>Ga0210394_10003437_pt1 | contig 19899 bp, 14 predicted proteins | sample IncBWC12MmetaG_FD_160121 | JGI IMG/M metagenome (GOLD analysis project Ga0210394, IMG submission 160121) | Forest soil microbial communities from Barre Woods Harvard Forest LTER site, Petersham, Massachusetts, United States - Inc-BW-C-12-M | ecosystem: Environmental > Terrestrial > Soil >...
CAGAGCCATTTTGCATCAGGGAGCAACGATGACGACAGTAGCAAGGAGCGAGGGAGCAGTGCGGCGCACGACCAGCGTGCTGCTTGCGGCGTTGCTCGGTGTACAGCCACTGGCGCCCCTCATGGCCGGACCGAACGAGCAGGCGGTGCGCATGCACAATCGCCTCGCGGGCGTGCCGCCGAGCGATGCCGTGCTGACGCAGATGGCGACGCTCATCACCCAGGGCAATCCGCAGGGCGCGGCGCAACTGGCGATGAGCAACAGCGGTTTCTACAACGTCACGCTGCGCAATTTCATCTCGCCGGCCACCAATCGAGCGCAGTCGCCGTTCGTGCCGCTGAACGACTATACCGCCACCGTGATCGGCATGGTGCGCGACAACGTGCCCTTCAATACGGTGCTGTCGGCCGACATCCTCTACGTGGGCAATGTCAGCGGCGCGCCGGCTTATTCGCCTTCGAACAACAATCACTACCAGTATCTGGATGACAACGGGGTCGATCTGAAATCGGCGCTGGTCGCCACCACGCAGTCGTCGCTGACCGGAATTCCCTCGGCCGCCACGGCGGGCGTGATCACCACCGAGGCCGCGGCCGCTGCGTTCTTCATCGCCGGCACCAATCGCGCGATGTTTCGTTTCACCATGATCAACCATCTGTGCAACGACCTGCCGCAGGTCATGGACATCACGCGGCCGCCGGACCGCATCCGCCAGGATGTCAGCCGTTCGCCCGGCGGCGATAGCCGTGTGTTCCTCAACAACTGCATCGGCTGTCATGCCGCCATGGATCCGATGGTGCAGGCCTTTGCCTACTACAACTACGATCCGACCGCGCTGCAGCTGGTGTACACGCCCGGACAGACCCAGGCGAAGTACCACATCAACACCGGCAATTTTCCGTACGGCTTCGTGACACCGGATGACTCTTGGCAGAACCGCTGGCGCTCCGGGCCGAACGCGCTGCTGGGCTGGAGTTCCTCGCTGCCGGGCAGCGGCAACGGCGCCAAGTCGCTCGGGCAGGAACTCGCCAACAGCCAGGCGTTTGCCAATTGTCAGGTGCAGAAGGTTTTCAAGGCCGTCTGCCTGCGGCCACCGAGCAACGCGGCTGATCGCAGCACCGCGGCGCAGATCGTCGCGGACTTCCAGTCCGGCGGCTACAGCATGAAGCAAGTGTTCGCCGAGGCCGCGGTTTACTGCATGGGCAACTAGGCGCCACGCCTGCCCCCTCAGGGAGACTACTGTGAACCGAATCGCATTTCGTCCGCTGCATCCGCTGCTGCCACTGGCAGCGCTGCTGCTGGCTGCCTGCTCGGGCGGTGTGCCCACGACGCAGAACCCCGAAACCGCGACGGCGACGGCTTCGGTGTACTCGGGCCCGGCCCCGGCCTCGGCCGATGTCGAGGCCTTCAAGGTCAACTTGTGGCAGAACATCGACATGTCCTCGCGCTGCGGCGGCTGTCACAAGGCCGGTGGCCAATCGCCGATGTTTGCGCGCTCGGATGACGTCAACCTGGCCTACAGCGCCGCGCTCACCGTGGTCAATCTGACGCAGCCCGATCAATCGACCATGGTGGTCAAGGTCGGCGGCGGCCATAACTGCTGGCTCTCGAGCCCCTCCGCCTGTGCCGACATCCTGACCACGTGGATCCAGAATTGGGCCGGCGGCGGATCCGGCGGTGCGGCGGGCTCGACCCAGATCCAGCTCACCGCGCCGGTCGATCAGGCCGTCGGTCCGACCAAGCAGTTCCCGGCCGACTCCTCTCTATTCTCATCCACGGTCTATCCGCTGCTGAGCGCGTTCTGCTCGCGCTGTCATTCGCCCAGTGCGACGGTGCCGCAATCGCCGTACTTCGCCAGCAGCAACGTCGATCAGGCGTATGCCGCGGCCCAGCCCAAGATGAACCTCAATACGCCGAACCTGTCGCGCTTTTACGTGCGGCTGGCGACCGAATCGCACAACTGCTGGGCGACGACGCCCGGCGGCCCGGTCGATTGCGCGGGCAGTGCCGCGCGCATGCTGGCCGCGATTCAAGCGTTCGCCAACGGCGTGCCGCTTACACCGGTCGACCCGTCGCTGGTGGTCTCGCGGGCGCTGACGCTGTATGCCGGCACGGTCGCGTCCGGCAACAATCGCTACGACGGCGACATCATCGCGCGCTGGATGTTCAAGGAGAACAACGGCACGACCCTATTCGACACCAGCGGCGTCGATCCGGCCATCAACCTCACGATCTCGGGCAACACCACCTGGGACAGCGCCTGGGGTCTGATCTTCGGCACCGGCGGCGCCAAGGCGCAGGGTACGACGGCGACCAGCAGCAAGATCTACAGCTCGATCGCCTCGACCGGCCAGTATTCGCTCGAGCTGTGGGCGGCTCCGGCCAACGTCACGCAGACCATGGCCTTCATCGGGGGTTATTCCGGGGGCACCTCGACGCGCAACTTCACGCTCGCGCAGGACGCGATGCAGTACCAGGCCTACGGCCGTAGCACCGTCAGCGATGCCAACGGCGCGCCGCCGCTGACCACGGCAGCTGCCAACATGAACGCGCAGGCGGCCCTGCAGCACATCGTGCTCACTTACGATTCGACGCACGGCCGGCAGCTGTTCATCAACGGTAATTTCACCGGCGATGTCGATACGATCAAGGGCGGCACGCTAGGCAACTGGGACAACACCTTCGCCTTCCTGCTGGGCAACGAAACGACCAACGACCGGCCGTGGCAGGGCGAGATCCGCTTCGCCGCGGTTCACAAGAATGCGCTGACGATCTCGCAGGTCCAGCAAAACTACGCGGCCGGTGTCGGTCAGCTGTTCTACCTGTTGTTCGACGTCAGCGCTCTGACCGGCGTGTCGCAGAGCTATGTGATGTTCACGGCCAGTCAGTACGACAACTACAGTTATCTGTTCGACAAGCCGACGTTCATCAGCCTCAACCCGAAGGCGCAGCCCGGCAACATTCCAATCGCGGGCATGTACCTTGGCATCAACGGTCAGGAGGCTGCCGTCGGCCAGGCGTACAGCACGCTCAATACGAGCGTCACCGACGACAACTACTCGCCTACCGGTGGTCAGTTGCTGTCGAGCGTCGGCACCATCATCCCGATGCAGCTCGGTCCGAACTCGGACCTGTTCTTCCTGAGCTTTGACAAGATCGGCAGCCATACCCACGTGCGGACCGTGACCCCGCCGACCGCGGCCACGCCGACCGATCTGGCCGCCTCGGCGGATATCGGTCTGCACGTCTACGACGAGATCAATGCCTCCATGGCGGGCATCACGGGCGTGTCACCCGGCCTGGCCGCGGTAAACACGACCTACCTCACGGTGCAGCAGCAGCTGCCCACGGTGGCGAATATCCAGGGCTTCCTGCCCTCGCAGGAAATCGGCATGTCGCAGCTCGCCATTCAGTACTGCAGCGCGCTGGTCGACACTCCGGCGCTCGAGGCCGCGTTCTTCCCGGGCCTGAATCTGAACCAGACCCCGGCGCAGGCATTCGGCACCGATGCCGGCATGGATCTCGTGATCACGCCGCTGATCAACAGCCCGGCGGTCGGAGCCAATCTGGCGAGCCAGCCCACGGGTGCGCAGATCCGCACCGAGCTCTACAGCCTGATGACGGCGTTGGTCAACTGCAGTGTCAGCGATCCGACCTGCGTGCAGACGCCGACGCGCACGCACACCATCACCAAGGCGGCTTGCGCCACGGTGCTCGGCAGCGCCACGACGCTGATCAAGTAAGCATTCTTAAGTGAGAGCACAGCCATGAAGAGCAGACGCAAGCGTTCCTTAAGCCTGACCGATCCGCTGCGCCACCCGGACCACCGTCGGCCGGTGACGCGACGCGAGTTCCTGGCGCAGGGATTCTTGCGCGCATCAGCCACGGTCGCGGGCTTTTCGGTATTCAGCCTGTTCGCCGATCCGCGCAAGGCCTATGCCACGCTGGCGGCGGACATCGCGGCGCTCAAGGTCTCGCCCTGCAATATCACCACCGGTTCGGGGATGATTCCTTTCATCTGCTTCGACCTGGCCGGTGGCGGCAACATCGCCGGCTCGAACGTTCTGGTGGGCGGCTCGGGCGGGCAGCTCGATTTTCTCTCGACCGCCGGCTACAACCGCCTGGGACTGCCCGGCAATATGATCCCGAACTCATCCGCAGGCGCCGGCAATTTCATCGATCGGAGTCTGGGGATTGCGTTCCACAGTGACAGTGCGTACCTGCGCGGCATCAAGCAGCGGGCGGCCGCGAGCACCTCTGGCAACGTCAATGGCGCCATCATGCCCGCCATGAGCGAAAACGACACCGGCGACAACCCGCACAACCCGATGTACGGCATCTACAGCTCGGGCTACGCCGTGCTGACTCCGCCGGCCGGCGACAAGGGCGATCTGCTCGCGCTGATCGGTACCGAGAGCTCGACTTCGGGCGGCAATTCGATGGCGCCGTCATACATGATCGATCCCACCGTGCCTCCGACCAAGGTTGCGCAGGCTTCCGACGTCACCGGTCTCGTGAGCACGGGTCAGCTGGTCGGACTGCTGAGCCAGAGCGATGCCACCGCGGTGCTCGAGTCGATCGAACGCATCAGCAAGAACAAGCTCGATGCGGTCAATACGCTGCTCGGCTCACAGGATGCGGTGGTCAAGGATCTGGTGCAATGCGGTTATGTCGGTGCAGCCGACCAGGTGGACCGCTACGGCAATGCCAGCACCACGCTCAATCCGGATCTCGACACCAACATCGTCGGCCCGAGCGGCATCTTCACCACGGCCGAATATCAGGCCGACTCGAACTTTCAAGCCACCGCCGCTGTCATGAAGATGGTGGTGAACGGCTACGCGGCTGCGGGCACCATCGAGCTTGGCGGCTATGACTATCACACGGGTGATCGTTCCACGGGTGAAATGCGCGATCTGGAAGCGGGCCAGTGTATCGGCGCCTGTCTCGAGTACGCGGCGCGCATGCATCAGCCGCTCATGATCTACGTGTTCACCGACGGCTCGGTGGTGTCGAGCGGCATGATCGACAACTCGGTCGGCGGCCGCGGCAAGGGCGTTTGGACAGCCGACAACCAGACCACGGCCGCGACGTTCTTCCTGGTCTACAACCCCAACGGTCGTCCAACGGCCATCAGCAATCAGATTGGCAACTACACCAGCGATGGCAACGTCAATACGACTTCGAGCCCCGGCGCCAATGCAGTCAATCTGCTCGCCGAAACGGTGGTGCTGAACTACCTGGCCCTGCACAACAAGGCCGGTGCGTTTCAGACGCTGCAGTGGGCCAGCGGTCTGGGTACGGGCCTCGGGAGCGCGAGCGCCTACGATGCATTGATCGCACTGGCGCCGATCCGCTGATCCGCGCCGCAAAGCGATCGAGATAAAGCGCGCCGGCGCGATGCAATCGCGCGGGTCGGCGCGCGCCGCTGTTGCCGCCGGCAGGAGACGCGGCGTTGCCGGTCTGTGGACAGGATCTCAATCCTCGTGCAGAGGATTGACGGATAATGTTAAATCATCATCCGCAGGCCGCGACGGCCGGAGCGAGCGAGGGCAGCGAGTGCAGCGATCATTGCAGGAGTCCGCAGGGGTGCCGATCACGCTGATCGCGGCGTGCACGCTGTACCTGGCCGGTGCACTCTCGGCGGCCGCCGCCGCCACGGCCCCCACAGGACTGGTCTCGCAGCCGGCCCCCGATTTCGCGTTGCCCGCGGCGGGCGGCAGCAATGTGCGGCTGTCGGAGTATCTCGGCCAGCCGGTACTGCTGTCGTTCTGGAGCAGCCGCTGCAGCCTCTGTGCCGCGCAGCTCGCGGCCCTGGACCGCTTCTATGCCACCTATCGTTCCTCGGGCCTGGTGGTGCTCGGGGTCAGCGTCGAGGACGATCCGCAACGGGCGCTGGATTACGCGCACGCGCACAAGACTTCGTTTCCGCTGTTGCTCGACCGGGCCAAGAGCGTCAGTCGCGCCTTCGCCATCGAGCGGCTGCCGACCACGGTGCTCATCGATCGCTCCGGTATCGTGCGCTATCTGCATGGCGATGACCGCGCAGGCGACCCCTCGTATGTCGCGCAGATCCGCGCCTTGCTTGATGATCGGGTTGGCACACCATGAATTTCCCTCAGCCACGCAGTCCCCCATGAACAAAATGACCCATTGTCTGCTGCGCGCACTCTGGCCCCTGGTTCTGGCGTCGCTCGCCACGACATCGCTGGCGGCCGATGCGGCCGCGGTGCCAGCTCCGGACGCTCCCGCTGATGAGGCCGCCGCCGCGCCGGCGGCGACCGTCCCGGCGCCCGATGCGGGCGCGGGAACGCGCTCGCTCGATGAGCAGATCCAGGGCCTGAAGAAAGACGTGATCGATCTGAACAAGGATCTGTTCATGCTCGAGGAGGAGCTTCTGTTCCCGGCCAACACGCAGGTCGCGGTGTTCGTTTCGATGGATGTCGGGGACTTTTTTGCACTCGACTCGATCACGCTCAAGATCGATAACCACGACGTCGGCAACTATCTCTATACGCCGCGGGAGGTGTCCGCGCTGCTCAAGGGCGGCGTGCAGCGGTTGTACGTCGGCAATCTGAAGGCCGGCGAGCACGAGCTGGTGGCATTTTTCAACGGCAAAGGGCCGCATGAGCGCGACTACCGCCGCGCGGCCAACGTCCGCTTCGAGAAGGGCGTCGGCGCCAAGTATCTGGAACTCAAGATCACCGACCACGAGCGCGCGCAGCAGCCCGAGTTCGAGATCAAGGATTGGGAATAGAGCGCGTATGAGCGGTAGCCGCTACGGGCTTGCGTTGGCTCTGCTGATGGCGCTGGTCGGCCTGCCGGCGGCGCAGGCAGCGCGCACGCACGATCCGGAAAAGTTGCCGAGCATTCACGTGCAGGATCTGCACTACGGCGAAGTGCTGTTCCAGTTCTATTCCGGACAGGAGTTGCAGGCGCTCACGGAGCTCGAAGCCTTCAGTGAATGGCAGCGCATGCCGCACCATGCCCATGATGCCGACCTGCTTGCGGGCGGTCTGTACCTCGAGCTCGGCATGCACAACGAGGCCGGCGTGCGCTTCGAGCGGCTGCTGACCAACGACATCCCGGTGGGCGTGCGCAATCACGCCTGGTTCTATCTGGCCAAGATTTGGTACCAGCGCGGGTACTACGATCGCGCGGTGCAGGCCGTCGGCCACATACAGGGCCAGTTGCCCGAGGAGCTCGAGGCCGAGCGGGTGCATCTGCTGGTCAATGCTCTGATGCGCCAGCAGCGCTACGACGATGCGATTGTGCTGCTGCGCGGCTACCACGGTACTTCGGTCTGGATGGCCTATGCGGGGTTCAACCTGGGGGTAGCGCTGGTGCGGGCCAACCGGCTCGCCGAGGCCGATCCGATTCTGACCTCCGTCGGCACGCTGACTACGCGCAGCGATGAGCTGCTCAACCTGCGCGACAAAGCAAACTTGGCGCTGGGTTTTGCCTATCTGCAGGCCAACCAGAACGACCGGGCCCGGGTTGCACTCGAGCGCGTGCGCCTGAGCGGTCCGTACTCGAGCCGTGCGCTGCTCGGTGACGGCTGGGCGCGTGCCGCGCTCGGCGACTATCGCGGCGCGCTGTCACCATGGCTCGAGCTGCGTAAACGCAGTCTGCTCGACGCGGCCGTGCAGGAGTCTTACCTGGCGGTGCCCTATGCCTACGGCAAGCTCAACGCCGGCGCCCAGTCGGCCGAGTATTACGAGAGCGCGCTGAGCTCCTATGCCGAGGAGTCCAATCACCTCGACGCGGCCATCGCGCATATCCACGAAGGCCACATGCTCGATGACCTCCTGGGAGAGGACCAGGACGCGCGCTACGGCTGGTATTGGCAGCTCAAGGCACTGCCCGATTCACCGCAATCGCGCTACCTCTACACCCTGCTGGCCGACAACGATTTTCAGGCAGGACTCAAGAACTATCGGGACATCGCCTACCTTTCGGGCACGCTGCGCCACTGGGACGAGAGCATGGAGGCCTTTGCGGCCATGATCGACACGCGGCAGCGGGCCTTCGCCGAGCGTCTGCCGCGAGTGGAGGCGTTGCTGGCGGGCGATCAGCTCGGCACGATGCGCGGCGCGCGGGCCAACGTCGGCGCGCAGCTCGATGCCGTCGAGACCGGCAACGACGTGGCTGCGCTCGGCACGCGCACCGAGCGCGAACAATGGGGACAGATCGGCCAGCTTGAGGAAGAGATCACCGCTGCGCCGACGGGGTCCGAGCGCGAGCAGGAGCGCGACAAGCTGCGTCTCATCAGAGGCGCGTTGTACTGGCGTCTCGATGCCGATTTCAAGGCCCGCGTCTATCAGGAGCGGCGCGCGCTGCGCCAGATCGATGCCGCGCTCGAAGAACTGCAGAACCGCTGGGTGCGCCTACAGCAGGCGCGCGAGACCGTGCTCAGCAGTACCGGAGAATTTGCCGCCCGCATCGCGGCACTGGCGGCGCGCGTACAGGCCATGCGCGAGCGGCTGGCGCAGGCCGCCGAGCAACAGAATCAGTATCTCGAGAGCGCCGCCGAGTCGGAGCTGGGCGCGCAGAGAGACCGGCTCGACTCCTACGCACTGCAGGCGCGCTTTGCGCTCGCCGATATCTACGATCGGGCGACCGATGACGCGAACGGCGGCGCACCGCCGGCCGCAGCGCCGGCCCCGGCGCCCGCGCCGGAACCGGGGGCGCCATGAGGCGACCCTTCCGCGTCGCACTGGCGTTGCCCTGCGTGGCGCTGCTCGCGGCGCTGCCGCCCGCCATGGCCGCCAAGAATCCGGCACCGTCGGCGCCGACGATCGGCGATCTCAACTCGAAATCGGTCGATGTCAGTCCGGCGCCGGCCAAGAGCGGCGGTCCCGCCAAGGCGATGGAGAACTATCGTGAATTCCTGAAGCTGCAGAACGCCGACCCGCGCCTGCGGGCCGAAGCGCTGCGGCGGCTGGGCGATCTGAATCTCGAATCCGGCGAGCTCGAGCGCATGGCCAACGAGGTTACGCAGCTCGACCTGCAGGGCGCCGAGGCCATCCGGCTGTATTCCACACTGCTCAAGGCGTACCCGAACTACCCGCGTAACGACCAAGTGCTTTATCAGCTGGCGCGCGCGTATGAGACCACAGGCCAACCGGCGCAGGCGCTCTCGACGCTCGATACCATCGCGACGCGCTATCCCAAGGGCCGCGACACCGCCGAAGTGCAGTTTCGTCGCGGCGAAATCCTGTTCTCCAATCATCGCTATGCGGAAGCCCAGGTTGCGTACGAAGCGGTGCTGGCGCGTGGCCCCGGCGGCTCGACCTTCTACGCGCAGAGTCTCTACAAGCACGGCTGGTCGCAGTTCAAGCAGGGCATGAACGAGGACAGCCTCAAGTCATTCGCCGATCTGCTCGACTTGACGCTGACCGATCCGAACAACAGCGCGCGCATGCGACCCTGGGAGTCACTCGGCCGCGCCGATCGCGAGTTGGTGGAAGACACGCTGCGGGTGATGAGCATTACGTTCACCTACCTCGACGGCGCCAAGTCGCTCGACGACTTGGTCGCGCGCCGCGGCAAGATCCCCTACGCCTGGAGGCTGTACTCGCGTCTGGGCGATCTGTATGTGGAAAAGCAGCGCTTCCAGGACGCGGCCGCGACCTATCGCGCGTTCGTGAGCCGCGACCCGGTCGACGAGCACGCGCCGGGGCTCTCGATGGCTGCGATCGAGGCCTACCGCAAGGGCGGCTTCGCCGAGCTGATGTTGCAGGGCAAGCTCGAATACGCACAGCGCTACGGATTCGACGCACCGTTCTGGAAGGGGCGGCAACACAGCGACTACGCCCAAGTGGTCGCGGAGCTCAAGACCAATCTGAAGGACGTGGCGCAGTATTACCATGCCACTGCACAGAAGACCAAGAAGCCGGAGGATTATGCCGCGGCGGCGCAGTGGTATCGCAGCTACCTGAGCTCTTTCCCCGACGATCCGGACTCCGCCGCTACCCACTACCTGCTGGCCGATGCGCTGTTCGAGAGCCACCAGTACCTCGATGCGGCCGGCGAATACGAGCAAACCGCCTACGGTTATCCGCGCAACGAGCGTTCGGCGGAAGCCGCGCATGCGGCACTGGTGTCTTACCAGAAGTACGAAGACACGCTGGCGCCGGATGCGCGCGGCAGCGTGCACCAGCGTGCGACCGATGCGGGCCTGAAATTTGCGCAGAGCTTTCCCGAACATCCGGAGAGCGCCGTGGTGCTCACGCACGCCGCCCAGGACCTCTATGCGGCCGGCGATCAGCCGCGCGCCGCGCAGGCGGCGCAGGCGCTGCTCGCGCGCGTGCCGCCCGTGAGCGCCGCGCAGCAGCGCATTGCCTGGACCATCGTCGGCCAGGTGAGCTTCAACCAGGGCGAGTTCGCGAGTGCCGAGAACGCTTTCACCCACGCGCTCGCGGTCGCGGGGCCGAAGGATCCGGAGCGTGCCGACATTACCGAACGTCTGGCGGCCTCGGTGTACAAGCAGGCCGATGCCAAGCGCACCGCCGGCGATCAAGCCGGCGCGGCACAGGATTTCCTGCGCGTCGGACGGGTCGCGGCCGGGTCTAAGATCACGGCCACCTCGCAATACGATGCGGCGGCCGCGCTGATCACAGCCGGGCAGTGGGATCAGGCCATCGCGGTGCTCGAAGCCTATCGGCGTGACTATCCGAAGAGCGAGTACGCCGCCGACATCGAGCGCAAGCTCGCGGTCGCCTACGATCAGGGCGGGCATTCGGCCCAGGCGGCCGCGCAATACGAGCGCATCGCCGGCAATCCGCAGGAAGATCGCGCGGTGGTGCGCGAGGCGACCATCAAGGCGGCGGACCTGTATGCGAAGTCCGGCGATAGCGCGCGCAGCACCGCTATGCTCGAGCGCCTGGTGCGCGATTACCCGACTCCGGTGGCCGATGCGATCGAGGTGCGGCAGCGGCTGCTCGATGCGGCGATCAAATCGGGCAACACCGAGCGGCGGCGCTACTGGGAGCACGAGATCGTCAAGGCCGATGCCGGCGCCGGCAGCGGACGCACCGAGCGCACCAAGTACCTCGCCGCACGCGCGCAGCTGGTGCTGGCCGAACCTGCGCGTGACACATTCCGTTCGGTACGGCTGATCGCGCCGCTCAAACAGACGCTCGGCGCCAAGAAGAAAGCGATGGAGGCGGCCATTGCCGCTTACAAACAAGTGGCCGAGTATCAGGTTGCCGAGACCACTACGGCCGCGACTTTCGAGACCGCGGAACTCTATCGGGAACTGGCACACGATCTCATGGCCTCCGAGCGTCCGAAAAAGCTGTCCGCGGATGAACGCGAGCAATACGACACGCTGCTCGAGGAGCAGGCGTTTCCATTCGAAGAGCAGGCCATTTCGATCTATGAACTCAACGCCAAGCGCGCTCCCGAAGGTGTGTACGACGAATCGGTGCGCAAGAGCTTCGATGCGCTCGCCAAGCTCAAGCCGGCCCGCTATGGCAAGGTCGAGCTCAGCGAGGGCTGGATCGCGACGCTGGCCGCGCCTGCCGGCGGCAATGCGCCGAGCCTCGAGGCACAAATGGACTACGAACGCGCGACGGCGCTCGCCCGCGGCGGCGAGCTGTCCGACGCGCAGCTCGAGCTGCAGCAGCTCGAAGTGCAGTACCCGGGCTACTCGGCTCCCGCAATCGATCTGGGGCTGGTGGCGCGCGCGCAGGACCGACTGGCCGACTCCGAAGCGGCGCTGCGCCGTGCGACCACGCTCGAGCCCGGCAATGCCACGGCCTGGAGCGAGCTCGGCGTGACACTGCGCCAGGAAGGTAAATTCAGCGACGCCAAAGCCGCCTATGGCCAGGCGATCAGCAGCGACGGCAACTACGCGCCGGAGCATCGCAACCTCGGGGTGCTGCTCGATCTGTACCTCGACGATCCCACCGCGGCGCTACCGGAATTCGAACGCTACAAGGAGCTCTCCGGCGAGGACAAGCCGGTCGCCGGCTGGATCGCGGAACTTCGCGCGCGCATGGGAATCAAGGCCGTGCCGCCTGCCGATGCGGCGCCGGCGCCGCCGCCGGAAACACCGGCCAGCGCCGCCCCGGTGGCGTCCGACAACAACGGAGGAACCACGTGAAGGCATGCCGCACTGCACTTGCCGCGATGCTGCTCATCATGGGCGCAGGCTTTCGGGCCGCTGCCCAGACGCCGGATCTCGAACCGGGCGTGCAAACCTCGCCCGCATCTGCCCAGGCAGTTCCGTCGTCACAGCCGCAGCCGCAGCGGAAGCCCGAGCGGCAACCCGCGGCCAGCGCTGCTGCCGCGGCGCTGCCGGCGCCGAAACCCGCGACGGGGCCGGCGGCACAGACTGCCGGAAAGGCTGGACCGAAGTCGCAAGATCGGATCGAGCTCGATACGACGCAGATCAGCGGTAATCGTGAATTGCCGAAGGTCATGTACGTAGTGCCGTGGCGCAGGGCAGATCCGGGCGAGTTCGCCGGACGCCCGCCCAACAGCCTGCTCGATGAGGCCCTGACGCCGGTGGACCGTGAGGTCTTCCTCAGGCAGAACCGCTACTACGCGGCGCTGGAGGCGGGTCCGGCGGCCTCAGGTACACCCGCGTCGCAAACTTCCTCGGGCAGCGCGAATCCCAAGGCGTCGGAGTCCAAGGATGAGAAGTAGGTCGCGGTATTACCCGATTGCGTCACCTTAGTTTGATGAACTCGGTGGATCATAGCGTTCAGGAATGGGAGTCAGCATGTTCAGTAACATAGTTAGATTTTTCCAGGGTGGCGGCGAGATGATGTATCCGATCGCCATAGTGCTGGTCGCCGGTGTGGCGATCGCGCTCGAGCGATTCATCTATCTCACGCAGGTGCAGTTGCGCAACCGCGGACTGTGGAATGAGCTCGTGCCGTACCTGCAGCGCGGCGATTTTCGCCAGGCGGTGCAGCTGACCTCGAAGTCATCGGGGGCGCTCGGCCAGATCCTGAGCTACGGTCTGGCCCGCATCTCCTCGGCGCGTCATCGCGACGATATCGAGAAGGCCATGGAGGAGAGCCTCATGGATGTGGTGCCACGACTTGAAAAGCGCACCCACTACATCGCCACCTTCGCCAACCTGGCGACGCTGCTGGGACTGCTCGGTACGGTCATCGGTCTGATCAACGCCTTCGCGGCGGTGGCCACGGTGAATCCGGCCGAGAAAGCCAATCTGCTGTCGGCGAGCATCTCGGTGGCCATGAACTGCACCGCATTCGGCCTCATGAGCGCGGTGCCGCTGCTGCTGATCCACGCTTGGCTGCAGACCAAGACCACCGATACCATCGACAGCCTCGAGATGGCGTCGGTTAAATTCCTGAATGCCGTGACCGAGCGGCAGGCGCAGCCGGCGCCGGCCGCGGCCTGAGACTTCCACCAGCCGGCAGGGAACACGCATGGCGCGTCGGTCATATCAGGTCCGCAAACTGCTGCGGCACAACCGCAAGCCGGCCGAGCTGCTGCTCGTGCCGATGATCGACATTTTTACCGTGCTGGTAACGTTTCTGCTCATGACCGCGGTGTTCTCCCGCACCGTGATCCTGGAGCTGAAGCTGCCGCCGGCGAATGCCGAGTTCACGCCGCCACCGCCCGGACTGCAGCTCGAGATCGTGGTGCGCAGGGACGCGCTGCTGGTCGACGACCGCAACTCCGGGCCGCTGGCGAGCTTTCCAAACCACGACAGCGCATATGACTACGATGCGCTGTCGAAGTATCTGCAGCTGGTCAAAGTGAAGTTCCCGGACAAGACCGATGCCACGGTGCTGCTCGAGCCGGATATCCCGTACGACGTGGTCGTGCAGGTCATGGATCGCACGCGTGTGCTTGAAGTCAACGCCGGTCTCGACGTGGTGCAGTATGAGCTGTTCCCGGACGTCTCGCTCGGCGATGCGCCGGCGGCCGGCCCCGACGTGAATGGCAATGGCGGCGGCGCTGCGGCCCCCGGCGGTACGCCGATGCCCGTTGCACCTGCCCCGGCCGGCAAATCGTGAGGCGAGCGCTACCATGAGCATGTCGCGACGAGCCCGATTCATGCTGCAGCACCAGCTGCGCCATCGAGTCGAGGGTCAACTGAATCTGATTCCGATGATCGACATCCTGTCGGTCATGGTGTCGTTCCTGCTGGTGTACTCGACCAACGTCGAAGTCGTGCAGAACAGTAAGGGCATCGAGATTCCGCAATCGATCTCCGAGCGCCAGCCGCGCACCACCGTGGTGGTGATGCTGACCAAGGAAGACATGTTCGTACAGGGTGAGCGCGTCGCATCGATGGCCGACATACAGGCGACGCAGGGCGACATCATCGAGCCGCTGCGAGCGGCGCTCAAGCGCCCGACTCTGGTCGGGCAGCAAACCTCCGAAGAGGATCTGGCCGAGCGCGAGATCACCGTCATGGGCGACAAGTCGTTGCCATACGACGTGTTGAAGAAAGTCATGCGCACCTGTACCGATGCGGACTATGGACGCATCTCGCTGGCGGTGCTCGAGAAGGACAAGCCCGTGCCGGCGGGCGCCGTGAGCGGATCGTAAATCCGGAGAACAACGGAATGCAGCTGTCGGAGTACTATCGCGAATACACGCTGGCCTGGGAGGTCGATCCCGAGGAGCGGCGCCGATTCTGGCGGCTCATGGGCGGTGGCCTGCTGCTGGTGCTGCTGCTCGGCGTGGTGTTGCCGCTGATCCATCTGCCAAATGAGACGCCGTCGCTCGAGGCGGTGCCCGAGAGGTTGGCGCGGCTCATGGTGGAAGAGAAGCCGAAGCCACCGCCGCCGCCACCGCCGGTCGAGCTGCCCAAACCGAAGCCGGAAACCAAGCCGGTCCCGGTGCCGAAACCTGTGGACCGTGCGGCCGAGGCGCGCAAGAAGGCGCAGCAATCGGGCCTGCTCAAGCTCAAGGACGAATTGGCGGATCTCCGGCAGAACATCGATCTCACCCCGCTCGGGCAGACCAAGAATCTTCAGGGTGCGGTCGGCCAGGACAGCCACGCCGAGCGCTCGCTGATCGCGTCGAAGGCAGGCTCGGGTTCGGCCGGGATCACCACCGCCAACGCCAGCCGCGGCTTCGGCAGCGGCGCCGGTTCGCTGACCGGTCATGACACCACGGCCGTCAGCTCGCGCATCGCTGCCGCGTCGGGGTCCGGCAACCTCGCCAAGGGCGGCAGCGGCAAGCCCTCGCGCAGCGAGGAGGAAATCGCGCTGGTATTCGACAGTAACAAGGGCGCCATCTATGCGCTCTACGGCCGGGCGCTGCGCGATCAACCCGAGCTGCAGGGAAAACTGGTGCTCGAGTTCACGATCTCGCCCGCCGGCGAAGTCACCGAGTGCCACGTGGTCTCGAGTGAACTCAAGAATCCGGATCTGGAGAAGAAGATCGTGGCGCGCGTGAAGCTGTTTCGATTCGCAGCGAAGGATGTCGCTACGATCACCACGACCAAGCCGATCGAGTTCGTGCCGACTGCCTGAGGCCGTATCGCCGTGAATCTGCAGTCCGAAATCGATTACTTCAGCGACCTGGACCCGGTAGACCAGGCGCGGCTGCTGGCCGTGTTCCTGCATGAACTGTCGGTTGAGGCGCGCAGCACCTACGGCGTCACGGCCGAACAGGTGCATGACGGCGCGCACCTGCGGTTCGTGAACGAAATCGTCTGCCGCCTGGCGCGCTTCATCGAGCAACTGCTCGCCGACGATCAGACGCGTCCGGCCGACGATGTGGTCATGAGAATGCTGCTGTCGTCGCGCGCGGATCAGGGCGCCGAGCGCCTGGTCATGAATGCCTACCGGCGCGCGATGCACGGCTTCGATCGCTACGATGCCACGGTAACGATGGACAAATAAGGGCGGCGAGCCGTAACGTCGCGGCGTGCCCGTCGCATCTCTCGGCCAGGTTCTGATCCTGCTGACGGCCTCGGTGCTGCTGGTGACTGCCGGCAGACGCATCGGCCTGCCGCCGCTGCTCGGCTATGTAGTCGTCGGCATACTGCTCGGTCCGTTCGCATTCGCCCTGTTGCCGAATGGGCCGCAGACCCAGGCCATGGCCGAGATCGGCGTCGTGTTCCTGCTGTTCACGCTCGGGCTCGAATTCTCCTTTCCGCGAATGGTCGCGATGCGCCGCGAGGTGTTCGGACTCGGCAGTGCGCAGACCCTCGTGGTCGGCGGCACCGGAGCGGTCGTGGCGCACCTTGCGGGCTCGAGCTGGCCGAGTGCCGCGGTGCTCGGTGGGGCGCTGTCGATGTGCTCGACCGCCATCGTACTCAAGCAGCTCGGCGATCAGGAAGAACTCAATCGCACTCACGGCCGATTGTCCTTCGCGGTGCTGCTATTCCAGGACCTGGCCTTCGTGCCGCTGCTGGCCCTCGCCGGTGTGCTCGCGACCGGCGGCGAGCACTTCAGCGCGGCCGCGGTCTGGGAACTGGTGGTGCTGGGGACGTTCGCACTGGTCGCGGTGCTGGCGATCGGCCGCTGGGTGCTGCGGCCGCTGTTATTCGTCATCGCGCACAGTCGCGTGAGGGAAGTGTTTACGCTGGCAGCGCTGCTCATCGTGTTGCTGTCGGCCTGGATCACGCAGCGGCTCGGGCTGTCGATGGCCCTGGGGGCGTTCCTCGCCGGCATGATGTTCGCCGAGACCGAGTACCGTCATCAGATCGAGGCGGTGATCAGCCCGTTCCGCGAGCTGTTGCTGGGACTGTTCTTCATATCGGTCGGCATGCTGTTGAATCTGAAGCTGCTGTATGCGCAGTTTCTGACGATCTTCGGCCTGCTGGCGCTCATGGTGTGTGCCAAGGCACTGCTGTCGGCACTTACGATCCGATTCTTCGTGCCGAGCAACTTCAAGGCGTTGCGGACCGGCCTGGTGCTCGCGGGCGGCGGCGAATTCGGCGTGGCGCTGCTGACGCTGCTGGCACGCGGGCGCGATCTGCTGCCGGCGCGCTTTGTGCAGCCGCTGCTCGCGACCGTGGTGCTCGGCATGATGGCGAGCCCGCTGATCATCCGCTACAACCGGCGCATCGCGCGCGCTCTGCTGCGCGAAGCCCCGCCACCGCGCGATGGGCCACAGCGCGAGGACCTGGCCGCCACCGAGCTCGCGCGGCGCGAGCACGTGATTCTCTGCGGTTACGGCCGCGTCGGGCGCAATCTGGCGCGCGTACTGATGTCGCAGGGTTTCGAGCACCTGGCCATGGACATAGACCCCGCCAACGTGCGCGCCGCGCGCCAGGAGGGCGAGCCGATCATCTGGGGCGACAGTGCCGATGAGGAGCTGCTGCGCAGCGTCGGCATGGATCGCGCGACGGTCGTGATCGTGACTTTCGCCAATCCGGCCGTGGCGGTCGGCGTGGTGCGCGCGGTGCGGCGCCTGCGCAGCGACGTGCCGATCCTCGTGCGCACGCAGGATGACTCCCGCCTGGCGGAGCTGTCGCAGGCCGGCGCCACCGAGGTGGTGCCCGAGACCTTCGAGGCCAGCCTGACCCTGGTGTCGCAGGCCCTGACACTGCTGCAGCTGCCGGCACCCCAGGTCACGCGAGTGGTCGACAAGCTGCGTACCGAGCGCTATGCGACCCTGCGTACGCAGCCGTCCGCCGCGATACTCGAGCAGAGTGCCGAGCCGGCCGAACTGCTGCGATCGGTGGTACTGCCGCCGCGCGCCTGGGCGGTCGGACGGCGTCTGGAAGAGGTGCGCGTACGCGGCGCGGAAGTGGCCTTCACCGCGATACGCCGGCAGGGCATCACCGGGCGCGAGCCAGCCGGCGACACGGAATTGCGCGTCGGCGACGAGGTGGTGATCTACGGTCTGCCGGCGGAACTCGAGCATGCCGAGGCGGTGCTGCTGGCCGGCTAGAATGTCGCCCCCATGAACCGTGAAAACATCACCTTTCCGGCGCGACACACGCCGCTGCGGGAGGACATCCACGCGCTCGGTCAGCTCATGGGAGAAGTGCTGCGCGAGCAGGGTGGCGACGAGCTGCTGTCGCTGGTCGATCAAGATCGGTTGATGGCGATCCGCTGGCGCGGCGGCGCCGCGGGCGCCGCCGAGGCACTTGCGGTGCGCGTGCGCGGCCGACCGCCGCGTTTGGCGCGCGAACTGGTGCGCGCGTTCTCGGCCTACTTCCAGCTGGTGAACGTGGCCGAAAAAGTGCACCGCATCCGGCGCCGACGCGAGTACTTCCAGCAGGATGGCGATCGCCCGCAGCCCGGCGGCGTCGAAGACGCGCTGTCGGAACTCAAAGCCGCTGCCTTAAGCCTCGAGGACGTGCTGGCGCTGCTGGCGCAGCTGTCGATCGAGCCGGTGCTGCTGGCACATCCGATGGAATCGACGCGGCGCACCACGCTGCGCCGCCAACAGCGCCTCGCGAGCCTGATGCTCGAGCGCAGCAACGCCACGCTGGCACCGCACGAGCGCCGCACGCTGCTCGAGCGCATCCGTTCCGAAGTAACCACCGATTGGCAGAGCGAGGAGCATCCGCGCGAGCGCCTGACGGTCGCGGACGAGCGCGAGCACGCCATTTTTTATCTGGCCGAAATTCTCTATCGAATCGTGCCGGCCTTTTACCAGGAGATCGCCGCGGCGCTCGGCAAGCTGTACGGCGCCTTGCCTGAAACGCTCGAGCTGCCGGTGATCGTGCGGTTCGGTACCTGGGTCGGTGGCGACATGGAGGCCTCCAGCGACGTCCACGCCAAGAGCATCCGCGAAACGCTGGCGCGCTCGCAGCAGACCATCCTCGCCAACTATCACGCCGACTGCCAGCAGCTGGCGCAGGTGCTGTCGCAGAGCGAGCGCCGGGTCGGTGTTTCGACCGCAGTGGTGCGTCGGATCGAGGAGTATCGAACCTTGGTGCCCGGCGCACCAGGCATCGCGCCGGCGCGCCACGACCGCATGCCCTATCGAGTGCTGCTGGGACAGATCGCCGAGCGTCTGCAAGCCACGCACGACGGACGTGCCAGCGGCTATCAGCAGCCGGCACACTTCCGCGCCGACATCGAGCTGATCGCGCAGAGCCTGCTGGCCAATCGCGGCGCGCACGCGGGCTATTTCGCAGTCCGACGCCTGCTCGCTCGCATCGATACCTTTGGTTTTCATCTCGCTACGCTCGATCTGCGCGCCAGTGCCTCGGTGCATCACACGGTGCTGGCGCAGGGCCTCGACGATCCGGGATGGTGCCAGCGTAGCGCGCTCGAGCGGCACGCGCGGCTGGTCGAGATCCTCGAGCGCGACATCGGACCCGCCGGCGGCTTCGATGCGCTCGGTAAGCGCACGCTCGCGGTGTTCGATGCGATCCTGCAGAGCCGCCACCGTTACGGTGCTGACTCGATCGGGCTCTACATCGTGGCCGGGGCGGCCGCAGCCGATGATGTGCTTGCACCGCTGGTGCTGGCGCGCTGGGCCGAGGCGTATAGCAAGAGTAGCGGCGAGGTGGCGCTCGACGTGGCGCCGGAGTTCGACCGGGTCGGTACGCTCGAGCGATGCGGCGCCATCATGCGCGAGCTGCTCGAAGATGGCGTCTACAAGCGCCATCTCGAGGCGCGCGGCCGGCTGCAGACGGTGCTGATCGGCTATTCCGGCAGCGGCCAGGAGAGCGGCCTGGTGGCGTCGCGATTCGCCGCCTACCGGGCGCAACGGCATCTGACCGAGGCACTGTGTCAGGCACAGAAGGAGCACGTGCTGTTCTACAGCCGTGGCGGCAGCGTGCCGCGCGGCGGCGGTCGGATCGACACGCTGCTGCGCGCGGCGCCGGCCGAGTCGGTCAGCGGGGTGCTGCGCTTCACCGAACAGGGTGAGGGCATCAACCAGAGCTATGGCCTGCGCCCCAACGCCATGCGCTCGCTCGAGCGGGCCTTGAGCACGCTGGCACTCGCGACGCTGGCGGTCAGGCGCGGGGTGGCCGTGCGCGAAGGC
>Ga0210394_10003438_pt1 | contig 19898 bp, 14 predicted proteins | sample IncBWC12MmetaG_FD_160121 | JGI IMG/M metagenome (GOLD analysis project Ga0210394, IMG submission 160121) | Forest soil microbial communities from Barre Woods Harvard Forest LTER site, Petersham, Massachusetts, United States - Inc-BW-C-12-M | ecosystem: Environmental > Terrestrial > Soil >...
GGGCAAAAACGTGAGTCCTTAATGAAGGGCAATAGGCGACCAGGGACCCCATCCTAGAGACAGCTCAATCCAATCAGCGGCCCGGTGAAACTCCGGGCCGCTCACGACATCCGTACAGCCGTAGTGTTCCCCGCCATCCCCTCAACCACTGTGGTTGGCCAGTGCTCCCAATGGAACCCCGACAGTAATGGAGGGGATACCCCGTGTTAAACTTGGCGATCCCGTGAATTATGGCGATTCAAGTCGCGCTGAATCATAAAACCCAATACCGGTATGACCGTCGAATCGAGCTCGGCCCGCAAGTCGTCCGCCTCCGTCCCGCGCCCCATTGCCGCACCCCGATCCTGTCTTATTCCCTGAAAATCCAGCCCAAAGATCACTTCCTGAACTGGCAGCAGGACCCGCAGGCGAATTATCTGGCCCGCCTGGTCTTCCCGCACCCCACAACCGAGTTTTTGGTCGAAGTCGACCTCATCGCCGAGATGGCCACCTTCAATCCCTTCGACTTTTTCCTCGAACCCTCCGCCGAGAAATTTCCATTCATCTACGACGCTGCCTCCGCCCGCGATCTTCGCCCGTTCCTCGAAACCGAGCCTCCACCACCGGCGCTCGAACGCTGGCTCTCCACCGTCTCCCGCGAACCCGTTCGCACCATCGACTTTCTCATCGACGTGAACCGCCGCCTCAGCCGCGAAATAGGATACGTGATTCGCATGGAGCCGGGCGTGCAGACCTGTGAGCAGACTCTCGCGGTCGGCACCGGTTCCTGCCGCGATACCGCCTGGCTGCTGGTCCAGGTCATGCGCCACCTGGGGATCGCGGCGCGCTTTGTTTCCGGCTATCTGATCCAGCTTGCGGCCGACGTCAAACCACTCGAAGGTCCCGCGGGCCCGTCCACCGATTTCACGGATCTGCACGCCTGGACCGAAGTCTATTTGCCGGGCGCCGGTTGGATCGGCCTCGACCCGACCTCCGGCCTACTGGCCGGCGAAGGTCACATCCCCCTCGCCTGCACGCCGGATGCATCGAGCGCCGCCCCCGTTTCTGGCCTTCTCGAACCATGCAACACCGCCTTCCATCACGAAATGTCGGTGCGGCGGATTTATGAAACGCCTCGCGTCACGAAACCGTACAGCGAGGAACAATGGAACGAAGTGCTGGCGCTGGGCAATCAGGTGGATGCCGATCTCACCGCCGGTGACGTCCGCCTGACCATGGGCGGCGAGCCGACGTTCGTCTCTCTGGATGACGCGAATGCCCCCGAATGGACCACCAGCGCTTTCGGCCTCAGGAAACGCAAGTTATCCGGCGAGCTCTTTCTCCGCCTGCGCGACCGCTTCGCACCCGGAGCTCTTCTTCATCTCGGACAAGGCAAGTGGTATCCGGGCGAGCCTCTTCCGCGCTGGGCGCTGAGCTGCTATTGGCGCAAGGATGGCGTTCCCATTTGGGAGGACCAGTCGTTATTCGCAACCGCCCCTCTGAAATACAACGCCAACGACGCGCGCCGTTTTCTCGAAACCCTGACGCGACGCCTGGAGGTCGATTCCTCCTTCATCATGTCCGCCTACGAGGACACCTTTTATTACCTCTGGCGCGAACGCAAACTGCCCGTGAACGTCGACGTTCTCGATCCGAAAATCGAAGATGCCATCGAGCGCCAACGCGTCGCGCGCATTTTCGAGCGGGACCTCGGCAAAACCGTCGGCTTCGTTCTTCCCTTGCGGAGGTTATCTCGCTGGACCAGCCAGCCCTGGTTCAGCGCGTCGCCGCACTTGTTCCTGGTCCCCGGCGATTCGCCCTTGGGTTTGCGGCTGCCTCTCGATTCCCTTCCCTGGACCAAGCCGGAAGACGTCGAATACGCGTTCGACGCCGATCCTTTCGGAACCCGCGAAACGCTTCCCGACAAACCGGAGCGCAAACCTCATCTGTTCGCATCAAACGCCACGAACCCCGAGCCGGCCGCGAAGCGGGAACCTCCGAAAAAGGGAGAATCCGCGCCTTGGGTGTCGCGACCCGCTCTCTGCACGCAAGTCCGCGACGGCATTCTCTACGTGTTCCTGCCGCCCGTTCAGTTTCTGGCCGACTACCTCGACCTGCTCTCCGCCATCGAGGATACCGCGGCCCACCTCCGCATGCCCGTGGCGATTGAAGGTTACACGCCTCCCTTCGATCCGCGCATCTTAGTCATGAAGGTGACGCCCGATCCCGGCGTCATCGAAGTAAATATTCATCCCGCCGAGTCCTGGCAGGAACTGGTCGACAACACCACGGATTTATATCATCTGGCCCGTCAGACGCGCCTCGGCACTGAAAAATTCCTGCTCGACGGACGCCATACCGGCACCGGCGGCGGCAATCACATCGTTATCGGCGGAAAAACTCCCGCCGACAGCGCCTTCCTGCGCCGACCCGATCTGCTGCGCAGTCTCATCGGCTTCTGGCAGAATCATCCGTCGCTCTCCTATCTTTTTTCGGGACTGTTTATCGGCCCCACCAGCCAGCATCCGCGCATCGATGAAGCGCGCACCGACTCGCTTTATGAAATGGAGATCGCGTTCGACCAGGTGCCCGATCCTTCTAAGGAGGTTTCGCCCTGGCTTGTCGATCGCATCTTCCGCAATCTCCTCACCGATCTGACCGGCAACACCCATCGCGCCGAGATTTGCATCGACAAACTATATCCGGCCGATACCGCTTCCTCAAGGCTCGGTCTGGTCGAGCTGCGGGCTTTCGAAATGCCTCCTCACGCGCGCATGAGCCTCGCGCAGCAGCTTCTCGTCCGCGCGCTAATCGCCCGATTCTGGAAGCAGCCCTACCGCCGCAAGCTGATTCATTGGGGCAACGCCCTGCATGACCGTTTCATGCTCCCGCACTATGTCGAGCTCGATTTTCAGGACGTGCTTCAGGACCTTCGCGATTCCGGCTACGCCTTCAAAGACGAGTGGTTCGCGCCCCATTTAGAGTTTCGCTTTCCGCTGATCGGCTCCGTAACCGCGGGCGGTCTGACGGTCGAACTGCGCCAGGCCCTGGAGCCATGGAATGTTCTAGGCGAAGAAGTTTCCGGCGGCGCAACCGCGCGCAATGTCGATTCTTCCGTCGAGCGCCTGCAAGTGAAGGTCACCGCCCCGGCCGGCGATCGCTACGTCGTCCTGTGCAACGGCCGCCGCGTCCCGCAGCCCGTCGGAGGAGTCCGCTATCGGGCATGGCAGCCTCCATCCTGCCTGCATCCGAATATCCCCGTTCACTCGCCTCTGGTGTTCGATATCGTCGATACCTGGTCGTCGCGTTCCATCGGCGGCTGCGTCTATCACGTCGCGCATCCCGGCGGTCGCGCAAATGAGGAGCTTCCGGTAAACGCCCAGGAAGCCGAAAGCCGCCGCCTGGCGCGCTTCAGTGCGCTGGGCCACACTCCCGGCGCCATGGCGATTCCGCCGGACGAATCGAATGAAGAGTTTCCCTGCACCCTCGACCTCCGCTGGCCCTCGCGCCGTTGATTCACGCTACTATCAACTAGTAAGACGCCCGCATGCTCCGCTCCCTGTGGTCGCGGCTCAGCAGGCATCTAATCACAGGTAGCGTCGATTCAGAGCCGCGACCACAGGGAGCGGTGTTTACGAGTTTTTCCGCAATGAACCGCGACCGTCAGGGAGCGGACAGACTCAAAAATGGCGCAGGGGAAGGACACACTTTGCAGATCCGGCTCGGCTACGAACTAAACTACAACTTCCTCCAACCGACGCCGATGATCCTGGCGCTGAGCATCCATTATTCGCGCGCCTCCGACATCATCGTTCCCGATCACCTGACCACCGTTCCCGCGGTGCCCATCGCCGGCTATCGCGACGGCTTCGGCAACTGGTGCACCCGCATCGTGGCGCCGGGCGGGCGCTGCCGCATCACGGCGGATGCCCTCATCCGCGACTCCGGTCAACCGGACAGAGTGGTTCCCGGCGCCCGCCAGCACGCCGTCCAGGATCTGCCCGAGGATACACTGGTCTTCCTGCTGGGAAGCCGGTATTGCGAAACAGATTTGCTGTCACAGGCGGCCTGGGAGCTATTCGAGCGATCGCAGCCCGGATGGGAGCGCGTGCAGGCGATCTGCGATTACGTGAATCGGCGGATTACGTTCGACTATCAGCAGGCGCGCGCCACGCGGACCGCTTGGAGTGCATGGAGCGAATGCGTGGGGGTCTGCCGCGATTTCGCGCACCTGGCCATCGCATTTTGCCGCTGCATGAATATTCCGGCCCGCTACTGCACCGGCTATCTCGGCGACATGGGAACCTTGCCTCCCTACGGCGTAGGAGATTTCGCCGCCTGGATCGAAGTGTATCTGGGCGGCGAGTGGCACATCTTCGACCCCCGCAACAACGTGCCGCGCATCGGACGAGTGCTGCTGGCCAGAGGCCGCGATGCAGCCGACGTCGCCATCGCGACCACGTTCGGCCCCAACACGCTGGAGAGCTTTCGCGTATGGACGGACGAAGTCCCGGAAAATTCCTGATCATCTGCGATCATGCCAGCAATCGCGTTCCCGAGGAATTGCACGATCTCGGCCTGCCGCCTTCGGAACTGAATCGCCACATCGCCTGGGATATCGGCGCGGCCGGAATCGCCGGGGAGTTATCCGCGATCCTCGACGCTCCCGCCATTCTCTGCGACACGTCGCGGCTGGTGATCGACTGTAATCGTCAACTCGATGCCCGCGACCTGATCCCGGAAGTCAGCGATGGGACGACCGTTCCAGGCAACCTGAATCTCAGCACCTTAGACCGGCAGCTTCGTATCAAGAAATGGTTTGAGCCCTATCACGCGAAGATCGAGGCCGCTATCGAAGCCAGACTCCCCTCGATCGTGATTTCCATCCATTCCATGACGCCGTCTCTCGCTGGCAACGCCCGCCCCTGGCAGATCGCGCTCTCCAGTCATCGGGACCGAACCCTGGTAGAACTAGTGCTCGAGAATCTGAGACGCCGCGGCGATATAACAGTAGGGGACAACGAACCCTACGATCTGGACCCGTCGGTCGATTACAGCGTCCCCTTTCACGCCATTCGTCGAAACATGCCCCACCTTCAGGTTGAGTTCCGCCAGGATGAAGTGGCCGAACGGGCCGGCCAAGTCCGCTGGGCGCGCCGTTTCGCGGAAGCTCTCAAAGGAATCGCTTAGACTGTGCTGAAATGTGGGGCGGGCTATCAGCCGGCAGCCGCCCTCTGGGCGGCTTCGTTTTGTCGTCCCAACCACGAAAGCCGCCTGGTAGGCGGCTGCGGGCTGGTAGCCCGCCCCACGCGTCAGCATGCGGACAGGCGCGAAAATCGCGACTACCGCGAGCCGCCGACCACCGCCTTCTTCGTCACCAGATCCTCCATCTCAAAAATCCGCCCGTTGGCGATCACCCGCTTCACCTTATGCGCATTCGCGATATCTTCCAGCGGATTCCCGTCCACAATCACGATGTCGGCCAGCTTCCCCGGCTCAATGCTCCCGGCATCCAGTTGCAGCGCTTCGGCCGAGTTGACCGTGGCAGCCTTCAGCGCCTCGTACGGAGTCATGCCCGCCAGCACATACGACATCAACTCACCATGGAGGCTGAAGGCGTGCGGCGAATCGGTTCCGGCGGTTATCTTGGCCCCCGCCTTCATGACGTCCATCACCATCTTGTAACTGCCGGCAGCGTTGCCAGCCAGCCGCGGAGGCCGATTCAGTATCTGCGCTCTCAGCCACGGCGGGTATAATTCGAATCTTGGATCGGTGCGCAAACCCGGTTCATCGGCCAGCATCTTCTGCACCCCTCCGCCGGCAAATATCGTCGGCGTCAGGTATCTTTCGGACTTTCCAAAAAGCTGGACGACGTCTTCATACGTTGCCGAAAGCGTCGCAACCTTCGGTGAATAACCGCGACGGCTGGTCGCGCCGGTATGCTCCGTATTATCCACGCCAACCAACGCCGCGGGATAAATTTCATGCGTTGCGACCGGGACTCCGATGCCGTGCGCAAACTCGACCATCCGCTTCTGTTGCAAGTCCGGCAGACGCACATAACTCTTGATCAAATCGTGTTGCAGAATCCTGGAGCGCTCCAGTTCCATCTCGAACTGCCCAGGACTCGAAATCGCCACGCCCATTTTGTAATAGACCCGCATCCACTCCATCAAATAGCCAGCCGTGAAGATCCGCGGCCCCTGGCGCACTCCGGCGTCGTTGGCCTCGCGATCTTCCACTCCTTCATACGGCGTGTTTCCAGGACTACGGACGGTGGTGATCCCGAACGAGAGCCACGCCCGGTCCTCGGCCTCTCCCAGATCCTTTTGTAGATGCGAGTGAAACTCGATCAGCCCAGGCATCGCGGTCAGGTTCGAGGCATCGACGACTTTCGCGCCCGCGTGCAGGCTCGCCGAGTGTGCGCCGACGCTGACAATGCGGTTCCCGTCGACCACGATATCCATATCGGCGCGCGCCGTCGGACTTTTTCCATCCACCAGACGCCCGGCGTGTACCACGATGCGACCCTTCGGAACGGCCAGGGTATACTTCAAGTCCAGCGGAACGTCGCGAACTTCGCCCGTCAAAATATCGATGATTTTCAATTTATTCATCGATTGATAAAGGATGTGCTGGGAATCGCCGGCCCAACTGGGCGAATGCGCCATCTCGGTGGTGATGTGCCGCGGCGGACCGATCGGCTCGCCCGAATGCGATACGGGCCAGACCGCGAGCACACCCTCGTAAATCGCGGCCATCTTGTCGCCATCCGGAGACCAGACCGGGCCGCAGCCGCCTCGCGAATCGATCGACAGATTCGGCACCGGCGCGAACCATCTGTCGTTCTTGAGGTCCGGTTCACCACCAGCGTCCGCGGCGATGGTCAATATCTGGTTGGTTCCCTCGCGAAAGCTGTGCGAGTAAGGCGACACCATGGCCAGCGCGACTCGCTTGCCATCCGGCGACCACGTCGGATTGCCGGGTCCGAACAGCGATGCGTGAATCTTCGTGACCTTTCCGGTTTGAACGTCCACCACTGAAACACCGGCCGCGCGCCACATCCCGTCGAGGTCAAAAAACGCGATTCGCTTCCCATCGTCGGACCACACCGCGCCCATCGGCTGCGTGGTCAGATGAGTGAGCTGACGATCCTGTCCCGTCTTCAGATCGCGAATATACAACTGGAGCAGATTGCCGCCCTTGTCCGATGAATACACTAACTGGTTCCCATCGGGCGACCACGCAGGGTCCGTGTCCAGATACTTGTCCTTGGTGATGTTCTCGGGTTTACTCCCGATGGTCATCGTATAAATGTCGCCGAGAGCCGCGAACGCAATCTTCTTGGCGTCGGGCGACAGCACCGGGCGCACGATGCCGAGAGCCTCGCGGGGAGTGGTAGAAGTAAAGTCGCGCTTCCGCCGCGTGTAGCGCGCCGGATTCACTTGCAGGGTCGCGTTGAACGCCACCTCCTGAAGCTGACCGCCGGTAAGGGACCGTTTGCGGATCTTACCATCCGAGGAATAGAAAAACTCGGTGGCCGAAATCCAGGACACGCGAAACGAAAACGCATTCTCGCCGCCCGTAATCGGCTTCCCATCGACTTCGAGCCGGCTCTCTCCATCGGCGGCTGAATGGTAGACGATCTTTCCGCCGGGAGACCAAGAGGGGGCCTCGACGGCGCCTGTCGCCGTCGACACCTTGCGCTCCTTGCCGTCCGCGACGCTGACGGCCCAGACGGAATTGCCGTCCCCGCGCGTGGATGAGAACGCGATCTCTTTGTCGTCGGGCGACCAGCTCGGCATCCGGTTTTCAGCCGGATTATTCGTCAATTGGCGAATCTCGCCGTTCGCCACATCGAGCATCCAGATGTTGTAGCTGCTCCCAAGGGGACTTCCGCGGTCGGATGCAAACGCGATGCGCGTCCCATCGTGCGACCACGCCGGTTCGCGATCGTCAAAAGGTCCCCAGGTAAGCTTGTGCTGATTACTGCCGTCGGGCGCCACCGCCCAAAGATCGTAACCGCCGTCGAGATAGCCGAAGAACGCGATCCATTTCCCGTCCGGCGACCAGACCGGCTGGCGCGCGTCGTTGAACAGTCCGGTGATGCGCTTCGCCGTGCCTCCGGTCGAGGGCAGCGTCCAGATGCTGCCTTGCAGGTCGATGGCCAGCGTGCTTCCATCGGGCGATACGGAGACCGCCATGGACGTGCCTTCGTGGACGGTTACATCGGTTTGCGCGCCCAGCAGCGCACACAGAATCCAGCCGGCCGTCAGATTCTTCTTCAATCAACACGCTCCTTACTTGATGGGCAATTTCGCGAGCGCGGCACGCACCGCCGGAGAATCCTGCACCGCCAACGCGCGGCGATACAACTCGGCCGCCACCGCATAGTCCTGAAACCTCGTTTCAATATACGCGAATACCGAAAGGGCCTCGAAATTGTCCGGCTGGCCGGCGAGCACGCTCTTCACCTCGTCGCGGGCAATGTCGAGATTTCCGTCCAGAGCGTCCACCCGCGCCAGTTCAATCCGCGCCTCTTCGGTGATGCCTTTCGCCAGCGACGCCTGCAAACTCCGGCGCGCTTCATCGAGTTTGCCTCGGAGCAACCACTGATGACCGACGAACACGTGCCTAAGCGCCGGGTGCAGATTGGCATTGAAGGAGAGCACGGTCGACCCGGCGTTGGTGCTTCTCTTCTCGCTGACGACCAGATCGGCGATGCGAACATCATCCGCGGTCGTTGCCTCGAGTTTGTAAACGCCCGGCGGCAGCGTCCGAGGAAGCTCGGCTAAAGCCACCTGAGTCGCCTCGGAAGCCGATCTCCAGAGCACTCCCGAGACACCCTGCCGAATCACCCATTTCACCGTACCTGGCCGAGGCACAGCCACCACCACCAGCGGTCCTTCGGGATTCAAGTCCAGTTGCTTTCCCGCAAAACTGAAAGGCGACTGGCGATTCACATCGGTCTCGTCGGCCCGCAATATCTCGCCCATCGCGAAATGTTCGGCGACCGTCGCGTTATACGGAAAGGACGCTCCGTCTACCTTAAAAATCACCCGGTAGGCCCCCGGCAGCAGATCCAGGCGATGCGTATAACGAATGGGCGTAGCTTCGGAAAATTTCAGGTTCAGGCGATTTTGATAGACGGTCGCGTCGCCCTGCGTGACCTCGACTTCCACCTTGCCTTGAGCCGTTACTTCCAACCCGAAATCCACCTGCGATCCGCCGTAAACCGAAGGAGTCTGAAAAACATCCAGCTTGGGATGGCCGGCAATCAACCTGGACTTCACCTCGGAGATCGAAGGCAACGCGAGCATGTACGCAGGCGACGAAACCTTTCCGATAATTTCGTCGTTGCCCGAGTATCGGACCCCCTTCGCCACATTCACCGCAGCCGAGACGATCTCGTCTTCGGCCGGCGACACTTTCAAATTGTTGCGGATGTTCTCCTCATTAAGGCCGTCATTCGGTCCGAACATATGAACGGTGGAGGATTGCGAAATCAGCAGCGCGCGGATATGGCTACTAAAGTAGAATGAACTCGATGCTCAACGAGACCACGTCTGTCCGCGCAGGAGAAGAGATCGATGCCGGAGCGTTAAGCGCTTACCTTGCCGGCAGGATTGAAGGAATTGAACACGGGATCGTGATAGAGCAGTTCCGCGGGGGACATTCGAACCTCACGTACCTGCTGCGGATTAACGGAAAGGAGTTGGTGCTGCGGCGCGCGCCTTTGGGGCCGGTGGCGCCGAAAGCTCACGACATGGTTCGCGAAGCTCGGGTGCTGGAAGCGGTGCATCCGCATTTCCGGCCCGCGCCGGAGGTCTATCTGATCTGCGAAAATGCGGAGATCATCGGGGCGCCTTTTTTTCTGATGGAGAGGCGGCGCGGCATCGTCCTGCGCGATCAGATTCCGCCTATGGTCGCGGTGCATCACGGCTACGCGCGACGCATCAGCCGGGCAGTGGTCGATTGCCTGGTGGCGATGCACTCGATCGATGTCGAGAAGACGGGCTTAATTGCGCTGGGCAAGCCGGACGGATTCGTGGCTCGGCAGGTGAAAGGCTGGTCGGAACGTTGGGAGCGGGCGCGTACGGAGCCCAGTCCGGCGATGGACCGGGTGATGGCGTGGCTGGCGTCGACGATTCCGCCGTCGGGACGTCCGACGCTGGTGCATAACGATTTTAAGCTGGATAACGTGATGCTCGATGCCAGGTCGCCTGACAGGATTGATGCGGTGCTGGATTGGGAGATGACGGCCATCGGGGATCCCCTTTGCGACCTGGGATTGACACTGTGTTATTGGAGCTCGGCGGTGGTGCCGGGGACGGGTCATGAAGCTCTGACGGCGGGTCCAGGATGGTACACGCGGGACGATTTTGTGGCGCATTATCAGCAGAAGACGGGTCGCGATCTATCGGCGCTCCGATGGCACGAGGTACTGGGGGTGTTCAAGTTGGCGGTGATTTTACAGCAGATTTATTTCCGGTATTGGAAAGGACAGACCGCGGATGAACGGTTCAGCAAGTTCGATGAAAGGGTCCAGGCGTTGACCAGGCTGGCGGCGGAGTTGGTGGAGAAGGCCCGGTGAACCCGCTCGCATGGGCCGGAAGATGGTTCTTTGCGAGCGCTATGGTTGTCCTGGGCATTCAGAACCTGGTTTACCAGGGCATGTTAAAAGGATTGCAGGTGACTCCGGAATGGCTGCCGGCGCACGTCTTCTGGGCATATCTGATGGGCGCGGTGCTCATCGCCGGCGGTGTCAGTGTCGCGCTTAACGTGAAAGCGCAGTTGGGCGCGGACGCGTTGGCCCTTCTGTTCCTGGCAAGCTTGCTGCTGCTTCGTCTGCCCCGGCTCGGCGAGGCGATTCATAACACCAGCGAGCGAACGGTGCTGTTTGAAACCATCGTCTGCGCATGTGGCGCGTGCCTGCTGGGGAATCGCGGCCTCCTCATCGCGCGGGTGCTGATTGGCATTTCGATGATCGTCTTCGGTGTCGATCATCTGTTAATCCCCGAGACGATCGCCAAACTGATTCCTGCCTGGATGCCGCAGAGGGTGTTCCTGGCCTGGTTCACGGGCATCGCGTTGATCGCGGCCGGGGTGTGCATCGTCATCCCCCTACGGTTTGGCGATTCGAAGCGCCTGGCGGCGAGGCTTTTGGGCCTGATGTTCTTCCTGTGGGTGGTGCTGCTGCATGGACCTCGAGTGGCCGCCCATCCGCATCATCCGAATGAGTGGAATAGTGCGTTTGTCGCTCTGGCGATGTGCGGCGTAGCATGGATCTTAAGTAAAAAGGCGTACCGTTGAGCGTTCTTTACCTGGTTCGCCACGGGCAGGCCGGCACTCGTGAGCATTACGATTCGCTATCGGACGTGGGGCGCACGCAGGCCCGTCTGCTGGGCGAGTATTTTCGCGCGCAGGAAATTCACTTCGCCGCGGCGTATTCAGGCGCGCTCGCGCGTCAGCGGGCAACGGCGGCGGAGGTTTTGCCGGACACTGAAATCACCGTCGATCCGGGATGGGATGAGTTCGATCTAACAAACGTCTATCGCGAGCTCGCGCCGCTCCTGATTCAGGACGACGAGCAGTTTCGCATCGACTACGAGGAAATGCAGCAGGCGATTGCGCGGCAGGAAGCCGCCGTGCATCGCAAGTGGAACGATTGCGATAAGAAATGCGTGCGCGCGTGGGTGGAGGGGCGGTATCCGTATTCGGGTGAATCGTGGGTCCAGTTTGTGGAGCGGATTCATGGGGCGCTGGCTCGAGTGGTGCATGCCGCACATGAGGGGAATGTCGCGGTGTTCACGTCGGCCACGCCGATCGGCGTTTCGGCGGCGAGCACACTGAAACTGGTGGACGGACGCGCGATGTGGCTGGCGGCGGTAATGTTCAACGCGTCGTTCACCACGCTGCGGGTTTACGGGGACCAAATGCAGCTGTTCACAATGAATGCAACGCCGCACTTGAATGACGCGCATCTGAAGACCTTTCGGTAGTCTAGCTGTAGTGGGTGGCGCACGCACGTGGATGATAGCCAGGCATCGACACGAGTGTCGACGCGGCACGCCAGGGGCGTGCGCCACAAACGGAACCCCGACAGTAATGGAGGGGATAGCCTTCGGATAAGATAGTTGCACCCCTATGAATTTTGACCATTCTTCCAAGGTGAAGGATTTCCAACAGCGCCTGGTTGCGTTTATGGACGAGCATATCTACCCAAACGAGGCTCGTTATCGCCACGAAATCGAACAGAATCGCTGGCAGCCGGTAAAGGTCATCGAGGAGTTGAAGCCGAAGGCCCGCGTGGCCGGATTGTGGAATCTGTTCCTGCCTCATGACGAAAATGGTGCGGGCTTGACCAACCTGGAATACGCTCCCTTATGCGAAATCATGGGGCGGTCGGCGATGGCTCCGGAGGTTTTCAACTGCTCGGCTCCCGATACGGGGAACATGGAGGTGCTGGCGCGCTACGGCACACAGGAGCAGAAGGATCGCTGGCTGAAACCGTTGCTGGCGGGCGAAATTCGCTCCTGTTTTTCGATGACGGAAAAGGATGTCGCGTCGTCGGACGCGACCAATATTCAGGCCAGCATCGTGCGCGATGGCGACGATTACGTCGTGAACGGGCGCAAATGGTGGTCGTCGGGCGGAGGCGATCCAAGGTGCACAATTTCGATTTTCATGGGGAAGACGGACCCGTCGGCTCCGAAACATAAACAGCAGTCGATGATTTTGATGCCTCTCGATCTGCCGGGCATCAAGATCGACAGGATGCTGCGCGTATTCGGCTACGATCACGCGCCGCACGGCCACGCCGAGATGACCTTCACCAATGTCCGCGTGCCGGTGTCGAATATTTTGCTGGGCGAGGGACGAGGGTTCGAGATCGCGCAGGGGCGGCTGGGACCGGGGCGCATTCATCATTGCATGAGGCTGATGGGGCAGGCCGAGAGAGCGCTGGAAATGATGTGCCGCCGCGTAAGAAGCCGCGTGGCATTCGGACGCTCGATTTCAGAAATGGGAACGATTCGCGCCGACATCGCGCAATCGCGCATGGAGATCGACCAGGCGCGGCTGTTGGTGTTGAAGGCCGCGCACATGATGGATACCGTGGGCAATAAAGCGGCGCGCACGGAGATCGCGATGATCAAGGTGATCGCTCCGAATGTGGCTCTGAGGGTGATCGATCGCGCGATTCAGGCGCACGGCGCGGCGGGCGTTTGCCAGGATTTCGAACTGGCGGCGATGTGGGCCAATTCGCGTACGCTACGGCTGGCAGACGGGCCGGATGAGGTGCATATGGAGTCCATTGCAAAGCTCGAACTCGCGAAATGAGTACGTTGACCGTGGTGCGCCATGGGCAGGCGCGGCCTTTCGACTCGAATCCAGATCAATTGTCGGCGCTGGGCCAGGAGCAGGCACGCACGCTGGCCGCGTATTGGAAGCGCCTCGGGATCACGTTCGATGAAGTGTGGAGCGGATCGCTTCAGAGGCACAGGCAGACGGCGGAGCTGGCCTGTTCGATACAGCCGCAGGTTTCCGACGACTGGAATGAGTACGACGCCAACGGTATCCTGCACCATTTCGCGCCTCCTTATGAATTGGAGCCCGGAGCGGATCGCAACCGCAAATTTCAGAAAGTGTTTGAGCCGGCGATGCTATCTTGGTTAGCGGCGGAGGAGCATCCGACCGTCGAGACGTGGGGAACGTTTCGCCAGCGCGTGATGCGCGGGCTGCGACAGTTACAAGACGGACCGTCGAATCGCAACGTGGTGCTGTTCACATCGGGCGGTCCGGTAAGCGTGCTGGTGCAGACGGCGATCGGGGCGCCGGAGCGGAGCTTTCTGGAAATCAACTGGCGGGTGAAAAACTGCTCGATTACGGAGTTCACCTTTTCACGGGAGCGGCTGTCTCTCGATTCATTCAACGCGCTGCCGCACCTGGAGAGGGCGGAACTGCGGACGTTCCGCTAGTGTCCGGTCCCGGTCAGGATGTGGCGCGAGCTTTAGCTTGCAGCATTGGCTTCAGCCGATGTCCCATCTAATATGAAGACGTCGGCTGGGAGCCGACGCTGCAGACTAAAGTCCGCGCCACCAGGACCAACCTGAACTTAAGAGTGATTGGTTAGCGCACGCCGAATCCGTGCCAGTTGACTCAGGCACTAGCGCCGGGCGGTGCAATAATCTACATTCATTTGAGATTAGTGGCGGACCCCGCGTACTAACTTGGGTATGAACCCGCTTTCCTTATTCCGTCACCTCTGGCTGCGGCTTCTCCGGCGGTTCGCGGAGCTGATTGAAGATACGACGGCGTTTGTATCGGAACCCAAAAAGACCTCTTAGTAATTATCCCTTGACAGTAGGTAACTAAGAGATGTATCGTGGGCTCAGACAAGGAACGTGGGTAACTCGGTATTCGTGGCCGAATGCGATCCCGTTTCGCGTATGGGAGCCCACCGTGCCTCGAATTAAGGATTTCTATACCGATTGTGCTTTTTATGTTTATCGTTCCTTGGCAGAGGCTAAGGCGGGAGAGCGTTCGGGAGGAAGCGGGTTTCTAGCCTGTATTCCCCTGACTGGTAACCCAGAGAGCGGATTCGTTTACGCTATCAGTAACAGTCATGTAATCAAGAAAGCCAAGACCCCGGTAATTCGCCTCAACCGGAAAGATGGCACATCGGAGTATGTTTCTACTGAGGCATCTCAATGGACGATGCACGAGGGCGGAGATGACATCGCTGTTTTTCTGCTCGCAATGAATCTCGGCGATATAAAATACTCAGCTATCCCTATCGGGATTTTCATGACGCCATTTCTACTTGCGGAGGAGGACGTTGGGATTGGCGATGACACGTTCATGATCGGACGTTTCGTCAACCATGAAGGCAAGCAGCAAAACACCCCATCCGTCCGTTTCGGGAATGTCGCCATGATGCCTAAGGAGCGCATTGAAACCAGACACGGCGTTGCGCAGGAAAGTTTTCTTGTGGAGATCCGCTCACTCCCAGGGTACAGCGGCTCGGCAGTGTTTCTATATTCTCCGTGTGCGATGAATGATATGTCGGTGCGCCGATTTGGGGTGGAAAAAGGCCAAAATATCGACCTCCTGAATCCGCGTTTGGCAACGCCAGAAGGCCAAGCGGAGATGCAAAAGGCTTTCATTGTAGCGTTCCATCCTAAGGGGCCTTATCTATTAGGCATCGACTGGAGCCACATACTTCGTAAGAATCCGGTCAAAGAAAAAGGCACCGAAGGTCCTCATTCGGATGGGTGGTATGTTGAAGAGAATACCGGCATGGCTGCGGTGATACCGGCTTGGAAGATTGCGGAGGTTCTCTATTCTGAGGAGCTAAGAGCTATGCGAGAAAACGAAGAAAAAAAAATGGCAGCGAGGGATATTTATGTTTCCTTGGACGATGCCAGTAATGAGACCGTTCCCGACGACGTTTTCACCAAGAATGATTTTGAAGACGCGTTAAAGAAGGTCAGTCGACGGATTCCGCCTTCTCAATCTGGCGAAGGAAAGTAAGAAACATCGGATCTATGTCGTGTCGATGGGAGTAGCGGAACGAGTATTCGTCCAGGTAGGTTTGCAGGTACTTGTGGCTGACGGAGTGATATACGCCGCCGATGCCACGACGCAGGAGCGACCAGAATCCTTCAATTGTGTTCGTATGAATATCGCCAACAACCCAAATCTTCGTCGCGTGGTGAATGCGCTTATGGTGATACTGGCGTTCTCCGGGGACCGTGTTGTACGAAGGATATTCGTCAGTGTAGACCGTGCTCATGGGGAGCACCTTCTCATGGATCGTGCCAACCAGCGTCTTCGCAGTAACGTCGGGAACCACCTTGGCGATGACTTTCCCCTTGCGCTCCACGATCCCGAACACGGCTGCTTTGTGTGTGCCGCGACCATGCCGCTTGCCGCCGCCATCGTGCGCACCGCCGAAGTAAGCTTCGTCGGCTTCCACGTTTCCGCTCAAGATTCGGTCTTCGTCCAGCAGACTGCGGATTTTATTGAACATGCGCCACGCGGTTTTGTAGGTGACTCCAGTTTCCCGCTCGATCTGTTTGGCCGAGATGCCACAACGGGTGGAAGCCATCAGGTAGATGGCATGGAACCAAGTACGCAGGGACGTGCAGGATTTGTGAAAAATCGTATCGGCCATCGGGTGAACGTGATGTCCGCATTGATCGCAGGAGTAAGACGGTCGGCTGATTACGCGGTGGTGCTTCGTGATCGAGTTGCACTTGGAACAGAAGATGCCATTTGGGTATAGGAAATTTCTGAGCCACTCAAGGCACGCGGCGTCATCGGCAAACATCTTGTCAAAGTCCTTGAACGTAAACCGTTGCATCTTAGGCTTTTGTTGTTCCATACCTACCTCGAAGGTACAGAATAGCAGATGGCTTACCTACTGTCAAGGGATAATTACTAGACCTCTTGACAGATTCGCCTCTTCTTCGCTATTATTCCCTTAGGCGAATAAATAGAGAACGGAGCGTCTGTCTATGTCCACCTCCCCCCTTTTTGGCACCGCAGGATGGTCGTATCCTCATTGGAACGGATTGGTTTACCCGAAGGCCCACGGGAGTGGTTTCCATGCTCTCGAATTCCTGGCGCGAAGGTTCGATGCGGCCGAAATAAACAGCTCTTTTTATCAGCATCTTAAGCCGGAAGTTGTAAGGTTGTGGATGAAGAAAGTAGAGGCCAATCCGCGCTTTCAGTTCACGGCCAAGCTGCATCAGCGATTCACCCATGCAAGAGTGTTGGAACAGGCGGAAGTAGACGCCTTTGCCGAGGGATTGCGTCCGATGCTGAAGGCCGGAAAACTGGGGGCGCTCCTGATGCAATTCCCGTGGTCATTCCGGTTCACAGCTGAAAACAAGGATTTCTTCATCCGGCTGCGACGAGCGTTTCACGAGTTTCCACTGGTCGCGGAAATGAGGCACTCGAGCTGGATGGCGGAGGAAGCGGTGGGCGTGCTGCTCGATTACCGCGTCGGATTCTGCAACATCGACCAGCCGGAGTATACCCGGGCCATGCCCCCGACCTCGTATCTGACTTCCGCGGTGGGGTATGTGAGGTTGCACGGGAGGAATCCGCGGAACTCCTTGGGTTCGTTTCGTAATTCCGGCGGTCAGAGAGTCCAGCAACACGACTATCTCTATTCGGAAGTGGAACTGGCGGAATGGGCGAAACGAATCGAGCATATCAACCGGTTTGCCGACCGTACGTTCGTGATTTTCAACAACGACGCGCAGGGCAAAAGCGTAGTGAACGCGCTGCAATTACAGTCAATGATGGGAGGAGGCCGCGCGACGGCTCCCAAGGAATTGCGCCGCAAATTCCCGATGGAATTGGAACAGTTCGGATCGGGGTATACGGAGCAGCAGAGCTTGTTTTCAGCGGCGTAGGCAGACTGTTAGACTCTAGAGTTAGTGCTGTCGCTTCCGCTTCACCTTAGAATCGTCCGCGATCTTCTGCGCCGTTTGAACTATCACCTGAGCGGGCCTCAGTCGCTGGAGCCTGCCGAGCCTTTCGACCCTAAGGAGGTTAAGCGCTTTGAGGAGGCGCTGCGGGAACTTCCAACGCCTCACGATTACGCCCGCGCTTATCTGAACAAACACTCACCCAGGCTGGCGCGCACGCTGGCGCTGGTTCCTCCGCCGCAATTCACCAGCCGGGTGCTGGAGCTCGGGTGCTATATGCAGATTACGCCGCTCCTGCAACGGGTTTGCGGATACAGGGAGGTGCGCGGGGCATATTATGGGCAAGCTAACGGACTCTCCCGTAAGACGATTCCGTTCCCCGATGGAGAATTTGCCTGCGATGTGGATCTTTTCGATGTGGAGAGAGATCCGTTTCCTTATCCCGAGGGGCATTTTGACCTGGTGATCGCGGGCGAGATCATCGAGCATCTCGTTTACGATCCAATGTGGATGTTGATCGAGGCCCGAAGGGTGCTGCATGACGGCGGATATCTACTGCTCACGACGCCGAATGTGGGGAGCATCACGAGTGTCGCCAAAACTCTGAATGCCGAGGGCAATCCGCAGATTTTTGCTCTCTACAAGCGCCCTACGGATGGCGAACCGGAGATCGGACACATGAGGGAATATGGGATTCATGAGCTAGGAGAGGTCGTGAAAGCCGCCGGTTTTGAAGTAATCAAGCTTTTCACGACGTTCATGGACGAGTTCGTAAGTCATCGCCCGCTGCTCAAATTGCTGGCGGAGAATGGGTTTGACACAGAAAACCGAGGCGAGCAGGCGTGGTGTCTGGCGAGAAAGCGCGCGGATTTGCCAATCGACCGCTATCCCTGGTTTATTTACGTGAGTTAAAGCTTGGAGTGCGGCCTTCGGCGTAAGAGGTCGATGATCGCCCACGCGCCGCCGAGAACAAAAGCGAGAGGACTCACAACTGCCGCCAGCCGATCGGTTGCGGTCCCGTCGTGAATCAAATCGATCCGGCAGGCACCGTTACAGGAGGGCGCGATGGCGATCTGGCCCAATTTGTCGGACTGTACGGGCCGCGGCAGGCTGTTCACGCGAGCATGCCAGCCTTCGTCCCAGGCCACCTGGACAGAGACGATGTGTTCGGGTTTCAGGTCGGCGGTAATGACTGCGGTGCCGGGATCGCGCCATCGGAAATCCACGGCGGGAAGGGTTGGATCCGCCAGCGCGCGTAAGTACGGCGCAATCGCCACCTGATTGTACGCGACCGGTGTTAGCCTGACTATATCGGCCTCAAGCATGGCGTGGGCAAGTGACAAAGTTCCGCGCGGTACGGCATAAATCACGTCGCCGCCGTCACGCCAAAGCTCTTTCAATCCCGTAAATTTGCCAGGAAACCGATAGACATTGAAAGACTCGCGGCTTCCTTTCTCACACGCGATGACGGCGTCCACTCCAAAGGCTTTCATCCATGCAACGGCCAATTCCTGGCTGTCCCCAGCGTAGATTTGGTAGTTGACGCCCGGCACCAGAAGATTTTCAACGCCGTTGTCGAAGCCACCGGTCAACATCGGAGTGTCGCTGAACGCGTCCATCCAAAAACCAATGGATCCAGGGCCAAACACGCGTTGGCCGGGCATATTCGCGCCCAACCAAGTGGAGATCTCGAATTGCACCGTGGATTGGATGTCGATTCGCTTGGTCCAGCGACGCCCTACGGCTCTTTCGTGAATCGCGGCGGGAATGGCGAGGGCAATCAGCACGGCAGCCAACCCACCTGCCTGGAGTCTGCCGAACTTCACTGGTAGCGCAAGCGCGACGGCAAGGCAAATTGCCAGATCCATTAAGACGTGATAGCGCCATGGTTGGGGCACGAACTCGATTTTGCCCCAGAAGTTGGCCAAAGGAATTGCCGCGGAGATGAGTGCGAATAAGATGCCGAAGCGTAGGCGAGGATTGAGGCGCCAGCGGGCCAACAGCCAGGCGAGCAGCGCGATTGCCGCCATTATCGCGAAGGCGATCCATCGCGCCCGATCGGTGAGTTCGAAGCCGACGAGTCTGGCCCCACCTGCGCGGATGGTGGCGATCACGGACGGAGTGATCCAGGGCATTGCGAGTGCGTATGCGTAAATCGCCGTCGCTGCAACTATGTACCAGCGGAAGATTCCCTTCCCTCCCAGCCCGGACAGTAAATACCCAGTAAGGGCGAGGGCGAGGGCGACACCACCGATCCAATTGCTGAGAGGCACCGCCGCAATGGCCACACCGGCGCCAAAAAAGTAGATCGGCCGGCGGCGCTCCAGAGCCAGATGAATCAGGCCCAGGGCGAGCAGGAGAAAGAAGAATGAGAACTGAAGGGGGCCCTCGCCGTAGTGGGCGAGGTTTTCCAGCCGGCGCGGTCCGAACCAGCCCAACGAATCCTCGCGAATTTCGGGAATAAGAAAGCACGAGGCA
>Ga0210394_10003441_pt1 | contig 19891 bp, 18 predicted proteins | sample IncBWC12MmetaG_FD_160121 | JGI IMG/M metagenome (GOLD analysis project Ga0210394, IMG submission 160121) | Forest soil microbial communities from Barre Woods Harvard Forest LTER site, Petersham, Massachusetts, United States - Inc-BW-C-12-M | ecosystem: Environmental > Terrestrial > Soil >...
CCCGATGGCGAGACCGGCGAGCTCGTCTTCACCTCGCTGACCAAGGAGGCGATGCCGGTCATCCGTTATCGCACCCGCGATTTGACCCGGCTGCTTCCCGGCACGGCGCGCACCATGCGCCGCATCGAGCGGGTCAAAGGCCGCAGCGACGACATGCTGATCATCCGCGGCGTCAACGTCTTTCCCTCGCAGATCGAAGCGGTGCTCGGCCGCGAGCCGCAGCTGGCGCCGCATTACGTCCTGGAGGTGCGCCGTCCGCACAATCTCGACGAGCTCGACGTTCTGGTGGAGATGCGGCCCGAGCTTGCCGGCAAATTGGGCGCCGGCGAAAATACGGCGCTGGCGAAGCAAGCCGAGCACCTGATCAAAGCCTATGTCGGCGTCACCGCCACGGTGCGCGTGCTGGAGCCGGGCACCATCGAGCGTTCGCAAGGCAAAGCAAAACGCGTCATCGACCGGCGGGCGAAAAGCTGAAATGCCCAATGGAATAATGAAAGGATTGGCGCGATGAGTGTCGATACCGCCATGCCTGCGGCCGAATTGCAGTCCGCCGGCCTCGATCAGCGCGCGGTCGCCGAATGGATCGCGGCTGCGCCGAAGCGCACCGGCGATTACTTTGTCGATCGGCCGCGCTATTCGCGATACTGGCAGCTCGGCGCCGATCTGCTCGGCCGCCTGCCGAAGAAACCGGCGCGAAGTGTTGGTGAGGCGCGCGCGGCACAGTCCATCCTCGCCGCCGCGCGCGAGCAGCGCGAGCATTTCCTCGCTGCCCACGCCGAGACGCTCTACGACGAACTGACCCACCAACGCTCGCGATTCATTCGCTTGGAAGACCTGGTCTTCGCCGCGGCCATGATCGTCCCTGGCCTGACGCCGACCGCAGCCCAGGTCGCCGCCGAGGCCGAGCACCTACAAGGTGAGAAAGACGGCGTCGAGATTGACCAGGGCATTTTTCTTGCGCACGTGCTCGCCAGCGAAATTGCCGGCCGGCATTTGTGCCACGCCATGCTATTGCCGCGGCGGGAGACCGCCGAGCATTTGCAAAAATTCGCCGCCGACGGCCGCATCGATTTCGGCAAGGTTTTGATCGAGCGCCGCGGCAAGGCGGCCTTCGTGACATCGAAGAACGAGCGCTTCCTTAATGCCGAGGACGACACCACGCTCGACGCCATGGAGATCGCGGTCGACGTCGCCATCCTGGACGCCAAGAGCGACATCGCCGTGCTGCGCGGCGGCGAGGTCGAGCATCCGAAATATCGCGGCAAAAAACTGTTCGGCGCCGGCATCAACCTGACCCATCTTTATCGCGGCCAGATTCCATTTGTCTGGTTCTTGAGGCGCGATCTCGGCTTCGTGCATAAATTCTTCCGCGGCGTGGCGCGACCCGAATTGCTGCCCGACGACGTGCACGGCACCGCGATCGAAAAACCGTGGATCGCCGCGGTCGATGGCTTTGCCATCGGCGGCCACTGCCAGATCCTGCTGACCATGGACTATGTGCTCGCCGCCGACGACGCCTTTATGACCTTGCCGGCGCGCAAGGAGGGCATCATTCCGGGCGCCGCCAACCTGCGCCTGCCGCGCTTTACCGGCGACCGCATCGCCCGCCAGGCCATCCAATATGAGCGCAAGCTCGTCTGCGACAGCCCGGAGGGCCGTTTGATCTGCGACGAGATCGCGCCGGCCGCCGACATGGACGCGGCCCTCGATCGCGTCATCGCCGGGCTGACCAGCTCCGGCGCGGTCAGCGCCACCTCGAACCGCCGCGCGCTGCGCATCGGCGAGGAAACGCTCAACACATTCCGGATGTATTTTTCCGCTTACGCTCGCGACCAGGCCTATTGCCATTTCAGCCCGGCGCTCATCGCCAATCTCGAGCGCGAGTGGAACGCGCATAATCGCAAGGTCTGAAATTCGCGCGACACTTCAAAATGTGGCGAGAACCCCTGCGTACCAATTCAATCGGTCCGTCTCGTCCGCATTCTGGATGCCGTGACCCAAATAACCCAGAAGGTGAAATGTATCGTTCAGATCGTAATGGATTCCGGCGCCGACCGACGTCGTGGCTTCACCGCCTTTGGTGTCCGCCGTCTGGTGAAAGATTTCCAAGCCCACTTGCAAGTTGGGAGCAATTTGACGCGTTACGACCAATCCGGCCTGGCAAAAGTCTTGAGAATCGCCGCCGCGATTGATCTCGCAGCCACCGCCGCCGAACGCCGACCATGGGCCCCAATCCTTCTGCATCCAGATCGGCAGCAGATACGAAGCGTGCGGCTCGCCGACATTGGCGGCGCCGCTCGGCAGAAACACCCTGGGAAAGACCGCAACGTCCAAGCCGAAATTCTGTTGCGTCAAGAAACGGTATTTCGCGGCGAGTTCGACATTGCCGAAGCCGCCGACCGGCGGACCGCCATCGGGCACACTATAGGCCGCCGGCACCGTGGCCGTGAGCTGCAGGTTCGGCGCGCCGCCGTAATTGATGTCGACGCCCGCTTCGCCGCTGGTGTCACCGCGCATGGCGGTGCCGTTGGTGAACGTATATATTTCGAAGTGCTTGTAATCGGTCGGCTCCGGATCGTCCGTCAAATATGGCGGCCCCGCCATTGCCGGAGTCATGCCCAACAATAGCGCCCCACAAGCGCACATTCGAACCGCAGAAGATATCACCGCCGACCTCCCACCCAAGGACAGGCTACCAGATTGCCATATGCCGCGCTGCAGTGAGTCCGCAATACGCCATCGTCGGCCACCCCGTCGAGATCAAGGAGCAAGCACAAGATGACAGACTCCGTCGTACGGACCGCGAGCAAGGTTCCCGAAGTCACGCTGGTCTTCTGGATCATCAAGATAGCCGCAACGACGCTGGGCGAGACCGGCGGCGACACCGTCACAATGACCCTGAACTGGGGTTACCTTCTGGGCACCGCGCTGTTTCTCGCCCTGCTGGTCGTGCTTGTCATCTGCCAGATCGCAGCGAAAAAATTCCATCCGTTCCTGTACTGGGCAACGATCGTCGCCTCGACCACGGCGGGAACCACCATGGCCGATTTCGCGGACCGGTCCTTGGGGATAGGTTATGCCGGAGGGTCGTCGCTGCTGTTCGCCTGCGTCATCGCCACGCTTGGCGCGTGGTACTGGTCGCAAGGCTCGATATCGGTCGCCACCGTCACCACGCCGAAGGTGGAAGCGTTCTATTGGGTCGCCATCACCTTCTCGCAGACGCTCGGAACGGCGCTCGGCGACTGGATGGCCGACGGCCTGGGATACGAGCACGGCGCGTTCGTGTTTGCCGCCGGATTGGCGCTACTGGCGGCGGCTTACTTCTTCACGAACATATCGCGGGTCTTTCTGTTCTGGGCCGCCTTCATCCTGACGCGACCGCTTGGCGCTTCGGTCGGCGATTTCCTCGACAAGCCGGTCAGCGACGGCGGCCTGGCATTCAGCCGCCCGATCGCCTCGGCGATCATTGCGGCGTTCATTATCCTTTGCATCCTCGTCCTGCCGCAGCGGGTGGGCCGACATCCGGGCAAAGCCGAGACGGTGGCGTAGCAGCGGCGTATTCAGATCACTTGCCGCAGGAACGTGCGTTCCTCGGAAACAATGAAGCGCTCCGTTTGCGCGAGCGCGAAGTTGGCGGCGCCTTCGCTGTCGGACTTCAGCCGCGCCCGATAGGCCTCGTATGCCGCCAAGCTCGCGAACGAGATCAGCCCGTAGGCAACGTTGTCGGTGCCCTCGTGCGGCATCCAATAGCCGACGACTTCACCGCCGCATTTCGGAATGATTTTCAGCCAATTGCGCGCATAAGCCTCAAAGCCGTCGCGCTTATAAGGATCGAGCTGATAGCGGATGAAGACGGTGATGGTCATCGCGGCCTCCGGTCGGTTGCCTGCGTGCATTCTGCCGTAACCGGGTGCCGCGATGCTTCGGCGGACGCCGTAGTGTGCAATTTCTCAAATAGGAGCAATTCGCCTGATGCTGGTGATCTCGCTGCCGGCATTGCGGATGCGAGCTACTGCTTGAGCCACAGGCTCGATCGCGACCGCCATGTGATGGGCGTTGGCGTGTAGCAGAGCGTCCCGGTCGCGCACGATGGCGACGTGGCCTTTCCAGAAAATCAAATCGCCGCGCCTAAGAGCCGAGAGATCGGCGGCCACGGCCGTTCCCAACGCCTGCTCCTGCATGTCGCTGTCGCGCGGGCATGAGACGCCGCAGGCAGTCAGCGCGACCTGGACGAGACCCGAGCAGTCGAGGCCAAGCGCCGTCTTGCCGCCCCACAGATAAGGCGCGCCGAGAAAGCGCTCGGCGACCGTGACGAGATCCGTTTCATTCCGGTCGAGCGGCGCAAGGTGCACCGCCGGCACATACGCGCCGGATGGCGTCACCGCCATGCGATCCTCGATGCGCGCGATGGCGAGGCGCGCGCCGAGCGGCAGCGCTTCGAGCGGCGGCAGCTTGATTGATGGGCCGGGGAAAACCAGCGTGCGCAGCGCCGTGACCTTGTGGGTCGGCGCCGCGCCGGGCGGCGCCAGCGCGTTCTCCGGCAGCCAGCCGACATAACCGTCCGCGGCGAGCTGGCCCCACGCCCAGCCCTCCCCGTTCGAATCGTAGACGGTGACGCGCTCGCCCTTGAGGGCCTCGGTGTCGAGCGACGCGTCCGGCCGCGGCTCGCGGCGCAATGGCGCCTGCGGCTCGATGACCTCGTAGACGCGGCCGTCGACGAAACGCGCCGCTTGCACTTTGCCTTCGAGATGTTTTGCCGCCAGATCGGCGCGGGCCGGCGTGAGGCGGGGATCGAAGGCGGGCATATTTTATCCGCTCAGCCGTAATGGGCGGCGAGCAGCGCATAGAGCGCGCGCGCCGCCTGGCAGTCGCCGCCTTCCGGCCGGCCCGGTTTGGCGGTCGCCGACCAAGCGAACAGGTCGAAATGCAGCCAGGATTTGGCGGTGACGAAGCGGCGCATGAACAGAGCCGCAGTGATGGCGCCGCCCTGGCTGCCGCCGACATTGTTGATGTCGGCGACCTTGGACTCCAGCATCGCCTCGTAGGGCCGCCATAGCGGCAGGCGCCACAGCGGATCGTTCTCGCCGGCAGCGCAATTCATCAGCTCGCCGGCGAGCGCATCGTCGTCGGTGAAGAAAGCCGGCATGTCCGGGCCAAGCGCGACCCGCGCGGCGCCGGTGAGCGTAGCAAAATCGGCGATCAGCGCCGGATTCTCCTCGTCGGCCAGCGCCAGCGCGTCGGCGAGGATGAGCCGGCCTTCGGCATCGGTATTGCCGATCTCGACCGTGATGCCTTTTCGCGACGTATAAATATCGCGCGGGCGAAAGCTCGCGCCGGCGATCGAATTCTCGACCGCGGGAATGAGCACGCGCAGCCGCACCTTCAATCCGCGCGCCATGATCATGTGCGCCAGCGCCAAAGCCGTGGCCGCGCCGCCCATGTCCTTCTTCATGTTGAGCATGCCGCTCTCGGGCTTGATGTCTAGCCCGCCTGTGTCGAAGCAGACGCCCTTGCCGACCAGAGTGACACGCGGATGATTGCTGTCGCCCCATACCATGTCGATCAGCCGCGGCGCCGCTGACGCTGCGGCGGCGCGGCCGACGGCGTGGATCAAGGGAAAATTTTGCGCCAACAAATCGTCGCCGACGATGGCGCGGATTTCCGCATTATGCGACGCGGCAAGCTCCCGCGCCGCCGTTTCGAGATCGGCCGGCCCCATGTCATTAGCCGGCGCGTTGATGAGGTCGCGCGCCAGCGTCACGGCTTCGACGATGTGATCGAGCTCGTCGCGATCGAGACTTTGCGACAGTTCGAGCTTGACCTGGCGCCCTTCCGACTTGCGGTAGCGCGTGAAGCGGTAGGAGCCGAGCGCCACGGCGAGCGCGGCGAGCCGCGCATTGTGCGGCTCGTTGGCGAAGCGATAGACGCCGTCCGGCAATAGCTGCGGCAGGCGGCCAGGAAGGAATAGATCCTTCACATCGTCGGTTGCCTCGATGCCGAACAACGCGCCGCCGAGACCGTTCTTTCCCGGCAGCAGCAAGTGGCGCCCGGTCTTAGGCTCGAACCCCGCCGCGTCGGCAAAATCGCGAGCCTCGGCGTCGAGGCGAGCGCGCACGTCGGCATAGGTCGCCGCCGTGACGAACCAGATCGGGACCGCGTCCGCCGTCCCGCGCGCAACGAAGATGGAGTTCATGGGTCCTGCTACCACGCCGCTTCCCGATCTGTCATGCCCCCCGATGACGGGCGCGTTCGTCGGCTCGGCGGATCAGATGCGAGCTACGCGGGCTTCGGAGAGGACGGTATTTTGCGCCCGGCTGTGGCGCACGCCGTAAAGCCAATAGACCGCAAGCCCGATCAGGAGCCACAGCCCGAAGCGCAGCCAAGTGTCGACCGGCAGCCCGAGCATCAGTAGCAGGGCCGACGCCGCACCGAGCGGCGCAACGACATACACCGCCGGCGTGCGGAACGGCCGCGGCGCGGCCGGCTCCCTGATGCGCAGCACCAACACACCGATACAGACGATGGCGAATGCGAACAGAGTGCCGATGCTGACCAATTCGCCGACCAGGCCGATCGGCAACAGTCCGGCGAGAATCGTCACGACGCTGCCGGTGATCAGCGTGGTGACGTAAGGCGTGCGGAAACGCGGGTGCACCTTGGCGGCTGCCGGCGGCAACAGGCCGTCACGCGCCATGGAATAGACGATGCGCGGCTGGCCCAGAATGCCGACGAGGATCACGGAGGTCAGACCGAGGATGATGCCGAGCTTCATGATCGGCGCCAGCCATTTCAGCCCGATGGCATTGATGCCGACGGCAATCGGATCGGGGACGTTAAGCTGGTCGTAGGGGACGATGCCGGTCAACACGAAGCCGACGGCGAGGTAGAGCACCGTGCACAGCGCCAGCGAGCCAAGAATGCCGATCGGCATGTCGCGCTTCGGATTTATCGCCTCCTGCGCGGTCGTCGAGACGGCGTCGAAGCCGATATAGGCGAAGAAGACCACGGCAGCGCCACGCACCACGCCGCTCCATCCGAAATTACCGAAGCCGGCATTGGGCGGAACGAAATGCCCTTCCGGATTGCTCGCCGTCACCCAATTCCCGGTGCTGAAATGTGACGCGGCCGCGACAATGAATAACAGGATGATCGCAAGCTTGATCGCGACGATGACGTTGTTGATCCGCGCCGATTCGTGGATGCCGATCAGCACCACCGCCGTGACGCCGGCGACGACGAGCATGGCCGGCGCATTGAGGATCGTGCCGGTGATTTGCCATGCGCCACGGGCGGCGTCGTAGGCCAGCGGCGCGCCCGCATAGGCGGCGGGGACGGCAATGCCTAGATCGTTCAGAAAGCTGACCACATAGCCCGACCAGCCGATCGCGACCGCCGCGGCGCCGAGCGCATATTCGAAGATCAGATCCCAGCCGACAACCCAGGCGACGAACTCGCCCATCGTCGCATAGGCATAGGTGTAGGCGCTGCCGGCGATCGGTACGGTCGAGGCCATTTCGGCGTAACACAGTCCGGCACAGGCACAGGCAAACCCCGCGAGCACGAACGAGAGCGTGATCGCCGGGCCGGCATTGGCCGCGGCGGCGTGTCCGGTCAGCACGAAAATGCCGGCGCCGACGATGTCGCCGATGCCGAGCGACACCAGGGTGAGAGCCGAGAGACTGCGCTTGAGCGGCACGCCATCGTGCGTGGTCAACTGCTGGAATTCGGCCGCGTCGGCCTCCGCCTGCAGGCTGGCAACCGATTTGCGGACAAAATAATTGGTCATCGCGATGTTCGTGGTGAGCGGATGACAACGACTGAAAGGGTGCTAAGTTTCACAACGCGGACAGGAATCGCCGCACTATCCCGATGCCGGCGCCGCTGCGGGCGTGTTCTCCAATAGATGTGACGGCCAGACGGGCCGGCGATGCCGACTACTGCGTCGCCGTCTTCTTTACATAAGGCCCGAGCTTCTGCGACGCCTCATGGACGTAGCTGAGATCGACCACGTCATCGACCTTCACCGAGCCGTCGATCTGCTTGGTGTCGACGAAGAACTGCCAGGCCATCTGCAGCGACGGCATGTCGAGCTTGCCGTCCGGATCGACCGCTTGCGAGACGATGGCGCGATGCACCGCCGGGTCCTTGATGAAAGAATACTCGGTGAGGATCTTGATCACCTGGTCGGCATTGGGGCCGGCGATGTGTCCGTCTTTGAGCGAGTCGTTGTAGAAGCGCATCGCCTTGACCAGCGCCACCATGAATTTCTTGGCGTTATCGGGCTGATCTTGCGCGAATTTCGGGCTGTAGAACACCACCGCCGTCTGATAATCGGGGAACACGTCGTCGGCGCCGACGAGTTTCTTCGCCGAGCCGAGCGACAATAGCTTTGACACCGTCGGCTCGACGGTGAGGCTGGCATCGATCGCCTTGTTGGCGAAAGCGGGGATGTGCTCGGGAAAGCCGAGGAAGACCGGATCGATATCGTTATAGGTCAAGCCGTTCTGCGTCAGCGCGTAATTCATGAACGCGTTCTCGCTGTTGCCGTTGGCCGACATCGCGACTTTGAGGCCTTTAAAATCCTTCAGGCTCTTGACCTTGCCGTCGTCCATCAGATCGCTGCGCACCATGATGGCCTGAAAACCGTAGCCCTTGGCGTTGCGCGCCTTGTCGGACACGATCTTGATGCCGATGCCGCGCTTGACCGCGTTATAAAGTCCCGCCGAGGTGGCGCCGCTTCCGACATCGACATCGCCGGAGCCAAGCGAGGGGATCATCTTCGCCGCCGAATCGAAGCGCACGAATTTCACCTTCAGCCCCTCTTCGGCGTAGTAGCCCATCGCGTCGGCGATGAAGAGCGGCGCGTCGCTCGAAGCGCCGATGGTGCCGATGGTCAGGTCCTGCGCCTGGACGCCGCCGGCGAGGCCGAGAGCCGCCGCCATGGTCAAGCCGGCAACGAGCCATCGGTGAACATTACGCATCGCGGCCATTTGCATCTCCTCGATCACAATTCGGGATTCCCGCCGGCAGGGCAGCGTATCACACGAGCCGCTCACGCGGCCTGCGACATCAATGCCCTCACAACCACGGCATCAGCGACGCGTGGATCACATCCGGCACGCCCTCGCCGCCCACCGACTTGATGGCGCGGTCGACATCGTTGAGGCCGAAGCGGTGGGTGGTGACGAGTTCCAGCGGAAAGCGTTTTGACGCCAGCTGCGCCAGCGCCAGCTCGCAGGCCTTGTAGCTGTGGCCGCGCGCGCTCTTCATGGTGATGAACTTCACCGTGAATTTCTCCAGCGGAAAATTCGGGAACTGCGCCATTTCGCCTTGCGCGACGATGACCCCGCCCTTGCGCTTGAGCGCCTCGATGCCGAGCAAAATCGGAATAGTCCCGGCGCCGGCGGTGCAGTCGAGCGCGACGTCGACCCCCTTGCCGCCGGTGATTTGCATGATGCGTTCGAGCGGGTCTTCCTTCTGCACGTCGATGACGTGATCGGCGCCGAGCTTTTTGGCCACTTCAATGCGCGCTTTGTCCTTCGACGTGCCGGTGACGATGATCAGCGAGGCGCCGGCCTGCTTGCAGATCACACACTGCGACAGACCTTGCTGGCCCGGGCCCTGGATCAGCACCGTCGAATTATAGCCGACGCCGCCGTCAAACAGCGACCACTCGACGCCGTTCGCCATCGGCGTGACGAGACCTGCAAGCTCGGCGGACACGCCCTTGGGCACGTGATGCACCACGGCGTTCCACGGCAAGTACATGTATTGCGCAAAACCGCCCCAAAGGTGCGGCGGCTTTTCGTCCGACGTATAGCCGTAGCGGATGGCGTCGGGATTGGTGCGCCAATTGGTGTTCTCGCAATGCCGGTACTGGCCGGCATGGCACCACTCACATTTGCCGCACGATACGTAGTGTTCGACGAAGACGAGATCGCCCTCTTTGAAGCCCTTGCGGCTGGTGAATTCGCGGCCGGCCTTGGCGATGGTGCCGATGTTCTCGTGGCCCATGATGGTGGGCTTGTTGTTCGGCGGGTGCTTGTAGAGCTTGACGTCGGTGCCGCAAATGCCGCCGACCTCCATCTTCATCAGGGCGGCGTCCTCCGGGATGTCCGGCATCGGATATTCGCGGATTTCGGTCTTGCTCGGCCCGGTGCGCACCGCCGCCAGTACTTTTTCAGCCACTTTCGCTCCTTTTCACCGTCTTTTCGTCATGATCGAGCATAGCCGTCCAAAGGACGGCGTCGCTTCGCTCGCCTATGCCCGGCCATCCACGTCTCGGTGTTCCCTGCTGAGGTATTAAGTCGCGGATGGTATAAGTTGCAATGCTCGACTTCAGCAAGAAGAGCCTAGGAAACAGCAGCGCGGCCGATCGCGTGCGCGATTGGACGCGTGCACGTTTTGCGCTCGGCGACGATGAGACGGTCATGGTGTCGGAGGTGGCCTGCAGCGTTCCCGGCTGCCCGCCAATCGAGACCCACCTCGTTTTCTGGACCGCCGCCGGGCGGCATCATTTCAAGATCTTCAAGCCGCTGGCCGACGTGGTCGAAGACGACCTGCCGCCCGCCTTCATGAAGAACGCGCTGATTGCGCTCGAGGGCATCGACTGCGATTGCTGCTGAAAGAGCATCGGATTGCTATGCATCCTCATACTCTCGTTCGCGTGCCGGGTGCTGGATCGTGAGAATAATGATCTCGTCAACACTTTGATCCAAAACATAATAGATCAAATAGGAATATTTCCTGGTTACGAACTTGCGCACGCCTTCGATTGTCTGACGCCGACCGGCCTCAGGGAACAGCACGAGATCTTGCAAGGAATCGAGGATGGCGGCGCGTACACGCAACGAAGCATTTGGGCTACGCTCACGGATATAATCGGCGATGTCGAGGAGGTCCTGCGTCGCTCGCGGTGCAAAGCGAAGCTTCATCGATCAAAGCGACGAAATGCTGCCTCCACTTCGGCATCGCTGGCGAATTCGCGGCGCTTGGCCTGCGCCAGACCCTCCAGGACTGCTGGCAGGTGTGCCGCATCGATCTCCTCAGGCTCGCCGTCGCTCGCGGCGAGCCGCAGCATGGCGCGGGCGATCTCGTCCTGGGTTTCAGGCGACAAACGGCTCACCGCTTCGAGAGCACGCTCAAGGAGCTTGGTCATAGATAAAGAATATGCACTTTCTTGCGCGATGTCACGACCGCCAAAGACAGTCTAAAGACAGTCTACAGGCCTACTGCCGCGAGCGCATCGGCCTGGCGCTTGGCGACGCGGTCCATGGAGAAGCGCTCGATCGCCTCGTTGAACAGCTGATAAAAATTCAGCTCCGCGCGCAAATGCAGGAACACGGCGCCGAGGCCGATCGCGGCGCGGTCCATGAAGACGAATTCGCGCGGCACCGTCACCGGGCCTTTCTGCTTGAGCGCCTGGTGCACCCGGAACGCTTCGCGCCGGCCGTATTCCGACGGCTTCACCCCGTCGGCGATTGAGCGCACGCGGTCGTCGAGCAGCGGCGCATAGATGAAGCGCGCCCAGATATTGAGCGTATCGATAAGGTCGCGCGACAGCCGGCGGAATCCCCAGGTTTCGTAGGCGTGGACGATGAGATCGTCATCGCCGCGCAACAGCCCGTGATAAAGATCGACGACGCCGCGGACGAATTTCGGCGGGAAAATGCGGATGCAGCCGTAATCGAGCAGATTGATCCCGGCGGGTGCGCCATCGCGGGCAAAAACCGTGTAATTGCCGAGATGCGGATCGCCGTGAATGACGCCGAACCGGCTGAACGGAAACCACCACGCGGTGAACATCGCCGTGGCGAGCGCGTTGCGCGCAGGCAGCGGATCGTTCCTATGGGCCAGCATTTTGCTGCCGTCGAGCCAATCGAGCGTGAGCAGCCGTCCGGTCGACAATTCCGGCCAGGCCCGCGGCACGCGCACGATATCGACACCGTCGAGCATGGCGCGATAGAGCGCGACATGCTTGGCCTCGCGGCGGTAATCCAACTCTTCGCGCACCCGCGCACCGATCTCCTTGCCGATTTCGCTGGTGTCGATGGCGGCATCGAGCCGCCGCCGGATCGCCAGCAGCCATTGCAACTGCTGCAAATCGGCTTCGACCGCGGACTGCATGTCGGGATATTGCAGCTTGCAGGCCAGCAACGCGCCATCGAGCGAGCGGGCGCGGTGCACCTGGCCGAGCGATGCGGCCGCGGCCGGATGATGCTCAAAGCTTGCAAACCGTTTTGCCCAGTCGGCGCCGAGCTCGGCCATCATGCGGCGCTTGACGAAGGCCCAGCCCATGGGCGGCGCTTCGCTCTGCAGCTTCTGCAGCTCGGCGGCGTATTCCGGCGGCAACAGATCGGGAATGGTCGCCATCAACTGGGCGACTTTCATCAGCGGCCCCTTAAGCCGCCCCAGCGCTGACGACAGCGCGCTGGCCTCGCCGGCGCGGTCGGGCTCGCCGCCCATGAGCCGCCGGCCGGCATAGCGCGCCGCCACACCGCCGACATTGGCGCCGACCCGCGCATAACGCGCGGCGCGGGCGGAGAGACGGTTCTTTTCGCGGTCGGTCATGAATCGTTGCTTATTCCGACGAACGGGATCAAGACAAACTAAGGCGTGAATAACGCGACGGAAAGATGGCGTTGATATCCGGGCCTATGCCGCGGGTTGTTGGGCCGCAGTGGGTACAAAAAGAGTGGCTTCAAAGAGCGCGTTGAGGAAACTCACTTGCGCCGGCACGTCGGGATTTTCGTCGAGATCGAGATGCGCGAACTTGTCGTTGCCGGTGAATAAGCTGAAGGCTGAGTGAAAGCCAAGCGCGCGATAGGCCTCGAACTGCTCTTCGGTGAACAACTGATCGAGCGTGGTCTCGTGGGGGAAGTCGCTATAGCGCTTCTTGTAATCGAATATGCAGTCGTTTCGTCGCCGGTCAGCGAGGCTTTGATATAAATGAGGTACCCTTTGCGCCCGCCCGGATAGGTGATCTGTCCGAGGGCGCAATGCGGGCCGCGGTCCTTGGGCGTATCGCCCTTTTTGTCGATAGCGGCGCTCGTCTTCATGCTTTCGTCGGCGATCTTCTGCCATGGCAGGTCGATGCGGATTCCTAAGTCGATCAACGCATAACGTTCCAGCGTATTGAACGATCCAAACGCCATTTGCGGATCGGCCTCGGCATCAACTGCAATGATGACGCGGCAGCGGCGCCGGAGCAGCTCGTAGATGCCGAGATTTTCGATATGACCGCCATCGGTGAGATAGATCGATTTGCGCTTTTCGCTGAGCGCACCGAAGGCTTCGAGCAGAAAATAATAATTCGCGACAAGATTGTTACGCCGCAGATACTCGGATATGCGGCCATGACGGACCTGCTGGCCCGCCGGCTTTGCAATGGCAATGCGGCGTGGATTTCGCAACCAGTAGCCGAGCCGGATATTCAACAGTGCCAACGTCGCCGTTAGCGGCTTAATGTTCTGCGCGCCCACGTTCGACGAAACCGCCGCGCCTGAAACCGCCATGGCGGTCGGTAGATCGAGACCGACGGCGACGTCTTCGATGTCGGGGGTGGCAACATAATCGGTCGTTTTGCTGCCGACGAATTTAGGACTGAATATGAAGAAATCGGCATTGCGGCCGCGCCGGTTCGCGACTTTCGAAGCCTCGACGTTGAGCGCCGCGTTGATCAGATGATACGGGCCTTTCATTGCCGTGATTTGCGTCAGCCGCAGCGGCGGCCGCAGCGTGGTGACGAGATCGTCGTGCACCGGGTCTGGCCGCGTCGGATCGAACAGGAATGCCTTGGCAAGTCGATCGCGGTAGAGCGGATGCAGCGAGTTGGCGTTCGGCCGCATGAACATCGATAGAAAAATACAAACGAGCGTGGTGACGACGTAGAGCGCCAGCACCCGATGTCCTGGCCAATCGAACAGCAGGTGCATGAGATTGTGAAACCGGGAACTGGCCAATTGAAAAGCGCATACGCCGCTTCGGCCAGCCATGCCGGCGCCAGGCACGCACCGGTCGCCCGATCAATGCAAATACCCCAATACGTGATGTCGAGATAAATCATCCAAATCGCCACCGGAAGGATCAGCCCGCCGGCAAAGATGATCAGCTTCAGGGCGACGGCCTTGGTTTGGGCGACGGAGCCCGGCGACTGCATGATGCTCTTGACGTATTCGCCGAACTTGTTGGCGAGGAAAGCCATGGCCACGCCGACCGGAGCCAGTACAGTGGTAAGAGTATTGATCCAATGGGTGATTGCGACCGCACTATCGCTGCTACCCGAGTCGAACATTGCGTCAAGTATGAAGGGCTGCAGCTCGCAAAACGCCATGATGAAGAATCCGATGATCAGCCAGCCCGCCGGTTTCGCCCATCGTCCGGGAATCTCCGTTGCATTCGCCTGGCTCGGCGACGACTGAAATATTCCCCACACGATACCGCCGGCGAAGAGCAACAAGGCCAGGTCGAGGGTAACGGCGAAATGCCGCACGCCGGACGGATTAACCGCATGAAGGAGCCTAGTCGGCCACCAGGCCGCATCGCGCACCGAGAAGTACAGCATCGTGATCACCGATGCGGCAAGCAAGAACTGTCCCACCAGCACCACATTGACTGCGAAGCCGCGGGCATAGATCGAAGCATTGTGCAGCACGTCGCCCGCGCCGCGGGGAAACAGGTAATTCGAATGATCGCGCAGATGCTGCAGCGCCGGCGGCTCGTCTTCTTCCAGCTCGCTGGCGAACGGAAATTTTCCTTCGTTGGATTTCGGTACATTTGCGGATTCCTGCGCCGCGGTCATCGAGCAGCCGATATAACCGCCGCCTGACACGGTCGACAGATAATCGACCCGATGCAGAACCCGGGTTTTGTGCAATGCCTGAAGCACGCCGAGGCAGAATGCCGCCGAGCGGATGCCGCCGCCCGACAGCGCGAGCCCGACGACGCTTGCCTTCTCCGGCGGCCGCAGCACTGGTTCGCCGGAAATGTCTTTGGCCGCTTCGGTTTCGAGCCTGATCGCCCCGCGGGAATCTTTCTGTTCCCTACGCCGCTTGCTGATCAGCTTGATCTCGGTCTTGAAGACATCATGAAATTTGAATAGCGCGCCGAATTTCGCCGGTCGTTCTGCCGCAAGCGCGATATATGGATCATCGGACACGGCCACCCTCCCCCAATTTGGAGAGCAAGCTTAGCCAGGAACAGGCGATGTCACAATTGGTGATTGTAAGCGGCCAAAGCCGCACTATCGCGCACCGTCGAGCGCCTCAAGCTCCCCGATCATCCGCTCGATCACACCGAGCCCGCCCTGCCAGAACGCCGGATCGCGCGCGTTCAGCCCGAACGGCGCCAGCAGCTCGGCATAGGGTTTGGTGCCGCCGGCTGAGAGCATGGCGAGATAGCGTTCGACAAAGCCTTCATTGGCATGCTCGTAGACGGCATAGAGCGAATTCACCAGGCAATCGCCGAACGCATAGGCGTAGACATAGAACGGCGTGTGGATGAAATGCGGAATGTAGACCCAGAACGTCTCGTAACCGGGTTTGAGCTCGATGGCGGGGCCGAGGCTCTCACGCTGCACGTCGAGCCATAATTCGCCGATGCGCTCGGCGGTCAATTCGCCGCTCTTGCGTTCGGTGTGCACGGCGCGCTCGAAGGTGTAGAACGCGATCTGCCGCACCACGGTATTGATCATGTCCTCGACCTTGGCGGCGAGCATGGCCTTGCGCTCTTTGCCGTCGCGCGTGCCGGCGAGCAGCTTCTTGAATGTCAGCATCTCGCCGAACACGCTCGCAGTCTCGGCCAGCGTCAGCGGCGTCGGCGCCATCAGGGCGCCGTTCGGCGCCGCCAGCACCTGATGCACGCCGTGGCCGAGCTCGTGCGCGAGCGTCATCACGTCGCGCGGCTTGCCCTGGTAGTTGAGCAGCACAAAAGGATGCGCCGACGGCGTCGTCGCGTGCGAGAACGCGCCCGGCGCCTTGCCCGGCCGCACCGGCGCGTCGATCCAGCGCTCGGCAAAAAAGCGCTCGGCGATGGTCGCCATTTTCGGCGAGAACGCGCCATAAGCCGTGAGCACCGTGTCCTTGGCCTCGGCCCAGCCGATGCTGCGCGTCGTGGCTTGCGGCAGCGGCGCGTTGCGGTCCCATTGCGGCAGCCGCTTCTTGCCGAACCATTTGGCCTTGAGCGCATAATAGCGGTGCGAAAGCTGCGGATAGGCGGCGCGCACCGCCGCGACCAGCGCGTCGACCACCTCGCGCTCGACCCGGTTCGACAGATGGCGCTCGTCGGCGATGTCGGCAAAACCGCGCCAGCGGTCCGAGATTTCCTTGTCCTTGGCGAGGGTGTTCAAGATCAGCGCGAACTGCGCCACATTGTCCTTGAACGTGTGCGCGAGCGCCTGTGCGGCGCTTTTGCGCTTTTTGCCGTCGCGGTCCTGCATGAAATTCAGCGTCGGCTCGATAGCCAGCGTCTTGCCCGACACCTTGAAGCGCAGATTGCCGATGGTGGCGTCGAACTGGCGATTCCACGCCGTGTACGCCGTCATCGATTTTTCGTGAAACAGCTGCTCGACGCGATCCTCGAGCTGGTACGGCCGATAGCGGCGCACGTCCTCGAGCCACGGCCGGTAATGGCCGAGCGCGGGATCGCTCAGCACCTCCTCGAGCTGCGCGTCGTCGATGCGGTTGAGCTCGAGCTCGAAGAACAGCAGATGCGTCGAGGCCGCGGTCATCCGCTCCTGCATGTCGCCATAAAACTTGGTGCGCGCCGGATCGACCGTATCGCCCTCGTGGATGAGCACGGCATAAGAACCGAGCCGGCCCATGCGATCGCTGATCGCCTCATAGCGCCGCACCGCTTCACCGAGCGCAGCGCCGCCCTGGGGCGCGGCGGCGAGCCCCGCTAACTTGCCCTTGTAAGCTTGCTCGAAGGCCAAGCAGTCGGCATCGGTGCGATCGAGATCGCGCTTGATGGCCGGGTCGTCAAGGCCGCCATAAAGCGCGCTGAGGTCCCATTCGGGCAACGCGCCAAGCCGCGCGGCGCCGGGTTTCGACTTGGTCTTTCGCGAGATTTTTGACATGCGCTTGAGTGGCCTCACCGGCCCTCATTTGGCGCGGCTTCCGCCCAATCGCAAGGGCCGTCTTGCCGAGCCCGCCCAAAAATCCCTCGCTTAGGGCGATGCACCTTGCGTCCGCTTCATTGCGTCCAATCCCGGCGCATTGAGCCGCCGCCTAGCGCCATCTAACATGGCCATGCGGATTCGGCTTCCAGCCACAGGCGAGGTACCGATGCTCGGTTGGTTTCAAGCGCTGATGCCCAAGGAAGGGCGTTTTTTCGACCTCTTCACGCGGCACGCCACCATCGTCGTCGCTGGCGCCGAAGCGTTGCGCGGATTGCTCCAAGGCGGCGACAGCATCGAGCGCTACTGCAAACAGATTTTCGAGCGCGAGGCCGAAGCCGACGAAATCACCCGCCAGGTCTTGACCGCGGTGCGGCGCACCTTCATCACGCCGTTCGATCGCACCGACATCCAGGACCTGATCTCCTCGATGGACGATTCCATCGACCAGATGAACAAGACCGCCAAAATCATCGACCTGTTCGAGGTCAGAATCTTTGAGCCGCAGATGCGGGAGATGGGCGACATCATCGTGCAGGCGGCGAACCTGGTGCTCGAAGCGGTGCCGCTCTTGAGCGCGATCGGCACCAATGCGGGGCGCCTCAATACGTTGACCGCAAAGATCATCGCGATCGAAGAACAGGCCGACAATATTTGCGATCAAGGCCTTAAGGCGCTGTTCCTGGCCAATCGCCAGAGCAATCCGCAGGGCAATGCCATGAGCTTCATCGTCGGCTCCGAGCTCTACGACCATCTGGAAAAAGTCGTCGACCGTTTCGAGGATGTATCGAACGAAATCAATTCCGTCGTCGTCGATCAGCTTTGACGAGCGCATGGCGCCATGACCGTCCTCTTGAGCCTGCCTGTGCTGATCGGCCTGATCGCGGTGGCGCTGGCGTTCGATCTGCTCAACGGCCTGCACGACACCGCCAATTCGATCGCGACCATCGTCTCGACGCGCATGCTCCGCCCGCGCTACGCGGTGGTGTGGGCGGCGTTTTTCAATTTCATCGCCTTCCTGTTGTTCGGCGTGCACGTGGCGCGAACCATCGGCGTCGGCATCGTGTCGGCAGACGTGATGGATGCGCGCGTCATTTTCGGCGCGCTGATGGGTGCGATCTCCTGGAATCTCATCACCTGGTGGGGCGGCATTCCGTCCTCGAGCTCGCATGCGCTGATCGGCGGGCTGGTGGGCGCCGGCGTCACCAAGGCGGGTCTTGCCTCGATCGTTTGGCCCGGCTTGCTGACGACGAGTGCCTTCATCGTGCTGTCGCCGTTGCTCGGCTTTCTTCTGGCGCTGTTTTTGGTGCTGGCAGTGTCCTGGGCTTTCGTACGCGCCAATCCGCGGGCGGTGGAGGGCGTCTTCCAATGGCTGCAATTTGCCGCCGCCTCGGCCATCTCGCTCGGCCACGGCGGCAACGATGCGCAGAAGACCATGGGCATTATCGCCGTGCTGTTGTTTTCCCAAGGCCTGCTCGGCGCCGACTTCTATGTGCCGTTCTGGGTGGTGATCACCTGCCAGGCCGCCATGGGGCTCGGCACGCTGATCGGCGGCTGGCGCATCGTCAACACGGTCGGCTCGAAGATCACCCGCATGACGCCGGTGCAAGGCTGCTGCGCATCGGCCGGCGGCGCCATCATGCTGTTTGCCGCGACTTATCTCGGTATTCCGGTCTCGACCACCCACACGGTGACCGGGTCGATCATCGGCGTCGGCGCGGCGCGCAAGGCTTCGGCGGTGCGCTGGAATATCGCGACCAATATCGTGATCGCATGGATCGTCACCATTCCGGCCTCGGCATTGATGGCGGTTTTGTTCTATATTCTGTCCGGACTCGCGCCATGAGCGGGATTTCGGCGATTGAAAGCAGCGAGCGATGACAACTGCGCTGACCTCCAAAGTCTACGACGTCGACGATTTCGCCGCGGCGCAGGAGTTTTATCACTCCAACGGCTGGACCGATGGCTTGCCCGTGGTGCCGCCGACCGAAGATGCAGTCGCCGCCTGCCTGGAATGGGCGCTGATGCCCCCGGACATGCTCATCGGCATCGAGCCAGTGCGCGAGCAACCGATCACCGCGGAAAAACTCGCCATCAATGCAGTCATGGCCGGCTGCCTTCCCATGCACTTTCCTATCGTCGCCACCGCCTGGCAGGCGATGATGAAGGAAGAATTTCTGATGCATGGCGTGACCTCGAGCACCGGCGGCGCCGCGGTCCTCGTCATCATCAATGGACCGATCCGCCGCGAAATCGGCGCCAACGCCACATTCAACACGCTCGGCAACAGCGACCGCGCCACCGCCGTGATCGGCCGTGCGCTGCGGCTTGCTCTGATCAATCTGCTCGATGCGCGTCCCGGCAGCATCGACCGCAGCACGCTCGGGCATCCTGGAAAATTCTCCTATTGCATCGCCGAGGACGAGGAGGACACCACTTGGCAGCCGTTGTCGGTGGTACGCGGTATCCCGGAAGGCGTCTCCGCCGTCACCGTGATGGGCGCCATGGCGCCGCGCCAGATCATGAACGAATGGACCAAGGATCCGCGCGAGATTCTTGAAACCTTTGCCGCCGAGATGCGCGCCAACCAGCGCCACTATTCGATCTACGGCGGCAATTACGCCATCATCATTCCGAAGCAATTGCGCGATCACATTCAGGAGGCCGGCTGGAGCAAGCGCGACATCGCCGAATTCATCTATGAGCGCGCCCGCATCCGCCGCGCCGAATGGACCGACGTCGGCAAGGGCGCGGTAGTGCGCGACCGCGGCGAGACGG
>Ga0210394_10003442_pt1 | contig 19884 bp, 20 predicted proteins | sample IncBWC12MmetaG_FD_160121 | JGI IMG/M metagenome (GOLD analysis project Ga0210394, IMG submission 160121) | Forest soil microbial communities from Barre Woods Harvard Forest LTER site, Petersham, Massachusetts, United States - Inc-BW-C-12-M | ecosystem: Environmental > Terrestrial > Soil >...
GATCGGTTTGAGCAGATTCCCAAAGATGCTATCGAGCTAGCGCATGCTCGGCCCTTTCTGACTCTCGACAACCAGAAAAGACCGGTTTGCGCCGGATTGGCCGAGCATGCACCGTGACACAATGAATCATTCCACGGACAGCCCTGCGGCGCTCGGCATCGAGGTGCCGTCAGGGCTGCTCGCCATCGCCGACGAGGTGATCGAATAGCGATGCTGTTTGCTGCGGTGCACGAGTCCGTTCATGGCCGATTTTGTTCTCTAATTCCGGATCTCGGTGTCAAGCTCTCCTCAACGATCCTTGCCGGGCTCACTGTTCTCTCCGCGGCAGGGGCATGCGCGGCAACTCGGCACGCAAGAAGCGCTGTCCCTGTCGTACCGCAATGCCACGTTCCAACCGGAAGGCGCGAATCTGATTGATGATGACGGTGCGCTGGCTGACCAGTCGTTCTCGCACACGGTGCAGCGCCTGTAGGTCGAGCTGATTGGCGGTCTTCGTCGCCACGAACTTCATCGTCGGTCGCTGCACCGCCTCGGCAATCGCTTCTGCGTCACGGAAGTCGTTCGTCTGTCCCTTCGAGTAGGGTCGCACGTACTTCCGTGGCCGAGCTCCTTCAGCTTGCGACTGAGTTGATGCGCACCGACACAAGCCTCCATGCCGATCAGGCACCGCGGCATGTTGGCCAGACGTGCCTCGACCTGGCCACGCGACCACTTCTGCCGCAGCACGATCGCGCCGCGCTGATCAAGGCCAATAACGTGGAATGAGTTCTTGCCGATATCGATGCCGACTGTAGCGATTGCGGTGATTGGATTCTGAGACATGGCGTGCTCCTTGTCTTCGGCGCCCCTGGCCAGCTTCGATCGCTGGCGGGGCAGGAGCACGGCCGGACCATTCCATTAGCGGCCGAGGACAAGCTGTGATTACCGGGGCAAGACCGCGCCCTTACTTCTTGTAAGCTTCTTTTATGGTTATAACCGACGGCTATCGTTCGCCCTGCACTGCCTTGAAGATCACGGACCGCTTAATCGACCACCACTCGGCCTTCGGCGGCAGGACGCCCGACGAACCACCTCTATCCTGCATGGCAGTCCTACCGTAGAGATCATTCGCGTCGAAAATCAGCGCGACCCAAAGGCTAGTCCCTATGAGTATCGTTCCAACTCACCCGCCGAACTTGCCGCTCGTCATTGTTCCCAAACGGCACGTTGACGATCGAGGCTGGGTCAGTGAAGTCTTTCAAGGGCAGCGGTTGCGCGAACTCGGTATCACCTGCCGTTTCGTCCAGGACAACCAATCAAGCTCGAGGCGAGCGGGCACGATGCGTGGTTTGCATTTTCAACGCCCTCCAGCGGCGCAGGCAAAGCTGGTCAGCATTCTGCGAGGAAGAGTTCTTGATGTCGTCGTCGACATACGACGCGGCTCGCCGAGTTTTGGAAAGTATAATTCGATCGAGCTTTCGGCCGAAGCGGGGAACCAACTGTATATTCCGACGGGTTTCGCACACGGTTTTGTCACCCTGGAAGATGACGTTCTCGCGATGTACAAGGCTTCGGACTATTATGCGCCTTCTCTTGAAGCTGGTATTTGCTGGAACGACCCGGACATCGCATTTCCATGGCCGTTCAAGGAAGCCGATATTGTTAAATCGGAAAAGGACGGACGACTGCCGCGCCTGAAAGATTTCGAAAGTCCATTTCCGTATGATGGCTGTCCGCTCGTGGCGTTGACCGCTCCTAAAGCCGGTTAGCATCGAGCAAGGTCTGCTTTCGACTGTGCAATGGTACATCGAGAGTCAGGCTTGGTGGCCACCGCTTTTGACCGAGCATGAGGCCGTAACGGATGCGCTTACTAATTTTGGGCGGCACCGGCCAGATCGGGACGGAGCTGCGCACGTTGGCATTACTGCAGGGCGTTGAGTTTGTGGCGCCTACTCGGTCGGTTGTCGATCTCGAAGATCGAGCGGCGATTGCGAGGGTCATCGCAGCTGAGCCTTGGAGTGCGGTCGTCAACGCGGCCGGCTACACCAGCGTCGACCGCGTCGAAAGCGAGGAAAGTGTAGCATTTGCGGTCAACGCCAAAGCTGCTGGCTACCTCGCGGCGGAAACCGCAGAACGTCGAATTCCTTTCATTCACATTTCGACCGATTACGTGTTCGACGGGCGCAAGGGTGCGCCCTACGTCGAAGGCGACATCACGGCACCGCTTAATGCCTATGGCCGCAGTAAGCTCGCCGGCGAGCATGCCGTTCTTGCCGCCAATCCGCGGCATATCATCCTGCGCACGGCGTGGGTCTACAGTCCCCACGGCAGAAATTTTGTCAGGACTATCCTGCGGCTTGCTGAGGAACGAGACCGTCTGACCGTCGTCACCGATCAGCATGGTTGCCCGACGTCGGCACGCGACATCGCCAAGGCCTGCCTTGATATCGCGCTACGCTGCGCCGCAGAGCCGGAGGGCGCGCCTTACGGCCTCTATCATTTCACTGGAGCGGGGGAAGCGAGTTGGTTTGAATTTGCGACCGCCATCGTCGAGGCGGCGGCCGACAGACTTTCCCGGTCCCCTGAAGTACTGCCGATCCTGACCGTCGATTATCCGACGCCTGCTGTCCGGCCGACCGACACGAGGCTCGATTGCACAGCCATCGTGCGTAATTTTAGATTCACGTTGCGGCCTTGGCGTAGCGCGTTGGCCGAGACCATCGATCGATTGCTGACCAGCTAGGGCGTCACATGACGGGCATCATTATCGCTGGCGGTTCGGGCATGCGACTTTATCCAGCGACTCTCGTTATCAACAAACAGCTGCCGGTATAATAGCACGTTCGCCATTGGGCGGGTGAGGCGGCAGGACAACACTACGTACGGCCATTGCTGATCAGTCCGCAACTCCTTGTTGCAACGCCTTCAACCAGGCATGCCCGTATCGCAGGTCGGGTTCCAAATGATTGCCCTCGGCCCATTCGTTCCATGCCTTCAAGAAGAGCAACTGGTACTGGGGAGAGCGGTCGGCCAAGATCTTCAAGGCGCGACGCGCGGTTTCACGGAACAGTTCCGGGCTTGAGTTGACATAGACCTGGCCGCGGTTGCCGAGCCTCGGCGTGTTATCCCAGGTGGGGCCGATGCAAGGAAAGTGCACAACTCCAGGTTGAAGTTCCGCCACTTCGAACTTGGCAACTTCGCGATGGTCAAACCTTCGGCCTGCGTAATGGCTGATCGGCACGCGCATGTCGACCGCGCCATCGAACCCGGCGGGGTGTGGATCGAAGTCGTCCATTTGGTGGCGCACGATCAGGACATAGAGGCCGGGGAGTCCCGCCTGTCTGGCCCACTGGCGCCAGAGCGCACACAGACCCGGCGCGCCGGTGAGTAGACTCACACGGTCGAAGATGATGAGAAGCGGGCGGCCATCGACGCGAATGTAACGCTTATCCTGAAACGCGCGTAGCAGCCACGTGAAGTGCGCGCGGGCGTCATCCTCGCCTGAATAGGTTTGCTCCATCAGCATGCGGTCCGTTCCGTACCAGACCCCGGTCCAGCTCTGGTTCGCCCAACACAGGCAGAACGGAAAGTCTGGCTGTCCGCTGGCGAGAACTTCGTCAAACGGGCGTTGCAGCAGGCGGCGGCCGCCGCCAAACCAGTAGTGGTAATAGCAAAAGCCCTCGATGCCATATTGCCGGGCCAGTTCGGCTTGCGCAGCGCGAGCCTCGGGCACGCGTAGATCGTAGAACCCGAGATCGGCCGGAATATGCGGTTGATAGTGTCCGGGAAACAGGGGCACGGCTTTTGCCGTGTTTGTCCACTCGGTAAAGCCCTTTCCCCACCAAGCATCATTTTCCGGTATCGGGTGGAACTGGGGCAGATAGAACGCAATCATTCGGGCCATAGGAGTTACCGTGAGTCGCCGAATGGCCGTCGCCACGCCGGCAGGCGATAAAATAATCGTGCCGTTTCTAACATAAATGGCGATAAATCGAGTCCGTAAAGGCCCCGTCAATCGTGAAGAGCGGAAGTCACGTCGCTGCCCCTCCGAGGGTTTAGCGCGTGTGCTTGATCCAGATTTCACCGCCAGTCGGCAGTCTGGTCTTTTCAAAGTGTGCGCATCCGGCACGCACTCTCGATAGCGCTCCAGACGCGCTCCGGCGTCGCCGGCATGTCAAGATGAGGAATGCGCAGCGCGCGCCAGAGCGCACGGCCCGCTATCTTCGGCTTGGCGGTCTGCCCGGCAACCGGCTATATGAGGCTCACCGCCTTAGGGACAGTCCTAAATGGTTACCCGTAGTGTTACCCCCGGCAAAAGATCGGCGGATGAGACCCGAAGGTGATCAGAGATAAATACCTGTAAATGCAGTGTTTTATAGAGTTCGGAGAGGTGGCCGAGTGGCTGAAGGCGGCGGTTTGCTAAACCGTTATACGGTCCAAAGCCGTATCAAGGGTTCGAATCCCTTCCTCTCCGCCATCCCAAGCCCTCGTGGGCTTTGGGCGCAGGAGTTCCCCGTTTTAACGGGCGCGTTTCTAATTGTTGAACTGCCGGTGCAATGAATCGCAAACAGCCTCGAGCCCAGGATCGTTCAGGCGCTGCGGCGTCCGATCTCACCGCTGCGCCAATTCCTGACAAGCTCGCGGACGCGTTTGCCGTTGCTGTTCGCTCTCATCGATCAGGGGCTTTTGCCGAGGCAGAACGCCAATATCGGGCTATTCTGACATCCGATCCCAACCACGCCGAAACTCAGAGCCGTCTCGGCGCAGTACTCATGGCGCAAGGCAAGACTAGTCAGGCCATTATTCAGCTTGAACGCGCTGCCGCACTGGATCCCGACTTGTTTGAAGCTTTTGGAAATCTGGCGCAAGCTTATCTGGCCACCGGACAGGATGTGAAGGCCGTACAAGCTGCCTATCGCGCCCTCGAATTGCGTGAAACGACTCCTGGCAAGACGCTGTTTGCTCGCTGCGCGCGCAATGCGGTGTTCAGGTCAGACAAAGATGGCCGGGCGCGGAAATTGATGTTGCGTGCGCTTTTAGAAGACTGGGCGCCGCCGCGCACGCTTACGCGCGCGCACCTCAGTCTCATCAAGCTTAGTGGCGGCATCAACGATTGCATCGCGCGCGTCAATTCGACTTGGCCGACGCGGCTGCCGGCTGCAGAATTGATCGAGCTACCGGGGATGGCGGAACTGTCGGGCGATCAGCTGCTTCGAGGTTTGCTCGAGCGTGAGCCGATCACCGACATCGGTCTCGAGCGTCTCTTGACGAACGTACGCTACGCTATGCTGACGCTGTGTTCCACGAGTGAGGGTGAATGGAACGAGACCTTTCTCGAGTTTTTCTGCGGAGTGGCACGACAGTGCTTTCTCAACGAATATATCTACCCCTTGACCGAAAGCGAAGCGGCTCAGGCTATCGAGTTGAAAGCGACGCTCGGCGATAAAATCAAGGCTGGAGATCTGATTCCAGCCAGCTGCCTCGTCACCGCCGGCGCGTATTTTCCGCTGCATGCCTTGCCTGATGCTTCGTCGCTCGGCGACCGGTCATGGCCGCAATACGTCGAAGCCTTGATCCTCCAGCAAATCACGGAGCCGGCTGAGGAACACCAAATTGCCGCGGTACTCCCCACTCTCACTGTCATCGAAGACGAGGTATCGCAGGCTGTACGCCAGCAATACGAGGAGAATCCCTACCCGCGCTGGATCATAACGGTGCCACCTGAAAGAGCGCCCGGTTACGACGAGCGTTCGGGGCCGATTCCAGACGTGCTCATCGCCGGCTGCGGAACAGGTCTTTCACTTGTCGAGATGTCACGCGCGCTGGTCAGGGCGCGCATCCTTGCCATCGATCTCAGTCGTGCCAGCCTCAGTTATGCCAAGCGCATGGCGCAACAGTTTGGCCTCGACTACATCGAATTCGCGCAAGCCGACATTTTGAAACTAGGGTCGATCGGGCGGGAATTTGACTTTATCGACGCGTCGGGCGTGCTGCACCATCTTGCGGATCCGTGGCAAGGCTGGGGCGTGTTGCTGTCGCTGCTGCGGCCCGGTGGGACTATGAACGTCGGTCTATACAGCGACCTTGCTCGCCGCAACGTCATTGCAGCGCGCGCATTCATCACGGAACGTGGCTATCGGCCGGTCCCGCAAGACATCAGGCGTTGTCGGCAGGATATCGTCGCCTCCGACGACCCTTTATTAAAGTCATTGATTGGGTCCCAGGACTTCTACACCATCAGCGAATGCCGCGACCTGCTGTTTCATGTGCAGGAGGTCCGGATCACGCTGCCCGAGATCAAATCATTTTTGACGGACAACAATTTGTATTTCGGTGGCTTTAATGTGGACGCTGCTATTTTGCAAAAATTCACCGCGCGTTTTCCAGGGCGTGGGCTCGCCGATCTCGATTGCTGGCATGCTTTCGAAACCGAAGCGCCCGAAACATTCCGCGGAATGTATCAGTTCCAGGTTCGCAAGCCCACGCGGCCTTCAGACACTAACGCCACCTGACGACCGGTTTGGCCGATTCAGGCGGCGATGGCAGACGCCAGCGTCACGTCGTGGCCGCGCAGCCAGTCGCGTGCGGCGCGTTGCGCGGTCGCAATCTCGACGTCCGACATCTGGTTGGCGATTTCGCGCCGCAGCCGGACCGCGTCGATATTCCCCTTCATCGCCGCGAGATTGAACCACTTGTGCGCCGAAATGAGATCGACCGGCGCGTCGCGGCCGACCGAATACATCATTCCGAGCTCGAACAGCATGTCGCCTGAGGCCCGCCCTTCGCCAAGCGGCGCCGCATTGCTGTCGAGAATTTCATAACGAGCCATAATGCACTCCCCTGCCCCGCGCCTCTCCAACCATTCCGTTTTCGCCGGCTGTTTTGCCCTAGCCGATGCGCGATAATCCTCAGAAGATTTGAACGGTGGTTTAAGTAATGCGATGAATAGAATCTGAAGCGTTCAGGCGCGCTTTGGTTTAATTTGGCAACGCGCCGTTAAGGACCGCGGCGTGGGCCCGGCGAGCGGCGAAAACAGGCAACCTCATTCATGTGCACGCCGGCGGTCGCGGCGAAAAAGGCTGTTGCAACCCAAGGCGCTGACGTAAAATAAAGCTTCCCACAAATTCATCGATCGTAAACCGATATGAACCGAAGAGAGCGTCGGGCTGCTGCCGCGCGCGGCAAGGCCGCACCAAGCTCCGCGCCAGCCGACATTGCCGCGCTAATGGCGGAAGCAAACGAGGCCCACCGGCAGCGTCGGCTCGCGCAGGCGGAGATCATTTGCAAGCAGACACATGTTCACGGTTTCAAGAGATGAACGGGCCTCGCCTTGAGCAAGGCCGCTTCACCATGGATGGCCCCTAGGCAATCCCGGCGCCGTTGACTATGATCCGGCACCTTCCGAACAACGAGCATTGAGGTTGCAATGAGAACCTATCGCAGGGCGGCGGTTGCGTTTTGGCTGGCGACGATCGGACTATTTGGCGGGCCATACATTGTTACGTCCGCGCTCGCCGCCAGTCCGCTCGGCACCTGGTACACCGCCGACAAGGACAGCCAAGTTCGCATCGTCAATTGCGGCAGCGCGATCTGCGGTACGCTGGTATGGCTGAAAGAGCCGAACGACCCGGCGACCGGGCGGCCGAAGCTCGACCAGCACAATGGCGATGCGAGCAAGCAGAGCCGGCCGCTTCTCGGCGTGGCGATCGTGCTCGGCATGACACCGAGCGGGCCCAATGTCTGGAGCGGCAACGTCTACAACGCCTCGGACGGTAAGACTTATACCGGCTCTTTCACCTTGACCGGCGACAACACCGCCGATCTTAAAGGCTGCGTCATGAGCTTCCTTTGCAAAACGCAGACCTGGACTCGCGCAAAGTAATCCGGGCTTAACGCGCGCGCTGGCCGAACAGCACCGCACGCACTTTCGGGTTGCGCATGTCGACGGCGGAAGCGGCCTCTATGCGGATGGCGAACGCGCGCTTGACCGCCGGCCGCGCGCGGATGGTTTCAAACCAGCGCTTGAGGTGCGGGAACTCGTCAAGATCCTGGCCCTGCCGCTCGGCAAGACGCACCCAGCCGACGCAGGCCATGTCGGCGATCGAATAGCGGCCGGCCAAAAATTCGCGCTTCGCGAGCCGCGTGTTCATGACGCCGTAAAGGCGATTGACCTCATCGGTGTAGCGCGCGATCGCATAAAAGATTTCCTGCGGGGCGTAACGGCGAAAATGGACCGCCTGCCCCGCCATCGGGCCAAGCCCGCCGACCTGCCAATACAGCCACTCCTCGACCGCGACGCGAGCGCGCTCCTCGCGCGGATAGAATTTTCCGGTCTTGCGGCCGAGATATTGCAGGATGGCGCCGGATTCAAACACCGAGATCGGCCGCCCGGCCGGGCCGGCGGGATCGACGATTGCCGGCATGCGGTTGTTCGGCGAGACCGCCAAGAAATGCGGAGCAAATTGTTCGCCTTTGGAAATATCGACTGGACGCACGACATAGGGCAGCCCGCACTCTTCGAGCATGATCGATACTTTCCAGCCGTTTGGCGTCGGCCAGTAATAAAGTTCGATCGGCCGTGCTGCAGTGCGATTCTGTCTCGAGGTTTTCCGCGCGCGTTTCATGTCACTGCAAACAAAATCATGGCGAATGAAAACGGCGCCGCGGAACGAATCCACGACGCCGATGAAAGTTTCGGGAGGATATTGCCAAAACACCGAGGGCGTCGGCGAGATGGCTGAAGGGCAAGTGCGCCAGCTTCATTTGCCGGCGTGAGGTTCGGCTTCCCGTCTCTCATCTTCGCCCTCGCGTCGATTGAACGCGATCGCGAAGCTTGCACCTCGGTCCCGCCGACGCCCCCTGTGCCACCGGAACCGGCCCGCCTCGGAAGATCGTCGATCCATCCTTGACGCCGGCCGGCCCGTGTGACGCGATCTTCGACACATGCGATGCCGAAGACCGATTGCAGCGTCGGCTACTTCTTCTTCCGCCGCTTTGCCGGTTTCTTTGCCTTAGCTTTCGCTTTTCTCTTCTTCGCCATTGCTGCCCTCCTAGCTTGAGTGGATGGCGATATCAGTACAGTGCAGGTCGCGAATCGATCCGCACTACATTCCGATTACTACAGCAGGAAAAAAATAACAGTGACTCAACTTAATTTTGTGTGTAAGCGGCGCCGGCCGCGGGCCCGCGCGACGCGTGCGATCTTCGCCGACGCGATGCCGCGGCGAAAAATTTTTCATCTGTGCAATTTTGCACAAGGATTTCGCTACCACGCGGAAATGCCGATGAAATATGGGTTTTTGTAGCGTTCGAATTTTTCGATTGCACTGCCGTCGCGCCTGCGCCTGCGCACTCGGCACGCGTCATCGCACGCACGATTGCGCTCGACGCGGCGGCTTTCGCGCCACGAAAAAAATTATGCACCGGACGGCTTTACAGGCGTGTTGCGGACCCCGCTGAGGCGCAAAACGCGCGAATCAGTGCCAACCGATTCGGGTAAGAGGCGTGTTCGCCGGTCGCGCGGAGCGTCTCGCGACACCTCGCGCCAGCGCAGCGCGTACGCGATTTAATGTCGCGGAACGGTGAGCGCGCACGCGCGAAGTGCGAGCGTGGTCGCCGCGCTCAGGTACCGAGCTTTTTCTTTAAGAGGTCGTTGACGACTTGCGGATTGGCCTTGCCGCCCATGCGTTTCATGACTTGGCCGACAAACCACATCATTGCTTTCGGATTGGCTCTCGCCGCTGCAACTTTGTCGGAGTTCTCTAAAAATAGAACGTCGATGGCGATCTGTATCTTGGCGACATCGCTGACCTGCCTCATACCCCGACGCTCGATAATTTCATCGGGATCGCCACCCTCGGTCCAAATTATATCAAGCAGCTCCTTGGCCATTTTGGTGGACAGAACGCCCGCACCGATAGCCATCAGAATTTTGCTAAGTTGATCCGCAGTCACGGGCGACTGGTCGAATTCAAGTCCTTCCTTGTTTAAACGACCAACGAGTTCGTTGATGACCCACTTGGCAGCCGATTTTGCATTGGCCGGGTCGTTCTCCGCAACGGTCTGAAAGAAAATTGCCATCTGAGGATTGGCGATCAGGACATCAGCTTCGTAGGGCGTGAGCCCAAAGTCATGGACGAAGCGCCCTTTCTTGACGTCTGGTACTTCAGGCAGATTTTTCTCCAGATCGTCGACATACGCTTGGCTAAGCACCAGCGGCAACAGGTCCGGATCGGGGAAATAGCGGTAGTCGTGCGCCTCCTCTTTGGTGCGCATCGACCGCGTCTCGCCTTTGTCCGGATCGAACAGCCGGGTTTCCTGCTCGATCTTGCCGCCGTCCTCGATGACCTCGATCTGGCGTCGCGCCTCGTGCTCGACCGCCTGGCCGATGAAACGGATCGAATTGACGTTCTTGATCTCGCAGCGCGTGCCCAACGGCGCGCCGGGCTTGCGCACCGAAACATTGACGTCGGCGCGCAGATTGCCCTTTTCCATGTCGCCGTCGCAGGTCCCGAGATAGCGCAGCACGCTGCGCAGCTTGGCGATGAAGGCCTTGGCCTCATCGGCGGAGCGCAGATCGGGTTTCGACACGATCTCCATCAGCGCCACGCCGGACCGGTTGAGGTCGACCAGCGACATATTTGGGTTTTGCTCGTGCAGCGATTTGCCGGCGTCCTGTTCGAGGTGCAGCCGCTCGATGCCGACCCGCACCACCTCGCCGTCCGGCAGATCGACGACGACCTCGCCCTCGCCGACGATCGGCGATTTGTACTGGCTGATCTGATAGCCCTGCGGCAGGTCGGGATAAAAATAGTTCTTCCGGTCGAATATGGATTTGAGGTTGATGCGCGCCTTGAGCCCGAGCCCGGTGCGCACCGCCTGACGCACACACTCGGCATTGATCACCGGCAACATGCCGGGCATGGCGGCATCGACCAGCGAGACATGGGAGTTGGCCTCGCCGCCAAACTCGGTCGAAGCGCCCGAGAACAGTTTTGACTGGGAACTGACCTGGGCATGGACCTCCATGCCGATGACCACTTCCCAGTCGCCGGTTGCGCCTTTGATCAGCCTTGATTTCCGTGCCGGAGCGTCCATCGCGCGGTTGCGCCGTATCCGTTTTCGCTGCCAATCCGGTTACCCGCTTCGACAAAGCACGGCAAGGCCCGCCCCTGCCGGTGCGGGAGCGGGCCGAAATCGCGTCAACTTGATGAGAGGACGATCAGCCGCCGCACTTGGCGGTGCAGAAACCGGTGTAGCAGGGCAATACCTGCGTGAGCGTTCCGTTCACACAGAGCTGCTGGCTGCACCACTGCGTCTTTGGATCGCACTGGTACGAGCAGATCGTATTCGCGGCGACGACGCCCTTCTTGCCGAAGGCGCAGGCACCGGGCGGCAGTTTCATCGCCTCAGCCGAGGCTACCGACAGCAGCGCCACCGCGCCCGTCAGCAATGCAATCTTCACGAATGACGTCACGCGCATTTTTGTCCCCCATCCTTGCGAGGTATCATCTTACATCGTCGTGAATTGCGCGCAAGCCATCGCGTCGACGCAGTGGACTTGCTAGGATGGCTGGCAAAAATGCGAGCCGCCGTGGAGTGAAAAATGGACGCCATTACCGAGAAAGACCGCCTGGTCCCGCAATTGCGCGAGCCCCGCGCCCGCATCGGCCTGATCATCCCGTCGGTCAACCGAATGACCGAGCCGCAGTTCAACCACTACGCGCCGAACGGTCTCGGCGTTTTTGTCGCCCGCGGCCGGGTCGCCGGGCAGCCCGGCAAAACGGTCGCCGAGCTGACCGACGAGATCGCTCGCGCCGCCGGCACGCTCGCCGACGCCGGACCGGACCTCATCGTCTTCCACTGCACCCACACCTCGATGAAAGAAGGCGCCGACGGCGAAGCGCGCATCATCGATCTCATCCGGCGCACCACCGGCATCGAGGCGCTGTCCACTTCAAGCCTCGTCAACGACGCGTTGCGCGCGCTCGGCCTCAAGAAGCTCGTGGTGTTGAGCCCCTATATGTCGAACGCAAATATCATCGATTATCTCACCGCGGCGGGCTTCACCGTCGTCAAAGACGTCGCGCTGAAATGCAAAACCCCCGCCGATTTTGAGACGGTGACGCCGCAGCGCTGGCTGGAGCTGGCGCAGGAAAACGACACGCCGGAGGCGGATGGTATTTTCCTGAGCTGCACCAATACGACCCAGATCGAGGCAGTAGCCGCGATCGAAGCGGCGCTCGGCAAGCCGGTGGTCAACAGCAATCAGGCGGTGCTGTGGGGCTGCTTGAAGCGGCTCAAGGACAAGCTCGGCGACGAGGGAACGACGCCGCAAAATCTCGGGCGGCTCATGGATGATCTTGACGGGTGACATCCGGCGAAAGCGCGCGACTATAGTCGAACCGCACCGCCGCAGCCGGCCGGATTGAATGTGCGTTGCGCCGACGGCGGATTGCGTATCAATTCCGCGGCAGGCCGGATCGGCCGCGGCGCAAAATTGCCGCCGCAGTTCGGGCAGACGCCCTTGAGTCGCCTGTCGACGCAATCGCGGCAGAACGTGCATTCGAAGGTGCAGATCATCGCATCGGCCGCCGCGGGCGGCAAATCCTTGTCGCAGCATTCGCAACTCGGGCGCAGTTCGAGCATCGCATCACTCCTCTAGCCAGACGCACCACTCGGCACCGGATCACGCCGCGATAGCTGGTTGTTTCGCCAGTCGCTTGCGGCCTTCCACCGCTCCTGCTGGCGCGACTGCGCGGCGCGCCGAACGGTTTCGACCACATCCTTGGGCGCGGTGGCTGGCGAACCGCTCTGAAACGGCGGAGCCGGACTATATTCGAGATGCAGCTGGATTTGCTGGGCGATTGTCGCACCACGAAGCATGGCTGCAAGCTGCAAGCCGAAGTCCATGCCGGCGGTGCAGCCACCAGCCGTCACTCTATTGCGGTCGACCACGACGCGCTGCCGCACGGGGACGGCGCCATACAGCTCGAGCAACGGCATACTGAGCCAGTGCGTCGTCGCCCGATAGCCGCTGAGCAAGCCGGCGGCGCCGAGCACAAGAGCCCCGGTGCAGACGGAGGTTACATATTTCACCTGCTGCGCCCGCGCGCGCAAAAATTCGAGCATCGCCGGGTCTTGGAGCAAGTGCTGCGTGCCGGGTCCGCCGGGAACGACCACGACATCCAGTGGCGGACAGTCCTCGCAGGTCACAGTCGGGACCAGGACAAGTCCTCGGTCGGTCCGCACCGGATCGAGCGTCTTGGCGACGACATGGACGATCGTGTCCGGAAGCCGGGCAAAAACCTCAAAGGGCTCCGCAAAATCAATCTGCGTCATCCCCGGAAACAGCAACAACCCGATATGGCACGGCGTCGAATTGACCGACATGAACTCCCTCCTCTTGCTGAACCGCAATCGACATTCGCAGTTTTGCCGTGACAGCGCTTGGCAGCAATGTCATAATACATGTTATTTTCTGCCAATCGCGCGCGAGGCTGTGCCGTGGCCAAGTCAAAAGACAAGTCGAAGGAGACGCCGCGTCTGGTCGTGGTGCTGGGGTTCGAGAACGTCCAGCTTCTCGACGTGGCCGGGCCGGTGCAAACCTTCGCCAGCGCCAATGAAATGGTCTGCGGAACGCGTGGCGCCCCGTCTCACGGCGCCCCTTACCGCATCGTCGTGGTTTCGCGCCGCGGCGGTGCGGTCCGCTCCTCGTCAGGATTGCCTGTTGTCACGCAGCCGATCGCCAAGGCAGTCGGCAATAGACGCATCGACACACTCATTCTTCCGGGCGGCGCCGGAGTTCACGACGCGGCCGCAAACAAGAAGATCGTCGATTGGATCCGCCGCCAAGTCTCGACCTCTCGCCGGATCGCATCGGTTTGCACCGGCGCGTTCCTTTTGGCGGAAGCCGGCGTGCTTTCGGGGCGACGCGCCACGACGCACTGGAAATTCTGTGCCCGTCTGCAGCAGCAGTACCCGGACATCCAAGTCGATCCAGATCCGATCTATTTGCACAATGACCGGATTTGGACATCGGCCGGAATCACGGCCGGAATCGATCTGAGCCTCGCGCTGGTGCAGGAAGATTTTGGACGGAAACTCGCCATGCAGGTCGCGCGCCATCTCGTCGTCTTTCTCAATCGGCCCGGCGGCCAGTCGCAGTTCAGCGCGGCGCTCGAAGCCCAGGCGGTGACCGCCGACGGCAACGCGCCAAATGCCTTTGCGCCGCTGCACGACTGGATCGCCGAAAACGTTGCGGGCGATTTGCGCGTCGAGCGGCTTGCCGAACAAGCGGGCATGAGCCCGCGCACTTTCGCGCGGATTTATGCCGCGAAAATGGGGGTCACTCCCGCGCGCATGGTCGAAAGGATCCGTGTCGAAGCCGTTCGTCGCAGCCTCGCAGAAACGAAGCTGCCGATCAAACAGATCGCCGCCAGCTGCGGCTTCGGCCAGGAGGAGCGGCTGCGCCGCGCCTTTGCGCGCCAAGTCGGCACGACGCCGGTGGAATACCGGCAGCGTTTCTAACCCGTGTACTCATAAAACAAGCTGTCCCTTGCGTATGTATTGCATCAGCTCGTCCGCCCAAGCGGGCATTCGCTAGCACGATGACAGTCCGCTTTGGGCTAAAGCAGACATCCATCGGCGTCGCGGCAGTCGGTGAATACCTCACAGACCTCCATTTTGAACCATGATATCGTCTCCATATTGCAGCCAGCGTGATCCCATCGGAGGCGGAGCAAATGGCACTCGACATCGGAGAACGCGTGCCGAATTCAGAGGCGTTCGACTTCATTATCGTGGGGGCCGGCAGCGCCGGGTGCGTTCTGGCCAATCGGCTTACCGCGTCGGGCCGGCATCGCGTGCTGCTGTTGGAGGCGGGCCCCAACAACCGGCACCCGTGGCTTCATATTCCGCTCGGCTTTGGCAGGCTTTTCACCGATCGCCGTTACAACTGGTGCTACGCGACCGAGCCGCAACCCGGTTGCCACAACCGCGAGGTCATCGCGCCGCGCGGCAAGGTTCTCGGTGGCTCGAGTTCGATCAACGGACTGATCTATATCCGCGGACAAGCGGAGGACTTCAACTTTTGGCGGCAACTCGGCAATGCCGGCTGGAGCTTCGACGACGTCTTGCCCTATTTCCGCAAGGCGGAAGACAACGAACGCGGCGCGGATGAATTCCACGGAACCGGCGGGCCGCTCGCGGTCTCGGATCTGCGCGACCGGCATCCGCTCGCCGAAGCCTACGTCGAGGCGGCGCTGCAATGCGGCTATCCGCGCAATGACGATTTCAATGGAGCGGCGCAGGACGGCGCAGGCTATTACCAGACCACGATGCGCAATGGCGTGCGCTCCTCGACCGCGGCGGGTTATCTCAAATCGGCGCGGCGGCGCGCCAATCTCAAGGTGGTTCCGGAGGCGCTCGCCACGCGCATTCTCTTCGACGGCCGGCGCGCGATCGGCCTCGAATATCTTGTCGGCAACGACAAACGCAGCGCGCGGGCCAATGTCGAGGTGATCGTCGCTTCAGGAGCCTTCAATTCGCCGCAGCTGCTGCAACTTTCGGGGGTCGGACCGGCGTCACTCCTTAAGTCGCACGGGATCGCAGTGATCGCGGATGCTTCGGGCGTCGGCGACGATCTCAACGACCATTTTTCAGGCCGCATCATTTTGCGTTGCAACGAGCCGATCACGCTCAACGATGCGGTGCGCAGCTGGAGCGGAAAGCTCACGCACGGCCTCCACTACATCCTCACGCGCCGCGGCTATCTCGCTATCCCGGCGGTCTCTTCCGCATGTTTCTTGCGCGCGCTTCCGACATCGGAAACCCCCGACTCGCAATGTTCGATTTCGCTGTTCTCGGCCGGCACCATCGGCGGCGAGCTGCAACCGTTTCCGGGCGTGACCGGCAATTGCGTGCTGCTGCGGCCGGAGAGCCGCGGCTACGTGCGCATCAAATCCGCCGATCCGCGAGCGGCGCCGGCAATCCACCCGAATTATCTGGCGACACAGAAGGATCGCGAGACCATCGTGGCGGGCGTCGCCGCGATGCGCCGCATTTTTCAGGCGCCCGCCATGGCGCGCCATATCGCCGAAGAGATCGAGCCGGGGATGCAATGCGACAACGACGACGAGTTGCTCGATTTCATCCGCCGCCGCGGCTCCACCACCTATCATCCCGTGGGCACCTGCCGCATGGGACAGGATCGCAATGCCGTGGTCGATGAGCGGCTGCGGGTGCGCGGTTTTAAGGGTCTGCGCGTGGTCGATGCCTCGATCATGCCGGCGGTCGTTTCCGGCAATACCAACGCGGCCACGATCATGATCGGCGAGAAGGGTGCGGACTTGATCCTTGAGGAGGCGAAGGCCGCCTGATCGCCCTTTCAGGACTTATCCATGGCATTGTCGGCGACGAGCTCGGCGCCGTTGATGTAGCTCGCCGCATCCGAGACGGCAAAGACGATGAGATTGGCGATCTCTTCGGGCGTTCCCCAGCGCGTGTCGCGCATGCCCTGATTGCTCGACCACAGCGAGCGCTCGCGCGCGGCGTCCTCGGCACTGAGCTGGCGCTTTGAAAGTTCTCGTTCCCATTTGGCAAAGCGCTCCGGCGTATTGATGAAGCCCGGTATCACGCAGTTGACGCGGATGTTATGCGGTGCAAGCTCGTTGGCGAGCACCTTGGAGAACCGGATCTCGGCCGATTTCGCAGGCCCGGTGCAGGAGGACAGGAACGGCGGGTTCAGCGTCATGACCCCGGTCTCGCCGCTCACATTGACGATCCGGCCCGCGCCTTGCGCGATCATCATCGGCACGATGCGCTGACAGATGCGGAATTGGGCGAAGAAATTGATCGCCATGCCGTCGACGAGTTCCTCGTCGGTCACTTCGAGAAAGGGCTTGTAGGTGCCGGTGCCGGCATTGTTGACGAGGATGTCGATGCGGCCCAGCTTGTCGCGCACGATGCGCGGGATCGTTTCGATCTGTTCGACTTTGGTCACGTCGAGCGAGTGCGTCTCGATCTTCGCTTGCGTAGTCCGCATGATGTCGCGCGCCGCTTCCGCGAGCGCCGTTTCCCGGCGCGCGCAGATCAGAACTTTCACGCCCTCCCGCGCCAGCGCACGTGCCGTCTCAAGGCCTATTCCCTTGCTCCCGCCAGTGACGAGCGCCGTCTTGCCTGCAAGCCCAAGTTCCATCGCCATCGCTCCTTCAAAAAATGGCTCCTTTCAAAAACTCCTCGCCCGCGACCTCGAAATCGCACGCGACAGGGCGCTTTGCGGACCACTAAGCCGGGGCTATAGTGTCTTTTAAGAGTCAAAGTAAACTCAGACGAACTTTGGGAGTGAATTCAAGTCCAACTCAGGAGAAAATCAAAATGTCGATCACTCGTCGTCAAGCGCTGGCGTCCGCCGGCGCGGCCGCTGTCGCGGCCGGTTTAGCCAAGCCAGCGATCGCTGCAAACGAGCCGATCCGCGTCGGCTATCTGCCGGCGCTCACCGGTCCCTCATCGTCTACCGGCGTTGGCATCAGCCGCGGCACCCAATTGGCGGTGCAGGAGATTAACGCCGCCGGCGGCATCAATGGCCGGCAGCTGGAATTGGTCGTCCGCGACACCCAGAGCGATCCGACTAAAGCCGTCAACGCCTCCGCCGAGCTGACGAACCAGGAGCAAGTCCAGGTCGTATTCGGGCCGCTCAATTCCGGCGAGTCGCTCGCGGTCGTGCCGCTGCTCGCGCGCTCGAATACGCTGCAAGTTCATCCCTGCTGGGTCGACAGCCTGGTTGACACGCAGAAATATCCGATGTGCTTCCGCAACGCGCCCACCAACCAGCAGATCGGCAGCGCCGCGAACCGTTACGTGATCGAAGTGCTCAATCACAAGAAGGTCGCGGTGATCAGCGATACTACGGGCTACGGCACCGCATCGGTGAACGCCTATGTGCCGATGCTCAAGGCCAAAGGCGCCGAGGTGGTCTATCAGGGCAACGTCGACGCCGCCAATCCGGACCTCAAGCCCGAGCTGTTGCGCATGCAATCCGCGGGCGCAGAGGCGATCATGCCGTGGAGCGTGAATGCCGGCTTCCTGTCCCGCATCATCAACACGCGCGGGGACATGGGATGGGACGTCCCCATCGTCGGCCAGACCACGCTCGGCTCCGGTCAGACCAAGGCCTTGCTGGAAAAGCCCGAATACTGGGCGAAGGTCTATCCCAACAATTTCCGCAACGTTTGCTATGCACCGGGCGGCAAGCTTCCGGATCGTACCGGCGCCTTCCTCGACCGTCTCAAGAGCGCCAAGATCGACATGGGCGATACGCTGTTGTGGTGGATCGCGCTCGGCTATGACAGCCCGCGGCTGATCGCCGAAGCGATGAAGAACGTCGGCCCCGAGCCGGACAAGGTCCTCGGCTATCTCAACCAGCTCAAGGGTTTCCCTGGCGTCTACGGCGACATCTCGTTCACGCCCGAGCAGCACAACGGCTATCCGGACGATGAAGTGGTGATGGTGGAGGCCAATTCGCTCAAGGACGGCGCGTTCAACCTGGCTCCGGGCTACAGCACTTGAGCCGATGGTCGAATCGATCGTCTTGTCGGGGGTGGCGATCGGCTGCATCTACGCACTGATCGGCATCACCTATAACGTGATGTTCACGGCCTCGCGCGTGTTCAGCTTCACCGCTGGCACGCTCGGGATGCTCGGCGGTGTGCTGGGCTCGCTGTTCATCGCGCGCATGGGGCTGCCGGTCGCCGTGGTCTTTCTCCTTGCACTGGCCGGCGGCGCGATACTCGGCATCGTCACCGAGATCGTCGCCGTGCGGCCGGTGCTCAAAAGCCTGGACCAGCATCTCTACGTGCTTTCCACGCTGGCGCTGGCGCTGATGGTCCAGCAGTTCACCGCGATCGAGTGGGGCACGGACGCGCGGCCGTTTCCGCGGCTGTTCGATCTCGCCCGCGGCGCTTTCGATCAGGAGTTCTGGCTGCCGATGCTCGCCTGCGTGGTCGTGATCGTCGGCCTCGAACTGCTCTATCGCCATACGCTGGTCGGCCATGCCTTCCTGGCGATCGCCGAGGACAATTTCGCCGCGCGCGCGCTCGGCCTGCCGGAACGCCGCTTGCGGATGGCAAGCTACGCGCTCGCCGGCGTCATCGGCGCGCTCGCGGGCTTTGCCGGCGGCGAGATGCTGCTTGCCTTCTTCGGCAATGCGCCAATGCTGACCTTCTACGGTTTCGTGCCGGTCGCGCTTGGCGGCATGGGCAACAATCGCGGCGCCGTGGTCGCAGGCCTCCTGCTCGGCCTGTTTCAGCAAGCCGCGAACTTCCTCGTCGGCGGCATCTTCGCCTCGGTGGCGGTCTTCACCGTGTTCATCCTCGTGCTCTTGGCGCGCCCCGAGGGGCTTGCCGGCGCGGCCCTTCAGCGCCGCGTATGATCGATACACCCGTTGCACAATTGCTGCCGAGCCGCGCCAATGCGCTCGGCTCGGCAAGCATGATCGGCGCGGCGCTGCCTTTCCTGGCGCTGCTTGTTGTCGGTGTCGCGTTCCCACTGTTCGCCGGCGGCTATTGGGGCGTGATCGCGACCCGCGCCTGCGTCTATTGGGTGCTGGTATCCGGCCTTAACCTGGTCGTTGGATTCGCCGGCCAGATCGCCATCGGCTGGGTGGCACTGCTCACGCTCGGTGCTTACACGACCAGCGTGCTCGTGGCCGGCAACGTGACGCCGGCATTTCCGCCCTATTTGGCGCTGGCGATTGCGGCCGTGGTCGGCGCCGTCTTCGGTCTGATCGTCGGGCTGCCGGCGCTGCGGCTGCGCACTTTCTATTTCGCCATCACCACGCTGGGCTTCGCCACCATCGTCACCCAGGTGGCGTTGGCGTGGCAGAGCGTGACCGGCGGCGGCGTGGGC
>Ga0210394_10003444_pt1 | contig 19878 bp, 16 predicted proteins | sample IncBWC12MmetaG_FD_160121 | JGI IMG/M metagenome (GOLD analysis project Ga0210394, IMG submission 160121) | Forest soil microbial communities from Barre Woods Harvard Forest LTER site, Petersham, Massachusetts, United States - Inc-BW-C-12-M | ecosystem: Environmental > Terrestrial > Soil >...
TCAAAACGCCTATGGCGCCGGAAAACTGGCGGGCTGCTCGTCGACCGCCTCCGGCACCTGCAGTGGCAACGAAATCGTGGTCTCGCTGTCGGCCGACTATCGTTTCACAAAGCGTTTCGACGTCTATGCGGGCATCATGTACTCCGAGGTGCATGACGGATTGGCAGCCGGCTACGAGTTCAGCACCTCGGACGCGGATCCGACTGTGGGGTTCCGGTGGAGATTCTGATATGGACCGCTTTCGAACTGTAGGCGCGCTCGCTCGCCAGTCCGCGAACCCAAGCGGCGAAGATTAACATTTTCTAATCCTGGTCTAACGCCCCTCTAATCTTGATGCGTTGAAATCGGGCTTCTGGAAGGAGCCCATGCGATTACTGTTAGTTGAGGATGACCGGAAGCTGGCGCACTTCGTAGCGCGCGGACTGCGCACGGAAGGCTTCGCTGTCGACCTCGCGGCAGACGGCATCGAGGGCCGGGACTTGCTCGAGTCCGATCAGTTCGACCTGCTGATCCTCGATCTGATGTTGCCGAAGCTGAGCGGCACCGATTTGCTGCGCATCGTCCGCAAGTCCAATTCGTCGCTGCCGGTGCTCGTGCTGACCGCCCGCGACGCCACCGAGGATAAAGTGAAGCATTTCGAGGCTGGCGCGGATGATTATCTGACCAAGCCGTTCGATTTCGCCGAGCTCGTGGTGCGGGTCAAAGCGTTGCTTCGCCGCACGCCGATCGAGCGCACCGATGTCATATTGCTATCGGACCTCGAGGTGAACCGGCTTACACGGCAGGTTTCCCGCGGTGGTCAGCGTATTGACCTGACGGGTAAGGAATACGCGCTGCTCGAGTATCTGCTGTCCTCGCCGAGCCGCGTGTTCTCGCGCACGATGATCCTCAATCACGTCTGGGACCAGAGTTTCGAGGGCGTCACAAACATCGTCGACGTGTACGTGCGCCATCTGCGCCGTAAGGTGGACGATCCGTTTCCCGTCAAACTCATCCACACCGTGCGCGGCGTGGGTTATTGCGTGCGCGAGTCAGAGGCGGTTACGGGTCTCGAGTAGCGATTCACCGCTTCCTGGCCCGAGAAACTCAATCCGATGTCCCTGATCCGCTTCATGCTCAAGCATCCCTACACCGTGTCGGCGATGCTGATCCTCATTTGCCTGCTCGGCATCGGCGCCGGGTTGCGCATGCCGATCGACATTTTTCCGGAAATCAACATTCCGGTGGTCAGCGTCGTCTGGACCTACAACGGCATGAGCGCCACGGATATCCAGAACCGCATCCTGTCACTGCACGAGCGGCAGATGGCCTCCCTGGTGGATGACATCGCGCGCATCGAGGCCACGAGCTACGTGGGTGTAGGGGTGGAGAAGGTCTATCTGCACGAAGGCGCCGACGTGAGCCGCGCAGTCTCGCAGATCGCGAGTAGCGCGCTCGTGGTGCTCAAGTACATGCCCCCCAATATCACGCCGCCGATGGTGCTGCGCTACGGGGCCACCGACGTCCCGATCATCCAGTTGAGCCTTTCAAGCAAGACGCTGCCGGATACCAAGCTCAATGATCTGGGCCAGAACATCATTCGCCCCGATCTCGCGGTCGTGCATGGCGCGGAAGTGCCGCAGCCCTACGGCGGCAAGCCGCGCGTCATCATGGCGGACCTGGATTCGCAGGCGCTGGCCGCGCGCGGACTGTCGCCATCGCAGGTCAGCGACGCGCTGCTGCGCCAGAACGTCATCTTGCCTGCCGGGGACGTAAAGATCGGCAGCAAGGACTACGAACTGTCGATGAACAACAGCCCGGCCGTCATCGACACGATCAACGCCTTTCCGATCGCGCAGGTGGACGGAAAGACGGTCTTCATGCGCGACATCGCGCACGTGCACGACGGCTTCCAGGTTCAGACCAATTCGGTGGCCGTCGATGGTGCGCCCGGCGCCTTGATCACGATCCGCAAGACCGGCGGTGTCTCGACACTGGCCGTGATTGATGGTGTGCGCGAGGCCCTCACCGACATACGTAAGGTGATGCCCGAGGGCGTATCCATCAAGCCGCTCTTCGATCAGTCGATCTTCGTCAACGCCGCGCTGTCGAGCGTCAAGATGGGCGGCCTGATGGCCGCCGGCCTCACGGCCCTGATGATTCTGCTGTTCCTCGGCAACTGGCGGCTGACCCTGATCATTCTGGCGGCCATACCGCTTTCGATCATCACCGCCGTGCTGGTGATGTACACCGGTGGGCAGACGCTCAACACCATGACGCTCGGTGGCTTTGCGCTAGCGGTCGGCATATTGGTGGACAACAGCACCGTGGTGATCGAGAACATCGAGCGTCACGTCGGCCTGGGAGAGGGACTGGAGGCGGCTATCATCAACGGCGCGAGCGAGGTTGCCATTCCGACGTCTCTGGCCACGCTGTGCATCTGCATCGTCTTCGTACCGGTGTTCCTGCTGCAGGGGACGGCAAAGTATCTGTTCTCACCCCTGTCGCTGTCGGTCTGCGTGGCTTTGCTCGCGAGCCTGGTGCTGTCCTTCACGATGGTGCCGGTGCTGTTCATGTATCTGATGCGCTCTCACGCCGACGCAAGCCATTCGCCGACGCCGCATGCCCGCAATCCGATCATGATGGTGCATTTGGCATTCAATCGCGGGTTCGAACGCTTTCGCGATAGGTACCGCGACACGCTGGCCTGGACGTTATCCGAACCGCTGCGCACGGTTGCGTTCTTTGCGTTGCTGATCGTCTGCTCGCTGCTGCTGTTCCCCGGCCTGGGGCGGGATTTCTTCCCGCAGGTGGACGCCGGGCAAATGCGGCTGCACGTGCGCGCGCCGCCAGGCACGAGACTCGAACAGACGCAGGCGGACTTTGCGCAGGTCGAGAGCACTATCCGGCAGATTGCCGGCAACGCCCAGATCGATACCATTCTCGACAACATCGGGCTGCCGTACAGCGGCATGAACATCGCCCTGAGCGATTCCGCGACGGTTGGACCCATGGACGGCGAGATCCTGATCTCGCTGACGGAAAAGCATACGCCGACCGCCGAACTCGTGGCGCGCCTGCGGCGGGAGTTGCCGCGCCGTTACCCTGAATTCAGTTTCTTCTTTCAGCCCGCCGACATCGTCGATCAGGTATTGAATTTCGGTCAACCGGCGCCGATCGATATCCGCATATCGGGACCGCGCTCCGACGAGGCCTATGCGCTCGCGGGCAAACTGGCGCGTGATCTGCAGCGCGTCCCGGGCGTGGTCGATTCGCATGTATTCCAGGTCAACGATGCGCCGACGCTCAACCTCGAGGTCGACCGGGAACTGGCTCAACAGCTCGGCATGCAACAGCGCGCTGCGGCCGATGACGTTCTGATCACGACCAACGGCAGTGCCCAGAGCGCGCCCAATTTCTGGGTCGATCCCCGCAACCAGGTGAGTTACCCGCTGGTGGTGCAGCTACCCACCTATCACATTGATTCAACGCATGACCTCTGGACGATGCCGCTGAACGCCGGCGTGCCGGGCGCGCCGAACCAGCTGCTCATGAACCTCACCAGTTTCGGCCGCGGATCGGCGCCGCTGGTGCGCTCGCAACTCAATATCCGACCCGTGTTCGACGTCGATGCCGATGTGCAGGGCCGGGATTTGAATTCGGCCGCCGCGGAGATCGACAAAGTCATCGCGGCCGACCAGCCCGATGCGTCAAAGGCGATCCATATTGCGCTGAGCGGGCAGGTCGAAACCATGCGTGAGAGCTATAGCGGCCTGTTCTCCGGCATGGCGCTGGCCGTCGTGCTGGTGTACCTGTTTCTGGTCATCAACTTTCAGAGCTGGCTCGATCCGCTGATCGTACTCATGGCAGTGCCGTTCGCGCTCGCCGGTGTCATGTGGATGCTGTACCTGACCGGCACGCATATGAGCGTGCCGGCACTGATGGGCACCCTGATGTGCATTGGTCTCACGACCGCCAACAGCATCCTCGTGGTGACCTTCGCCAACCAACGCATGGACGCAGGCGATGACGCGTACGCTGCCGCCGCCATCGCCGGCTACACGCGTATTCGACCGGTGCTGATGACCGCGGGGGCGATGATGCTCGGCATGTTTCCGATGGCGTTGGGCATCGGCGAAGGCGGCGAGCAGAATGCACCGCTCGCGCGCGCCGTCATCGGCGGTCTGCTGTTCGCGACATTCGCAACCCTGGTATTCGTCCCGACCGTCTATCGCCTGCTACGGCGCCGCGAGCCGCCGGCTCAGGGTGCAGCCGATCAAGGAGACCCTCTTGCCATCCAGTGACACAGGACGCACGCTGCAGCGCGCGGCGGGCGCCGTCGCCATGATACTTCTGCTCGCCTTCCTGATCGTGCGCTTCACCAAGGTGCACGACGAACACCGGCTGGCGCGTGAAACCGGCGTGGCGGCGGCGGCCGCGCCGGCGGTCGATGTGATCGTGGTCCACAGCGGCCCCTCGTCCGGAACCCTATCGCTGCCCGGCGAAACGGCCGCCTGGTACGAAAGCACGATCTACGCGCGGGTCGATGGCTATGTCTCGAAGTGGTACGCCGACATCGGCGATCACGTCAAGAGCGGACAGCTGCTGGCGACTATCGACACGCCGGACCTGGATGCGCAGCTGGCGGCCTCGAAAGCCAAGCTGCAGGTGTCAGAGGCGCAGGTGAAGGTGAAGCAGGCGGACGCGGCGTTTGCCAGGAGCACGTACGAGCGCTGGCGCGATTCACCCAAGGGCGTGGTGTCCGAGCAGGAGCGCGAAGACAAGAAGGCGGGCGATGCGGCGGCCGAGGCGCAACTCACATCCGCGCGTGCACAAGTCGAACTCGAGCAGGCGGACGTCAATCGGCTGTCGGCATTCGAGCAATTCAAGCGTGTCACGGCGCCCTATGCCGGCACGATCATCGAACGGCGCATCGACATCGGTAACCTGGTCACCGCAGGCAGTTCCGCCAGCACCACGCTGCTCTACCGCATGTCGCAGGATGACCCGATCCGCGTTTTCGTCGACGTGCCGCAGTCCGCCGCGGCCGACCTCATGCGACTCGGCGTGCATGCGCAGATTTCAGCCGACACTCTGGCCGGCGGGCCGCCGATTCCGGGGACGATCACCCGCACCTCCAATGCCGTGAATCCGCAGGCGCGAACATTCCGCGCCGAGCTGGACATTCCCAATTCCGACCGGCGCCTGGTGCCCGGGCTCTATGTTCGGGTCGCATTCCAGCTCGAGAACAACGGCATGAGCCAGGTGCCGGCGGCCTCTCTGGTGTTCAGTCCCACCGGCCCGAAAGTGGCCGTCGTCGCGGCTGACGGTACGGTGCGTTTTCGACCGGTGACGATCGGGCGCGATGATGGCGACAAGGTGGAACTGAGCTCGGGCGTTTCCGATGGCGACAAACTGGTGCTCAATATCAGCAATCAGATTGGCGACGGCGAGAAGGTGCGGATCGGCGGCGGCGGCGAGGAAACGCCCGAGACGGACATGGCGATGCGGACGGGCCAATGAATCCGGCCAGATCGATGAGCCTCGGGGTACTGGGCGCTTGGCTCTCGGGCTGCGCGGTCGGACCCAACTACCATGCGCCGAAAGCGGATGCGCCCGAGCAATTCGTCAGCTCGCCCTCGGCGCAGGTGTCGAGCTCAACTCAGAATGCCATCGACTTGAGCCGCTGGTGGGCGGCACTGCATGACTCCGAGCTCGAATCGCTGATCGAGCGGGCGATTCGCGCCAATCCCGATATCGAAATAGCGCTCACGCGGCTGCAGGAAGTGCGCGAGCAGGAAGCCGTGTTGGTGGGGAATGCATTGCCGGAAGTCGCTGCGGACGCGGCCGCCGGGCGCGGCACCGGCAGCGACATGACGCGTTCCGGCGCCTTGCCCGCGCTGAGGGCCGGGGACAACAAGGGCTCGCTCAATCAGATCAGGCAGGTGGCCGGCTTTGCGGCCAGCTGGGAGATCGATCTGTTCGGCGGATACCGCCGCGCGATCGAAGCGGGAAAATACGACATCGAGGCCGCCGCTGCCGCCCGCAACGCCGTTCTGATCAGCGTCGTTGCCGATGTGGCCCGTAACTACGTCGACATGCGTGGTTTGCAGGCGCGTCGCGCCATCCTGCAGGAAAACATCTCGACTGCCGAGCAGTCGCGTGAATTCGAACAGGCGCGCTACGACCGTGGTCTCACCAATGAATTGGATCTGCAGTTGGCGATTCGCGAGTACCAGACGCTGCTGGCGCAGCTGCCGTTGCTGCAGGGCGAGATCAAATCCACGCAATACGACATCGCGGTGCTGCTCGGGCAATATCCCGAGAATCTCGTCGACGAGCTGACGCCGTCCGGCGTCTTGCCCAATCTACCCGAGGGTATCGCACCCGGGCTGCCGCTCGAGCTGCTGCAGCGCCGGCCCGACGTGCGCGAGGCGGAGCGCCGACTTGCGGCGGCCACCGCGCGCATCGGCGTCGCGACCGCCGATCTGTTTCCGCACGTGGCCCTCGCCGGCGCCCTCGGTACGCAATCGGCGAACATCGGCGCGCACGGCAGCCACATCTGGGGCTTCGGACCGTCGGTGTACTGGCCGTTGCTCGATTTTGGCGCCCTGGACGCCATGGTCAACATCGCCGACCTGCAGGCGCACGAACAACTCGTGAACTACAGAAAGACCGTCATCGCTGCCGTGCAGGACGCGGACAGCGCGATCGCACGCTACGCGGCACAAGTGCAACGGCTCGATAGTCTCGCCAGCGCGATGCGGGCCAGTGAGCGGGCGGTCGATCTCGCGCAGCAGCGCTACGGCCGGGGCCTGACCGATTTCCTGAACATCGTCGATGCCGAACGACAGGAGTACACTTTGGAAGAGGAGTACACGGCCGCCGAGCAGAGCGCCGCGGATGCCTTCATCTATCTCTACCGCGCACTCGGTGGCGGTTGGGAGCAGTATCAGAATATTCCATCCATCCGCCGCCCGGAACCGGCGGTGATCGCCGGTTTTCATCGGCTTGTCACCAACGATGATCCGCAACAATGAACGCGTCAGACAATCATGCCCGACTGCGGATCTATGTCGGCGAGGACAAGCGGCACGGAGACAAGCCGCTGTACGAGGCCATCGTGCTCAAGGCACGACAGCTGCAAATGGCCGGCGCCACGGTCGTAAAAGGTGTGCTCGGCTATGGCCGGTCGACCCGACTGCACACTACCGACGTGGTCTTCTCGCAGGACTTATCGGTCATCGTCGAGATCGTCGACAGCCATGAGAAGTTACAGCGCCTGGTCGCGCTGCTATCCGGATTCAAGGAAATCGGCCTCGTGACCTGCGATGAGGTCAAGGTTCTGCTGAACCCGCCGCTTCCCGCAACATCCAAGCAGTCGTCGTGAGCGGCTCGACGCTGAGTGCGCCACAGCATTGACCGAAGCGCAGGACGCTGCCAAGCGCCGCATTGTATCTGCCTGTAACACGAGGAAGGCTGAATACGCCCCGGAAATCCCGACCCCCAATCCGTCAGGAGACTCACCGTGCACCGAATTTCCCGCTTGACCGCCGCCTTCAGCGCCGTGGCGCTCATCGGTGCCTGGGTCCCCCAGACCATTGCAGATGATATTTCGGGCGCGGGTGCGACCTTCCCGTATCCGGTCTATGCCAAATGGGCTGAGGCCTACAAGCAGCAGACCGGTATCGGCCTGAACTACCAGTCGATCGGATCGGGTGGCGGCATCAAGCAGATCGAGGCCTCGACGGTCACCTTCGGTGCCTCCGACAAGCCGCTCGAACCCGCCGATCTCAAGCAGAACGGACTGGTGCAGTGGCCGCAGATCATCGGCGGCGTCGTGCCGGTGGTCAACATTCCCGGCATCAAACCCGGCGAGCTGGTGCTCGATGGCACTACGCTGGCGAGCATCTATATGGGCGAGATTTCGCGCTGGAACGACCCCGCGATCAAGAAGCTCAACCCGTCGCTGAACCTGCCGAAGCTCGACATCGCGACGGTCTATCGGTCGGACGGCTCCGGTACCAACTTTCTGTTCACGAACTACCTCTCGCAGGTGAGCCCGAATTTCTCCAAGACCATCGGCGCCAACGCTTCGGTGCAGTGGCCCGTCGGCATCGGTGCCAAGGGCAACGAGGGCGTCGCCAATCAAACCGCGCAGACCGGCGGCGCGATCGGTTACGTGGAGTACGCCTACGTCAAGCAGACCGGCATGACCTACGCCAAGCTCATCAATCGCGAAGGCAAGGCGGTGACTCCCGAGGCAAAGGCATTTCAGGCCGCAGCGGCCAATGCCGATTGGGCGCGCGCCGAGGGCTACTACCTGATCCTGACCAACCAGCCCGGCGCAGGCAGCTGGCCGATCACCGGCGCGAGCTTCATTCTGGTGCATGCGGACAGTAAGGACACCAACACGGCAGCCGCGCTGAAGTTCTTCGATTGGGCCTATACGCAGGGGCAGTCCATGGCCGAGGGCCTCGACTACGTGCCGATACCCGCGCCGGTGGTGAAGTTGGTCGAGAAGAGCTGGCAGGATTCGCTTACAGTCGACGGCAAGCCGGTCTGGCTGGCGAAGTAAGCGTGAGTTGCAGGCATGTCCGCGGTGACGATTCCGTACAAAGTGCAGCTGCGGCGCGCGGCGCGTTCCGAGCGGATCTTCCGCCTGTTCGCGACCACGGCGGCGCTGTTGGTGCTGGCGCTGCTGGCCGGAGTGCTGCTGGCGCTGCTCTACGGTGGCTGGCCCGCGCTCAAGACCTTCCGGTTCGGATTTCTGACCAACACGATCTGGAATCCAGTCACCGAGCAGTTCGGTGCATTCGCCGCACTCTACGGAACCGTGATCACCTCGCTGATCGCGATGATCCTTGCCGTACCGGTGGCCTTCGGAATTGCGGTATTCCTGACTGAAACCTGTCCGCTGTGGCTGCGCACGCCGATCGGCACCTGCATCGAGCTGCTGGCCGCGGTGCCGAGCATCGTCTTCGGCATATGGGGCCTGTTCGTGCTGGCGCCCGTGCTGCAGCACTCGGTGCAACCCTGGCTCATCGCTGTGCTCGGCGATCTGCCGGTGATCGGCAAGCTGTTTCGAGGGCCGCCGTTCGGCATCGGTCTATTGACCGCCGGCTTCGTGCTCGCGGTCATGGTGCTGCCGTTCATCACCTCGGTGATGCGCGAGGTGTTCCTGTCTACGCCGCGCTCGCTCAAGGAGGCTGCGTACGGCCTCGGCGCCACGCAGTGGGAAGTAGTCTGGGATGTGGTGCTGCCCAATGCGCGCGCCGGCGTCGTCGGCGGGATCATGCTCGGCCTCGGGCGCGCGCTCGGCGAAACCATGGCCGTGACCTTCGTGGTCGGCAATGCACATCGCATCTCAGGCTCGTTGCTGGCTCCCGGGACCACGATCTCGGCCAGCATCGCCAATGAATTCACCGAGGCCGTCGGCAAGCTCTACACCTCATCGCTGATCGCGCTGGGCCTGCTGCTGTTCGTGCTCACTTTCATCATCATCGCAGCCGCGCGGCTGCTGTTGCTGCGCCTCGAGGCGCGCGGGGCACACATATGACCGGCAACCTGCGCCGGCGACGCATAACGGCCGCTGTCGCTCTGGGCGCGTCGGGACTGGCGACCTTGCTCGGGCTCGCGACGCTGGCCGCGATCCTCTGGACGCTGTTCTCGCGCGGCTTTGCCGGCGTGACATTGAGTGTGTTCACCCAGACCACGCCGGCGCCGGGAAGCAGCGGCGGCCTCATCAACGCGATCTATGGCAGCGTCGTCATGACGCTGCTCGGACTCGCGATCGGTGCGCCGATCGGCATACTTGCGGCGACCTACCTGTCCGAATACGGGCGCGGCAAGCGGCTCAGCACCGTGATCCGTTTCATCAATGACGTGCTCCTGAGTGCGCCATCGATCGTGATCGGATTGTTCGTCTACACGCTGGTCGTGCTGCAGATGGGACATTTCTCCGCCATCGCCGGTGCGATCTCGCTCGGAATCATCGTCCTCCCGGTCACGGTTCGGACCGCCGAGGACATGTTGCGGCTGATCCCCTCGAGCCTGCGCCAGGCCTCGGCCGGCCTCGGCGCGCAGCCGTGGCGCACGATCACAAGCGTGGTCTATCCCGCCGCCCGCAGCGGTCTGCTCACAGGCGTGCTGCTGGCGCTGGCGCGCATCAGCGGCGAGACCGCGCCGCTGTTATTCACGGCGCTGAACAACCAGTTCTGGAACGCCAACCTCAACCAGCCGATGGCCAATCTGCCGGTAGTGATCTTCCAGTTTGCGACCAGCCCGTACAAGAACTGGCAATCGCTGGCCTGGACCGGCGCGCTGCTGATCACGCTGTTCGTGCTCGTGCTCAGCATACTCGCGCGGTTGATCTCGAATTTCTTCAGCGCCGGCCAGAGCCGCATCGAGTAGCGGCGCACGCCGCCGGCTCAAAGCCGCCGCAGCCGGTCGAGATAGACCGGCTCCTGCGGCGGTAGTCCACTGCGCTGCGCCTCGGACAGCAAATCCGCCAGCACCTCGATCATGCGGTGCTCGGCCGCGTGTAGGCCGCCAGCGCGGGCGGCCAATTGTCGATGGATGACCCCAATGCCGGCCGGCCGGTCGGTGGCGATCTGTTCGCGCAGCGCCAGATGCAACCCCAGATGCAGGAACGGGTTCGAACGACCGTCCGGCGCATCGAAGTCCTGATGCACGCTGGCTTCGTCCGCGATCAGATCGTGATATTCCGGATGCGCCGCGATGACATCGGCGATCTGCGCCTCGAGCGGCTGCAGCGGCAGGCCGGCGCGACGCTTGCGCCAGGCGTCGCGATAGGTGCCGCGCAACTGTTCGCGGCTCTGTCCGGCAAACAGCGTCATGCCGAGCTCTTGTCGGGATATTCGCACCAGCGCGCGATCGGACAGCGCGGGCAGGCGGGTGCGCGCGCCTTGCAGGTGTAGCGGCCGAGCAGGATCAGCCAGTGGTGCGCGTCCTGGATGAATTCCGCGGGAATGACGCGTAACAGTCCGTCCTCGACGGCGCGTGGATTGGCACCGCGGGCGAGGCCGGTGCGATTGGCGACGCGGAATACGTGCGTGTCGACGGCCATGGTCGGCTCGCCGAACGCCGTATTGAGAACCACGTTGGCGGTCTTGCGACCCACGCCGGGCAGCAGCTCGAGGGCGGCGCGGTCATGCGGTACGCGGCCACCGTGCTGCTCGACCAGCAGTCGGCACGTGGCCATGATATTGCGGGCCTTGGCGTTGTAGAGACCGATGGTACGGATATGACGCTTGAGGCCTGCCAGTCCGAGCTTGAGCATCGCCGCCGGAGTCGAGGCGTGCCGGAACAGTTCGCGCGTCGCCAGGTTGACGCCCTTATCGGTCGCCTGTGCGGAAAGAATCACTGCGATCAGCAACTCGAACGGCGAATCGAACAGCAGCTCGCTGCGCGGGTGCGGGTTGGCCTTGCGCAGATGTATGAAGATCTGCCGGACCTGCGGCGGATTCATCGCGGCTGCGCGCAGCGCTTGCGATCGGCAAGCAGTCGCTCACGCTCGTGCGCCGCACGCTGCAATCGGCCGCGATGGCGTTCGAAGCGCCCGCGGTTCTCCTCCGCGGCCGGCGCCGGCTGGTCCGCAGCGCGCGATTGCATCACGATGCAGTCGACCGGACAGGCTGCAATGCAGAGCTCGCAGCCGTTGCATTCGCGCCCGAGCACCGTGTGCAGAAAGTGTTGCGCTCCCAGGATGGCATCGACCGGACAGACCGGCAGGCAGCGTGCGCAGCCGATGCAGGCCTGCGCATCGATCACCGCAACCGCGGCGGCCCCCTCGTGCCCGCAGGCAGGATCGAGCGGCAAGGCTTTGCGGTTCAGCAGCCGCGCGAGCGCGGCGATCCCGGCGGCACCGCCCGGTGGACAGCGATTGATGGCCGCCTGACCCTGCGCGATGGCTTCGGCATAGGGCCGACAGGCCGCGTAACCGCAGCGCGTGCACTGGGTCTGCGGCAACAGTGCATCGATGCGATCGACCAGTTCGGCGAAGGCTGCTTCAGCGGCGTTCAATTCCCGGACGAGTTCAGCTGCTCTTGCCCGCGAGGATACGCTCCTTCGTGAGTGCGGGCACCAGCACGCGGCTGATCTCATCGGTGATGCTGTGGGTCGAGCTCAGGTCGACGCTGCGCGTGATACCGGTCCAGATCAGCTTGCCGCCGCCGCCATCGACGGTAAAGACATCGGTCTGGTAGTCGGCACGCTGCTCGGTCTCGAGGTAGCCCGGATCGTAGACCGCATCCCAGTAGCCAAAGTAGCGCCAACGCCAGCCGAAGCCGACGCCCGCATAGCCGGGCATCCAGTAACTGCGCTGACTCGCGCCGACAAAATGCGATGCCAGGACGCCGTCGAAGCCGTCGCGGCTGGCCGTGGTCGCAAGCTCATCGGGGCTCGGTGCCTTGCTCGGGAATACCACCCATGAGGCCGAGGCCTGTACGCCCTGATGAAGCAGCGCCGCAACCATGCCGTCTTCCCAAAGCCGCCGGCGCCCGTCATCCTTCTGCACCCCGACCACCAGCACCTTGTGCAGCGGCGGACCGTTGTAAGTCGGGTCTTTCCAGCGGTCGATCAAGGAGGTACTGACGCAGGCGGCCAGACTCAGCGCCAGCCCCAGTCCCAGCAGCAGCAGCGAGCGGCTCAAGCTCGAACGACTTAACGTAGAAGCATCCATGGCTGGACTCTCCTGATGGCAGAATGCGCCTGAATACAATGACTGCACGGCCAGACTAGATGTTCCATTCAATGACGCCCATCGTCCGGGCGCTCCTTTATCTGAACCTGATCGCCTACGGCCTCGAACGGTTGACAGGCGGTCACTTGCTGGCGACTTTCGCGCTGTGGCCGCTGGATGCTCAAAGCCAGTTCGGCGCGCCGCCGTTCGAGCCCTGGCAGCTGGTCACCTATGCATTCCTGCACGACCCCGAGAATCTGGTGCATCTGCTCGGCAATATGTTCGCGCTCTACATGTTCGGCCCCGACGCCGAACGCGTGCTCGGTCCGCGGCGCTTCCCGCTGTATTACTTCGCCTGCGTCATCGGCGCGGGCATCACCCAGCTCTGGGTCATGCACGCGCTCGCGCGCAGCCCCTTCGAAACCATTGGTGCCTCCGGCGGCATCTTCGGTTTGCTGTTGTTCTACGGAGTGACCTTTCCGCAGCGTCGGATTCTGCTGCTGATTCCGCCGGTGCCGATGCCGGCGTGGCTGTTCGTCACGCTGTATGCGGTCCTGGAACTCTACCTGGGCGTGTCGGGTCGCATGCAGGGAGTGGCCCATTTCGCGCACCTGGGAGGTGCCGCGACCGGCTTACTGTTGATTCTGTATTGGCGCTCCAGGGCTGCGCCGCCCGAGACGCCGTGGCGATAAGGCTCCTAACTGACCTTCATGCCCGGCTCGGCGCCGGTGGTGGCTTCGATCAGGAATATCCCGCCTTCCTGCTCGTCGCTGGCGCACAGCACCATGCCCTGTGATACGCCGAAGCGCATCTTGCGCGGCACGAGGTTGGCAACCACGACCACCTGACGGCCGAGGAGCTGTTCGGGACGGTAGGCCGAGCGGATGCCGGAGAACACCGTGCGCAGTTCGCCGCCGCCGAGCTCCAGGGTCAGCCGCAGCAGCTTGTCGGATCCGTCGACCGTGGCAGCTTCGGCCACGCGCGCCACGCGCAGGTCGATGCGGGCAAATTCCTCGATGCTGATCGTTGCGGCGGGCACTGCCGCCGCGGCCTTCGCAGGCGCTGCGGCTTTCGCCGCCGCGGTGGCCGGCGGCGCCGCTGCGGCCGGTGCCTCGGGCTCGATGAGCGAGGCTACGGTTGCGGTATCGAGCCGCGTCGCGAGCGGCTGGTAGGAGCTAAGCGCGCCACCGAGCAGCGGAGTGCGAATCGCGCTCCAGTCACTGAAGTCGGTGCCGAGGAACGCGGCCGCGGCCTGCGCCATATTTGGCAACACCGGGGACAGACAGCTCATGAGCACGCGAAACAGGTTCAGGCCTTCGGTGGCGATGCCCAATACTTCCTCCGCCCGCGTCGGATCCTTGGCCAGTGCCCAGGGCTTGTGCTGATCGATGTAGCGATTGGCCCGGTCGGCCAGCAGCATGATCTCGCGGATCGCCGCGGCGTACTCGCGCGCTTCGTAGAGCGCCGCGATCGGCTCGGCCGCCACGGTGAAGTCCTGATAGAGAGCCGCATCGGGCAGCGCCGCCGCCAGGCGCGCGCCGCCGCGCTCGATGAATCCCGCGCAGCGGCTCGCAAGATTGACCAGCTTGCCGACCAGGTCCGAATTGGTGCGCGCGACGAAGTCATCGAGATTGAAGTCGATGTCCTCGATGTCGCTGCCGAGCTTGGCTGCAAAATAGTAGCGCAACGGCTCGGGCGGCAGCCGCTCGAGGTAGCGCTCGGCAGTGATGAAGGTGCCGCGCGACTTCGACATCTTCTGACCGTTGATGGTCAGGAAGCCATGCGCGAATACCGCGGTCGGTCGCCGATAGCCCGCGCCATGGAGCACCGCCGGCCAGAACAGCGTGTGAAAGTAGCTGATGTCCTTGCCGATGAAGTGATACAGCTCGGTAGCGGATTCGGACTTCCAGAAGTCATCGAAGGAGATGTCGCGCGTGGCGCGCCAGGCTTCGAAACTCGCGATGTAGCCGATCGGCGCGTCGAACCAGACATAGAAATATTTGCCGGGCGCGTCCGGCACTTCGATGCCGAAGTAGGGCGCGTCGCGCGAAATATCCCAGTCCCGCAATCCGGCTTCGAACCACTCACCGAGCTTGGCGCGCACCGCCTCCTGCAGACTGCGGCCGGCGACGTACTCGCGCAGCATTGCCTCGAAGTCCCCGAGCTTGAAGAACAGATGATCGGACTGGCGCCAGACCGGTTTGCCGCCGGTGACGATCGAGACCGGGTCGATCAGGTCCGCGGGCGAATAGGTCGAGCCGCAGACCTCGCAGCTGTCGCCGTACTGCTCCGGCGAGCGGCAGCGCGGACAGATGCCACGCAGGTAACGGTCCGGGAGAAACATCTGCGCCTGCTCGTCGTAGGCCTGGCGCACTGCCCGTCGGGCGATGAAGCCGCGCGCGCGCACGGCCTCGTAGAGCTCGCGCGTGAAGCGGCGGTTCTCGTCCGAGTGAGTCGAGTGGTAGTGATCGAAGCCGATCAGGAAGCCGCGATAGTCGCGCCGGTGCTCGAGCGCGGCACGTGCGATGAGCGCTTCGGGCGTAATGCCTTCCTGCTGCGCGCGAATCATGATCGGGGTGCCGTGCGCATCATCGGCGCAGCAGTAGATACACAGATGGCCGCGCATCTTCTGGAAGCGCACCCAGATATCGGTCTGGACCGCTTCGATGATGTGGCCCAGGTGCAGCGCGCCATTGGCGTAGGGCAGGGCGTTGGTGACGAGAATTCTGCGGGCCATGAACACGTTCGGGCAGTGGGAACAGCCCGGCATTATTGCATGCGGGCGCTCGGCCGCGGGCCGCGACCTCAGGCCTGGTCTTTGTGAGGCTCGAACCGGGCCTTGTTGATGCCCTTGCGGTACGCCTCGGCGCCGCTGATCTTGCCGGCGTCGAGCAGCGCCTGGATGGCGGAGTCCATGGTGCGCATGCCGTACTGGGCGCCGGACTGCATCGAGCTCTCGAGCTGATCGAGCTTGCCCTGCCGGATCAGATTGGCGACCGCGGAATTGTTGATCAGGATCTCGAGCGCCGCCACGCGGCCGTTACCGTCGGTCCTGCGCAGCAGCTGCTGCGAGATCACGCCGCGCAGCGACGTCGACAGCATGGTGCGCACGTGCGACTGCTTGTCGGCCGGGAATCCGTTGACCAGGCGATCGACCGTCTGCGCCGCGCCATTGGTGTGCAGCGTGCCCATGACCAGGATGCCCATCTCGGCCGCGGTCACCGCAATGCTCATGGTTTCGAGATCGCGCAACTCGCCGATTAGAATGACGTCGGGATCTTCGCGCAGTGCGGAGTGCAGTGCCGCCGCGAAGCTCGGTGAATGCACGCCGATTTCGCGCTGACTGACCAGACATTTGTGGCGCGGATGCACGAACTCAATCGGATCCTCGACCGTGAGGATGTGGCCTTTGATGCGTTTGTTGAGGTCATCGATCATCGCTGCGAGTGAGGTCGATTTGCCCGAGCCGGTTTTGCCGGTGACCAGGATGAGGCCGTTGTTGGCGCGGCATAGTTGCCGTACCGCATTCGGCATGTCGAGCTCATCGAGCGTCAGCGCCTGTGACGGGATGGCGCGCATCACCGAGCCCATGCCATTGAGCTGGCGCATGACGTTGACGCGGTAGCGCCCCTTGCCCTCGAGCATGTAGGCGAAATCGGCGCCGTCCTTCTGCTCGAAGCGCTCGACCGCCTTCTTGGGCATGATCTCGTACAGGCTCTCCTTCACGAACTCGGGCGTCAAAATTTCCTGGCGCAGCGGCGAGAGCTCGCCGTGCAGGCGAATGCGCGGTGGATCGCCGGCGATGAAGTGCAGATCGGAGCCGCCTCGGCGCGTGATCTCCTCCAGGAACTGATCGATCTGCGCCATGCGTGTCCCGCTCAGCCCGGGGTATTCTGCGTGCGCTGCACCGCCGTGGCATCCAGGCGCGGCATCATGCTGGTGTCGGTGACGAACTTCTGAAACATGCGCTTGTCCGCGGCGTAGGCGTAAGCGTCGTCAGCGTCGATCTCGCGTGCATTGAGAGCCTGTTGCAGCGCCTGATCGAACAGCTGCATGCCGAACTCCTTTCCCATCTGCAGCTGCGTTGGAATCTGGTGAGTCTGATCGGAGGTGATCAGCTTGGCGATCGCCTTGGTCATGACCATGACCTCGACGACGGCGCGGCGGTTGCGTCCCTCGAAGCCCTTGACCAGGATCTGCGTCACGACCGCCAGCAGACTCTGCGACAGGAACGCCTTGGTCTGCTCGCGCTCCTCCGCGGGCAGCGCATCGATGAGCCGATCGATGGTCTTGACCGCGCTGGTCGTGTGCAGCGTACCGAGCACCAGGTGCCCGGTCTCGGCGGCCGTCATTGCCATGCGAATGGTTTCGGCATCACGCAGTTCCCCGACCAGGATGACGTCCGGGTCCTCGCGCATGGCGGCGCGCACGCCCTCGGCGAAACTCGGGATGTGCGTTCCCAGCTCGCGCTGGATCACCTGGCTCGACTTGCTGCGATGAACGAACTCGATCGGGTCCTCGAGGCTGATGATATTGAGGCGGCGATTCTTGTTGAGCAGATCGATCATCGCCGCGAGCGTGGTGGACTTGCCGGTACCGGTGGAACCGGTGACGAGAATCATGCCCTGGTGGTAGTCACACAGCTTGGTCACGATCGGGGGCAGCGCGAGCTTGGCCAGCGTCGGAATCTCGGACGGTATGGAGCGAAAGGTGGCACCGAGGCCGGTGTCCTTGCGGTAGATGTTGACGCGGAACCGCCCGCCGTCGCTCGACACGTAGGAGAAGTCCAGGTCGTTGCCGATCCGAAAATGATCGGACTGATTGGGCGTCAGGATCTCCATCAGGTAGCTTTCGAGTTCGGTATCGCGCAGATCGCGGAATTTTATCGGCTCGAGGTCGCCGTGCTGGCGCACCATCGGCGGCACGCCGACGGCCAGATGTATATCCGAGCAGCCTTGTTGCGTACCAAGCTTCAGGAACGCATCAATACGTGCCACTTGAGATTTCCTTATCGACGGCCCAGTCGGGACGGTCCAATCTGCCGATGTTTAACCTAAAGGCTCAAGTCCGATCAATGCCTTAGGGCACGAAACTTGACCTACCGCACGGAGTTTGGCATTCAATCGGGCCGATTTGGCGCTAATCGGCGGATGTTACAGAAATCGCTCGAGTGCGCCGCGGAATTCGTCCATGGTCTGGAAGCGCTTGGCCTTATCGACCGCCATGGCCTTGACCACGACCTCGGCCAGGGTGGCCGATAGCTGCGTGTTGATTTCCTGCGGTGCACGCGCCTTGCCCTGGACGTGCTGATACATCACCGCCATGTGATCGCCGCGGGAATAGGGCGGTACGCCGGTCAGCATCTCATACAGCATGACGCCGAGTGCGTAGATGTCGGCGCGCTCATCGACCTTGCGGCCGAGAATCTGCTCGGGCGCCATGTACTTGGGCGAGCCGATGACGTAGCCGGTCTTGGTCAGCTGCGTATCGCCCTCGCGCTGCGCAGCGGCGACGCCAAAGTCGACGATCTTGAGCAGGCCCTCGTCGTTGATCAAGACGTTGGCGGGCTTGAGGTCGCGGTGCACGATGCCGACCTGGTGCGCGACCGCCATGCCGGTAGCGATGTCGATGCCGAACTGCAGCGCGCGCTTCTGCACCAGCGGCTTCTCGTTGACGATTTCCGAACCGAGCGTGTGCGAGCGGAAATACTCCATTGAAATGGCGTAATTGCCCTGGATGTAGAGGAAATCGTAGATGCGAATGACGTTGCGGTGCGTGATCTTGCGCGAGTAGCGCAGCTCATGCACGAAGCGCTTCATGATCTCCTCGTCTTCGGCCACGTTCGGATTGAGGAACTTGAGGATCAATCGCTCCTCGACCACGGTGTCTTCCATGAGCAGCACGGTACCGAAGGCGCCGCGGCCGATGCGCTCGATGTACTTGTAGCGGCCCTCGATCACATCGCCCGGCGTGAGCGTCGAGATGTCGAGACGGCTGGCGGCGGCGTTGGCGGCCTGCTGCACCACCTGCGCGACCTCGCGCTCCGGGATCAGCAGCGTGCGCGTCGGCTCGGCCGGTCGTACGCCGGTGCGGCCCGGGCGCGAAGTGCCGGCCTGAGTCTGTGCACTGAGGGCGCCGACGCCGGCTGAAAACCGCACTTCCAGCTCAGTCAGCGCGCGCACCGCGGCACGCGCGACCGTGGCATCGGCATTGCCCGACTGTCCCTGAAGCTGCAGGCGGATCTGATCGGCCTGCTGTTCATCGCTCAGGCGCGACAGAGCCTGAATCACCTCGACACGCGTATCCTTCTCGCCGCGCGCCAGCAGCGGCAGCAGCAGCTCGACGGATTTCGAATCGCCGAGCTTGCCGATGGCGCGAACCACGACCGGTATGGCCCGTGCATTGCCAGAGCGCAGCATTTCATACATGCGCGGCACGGCGCGCTTGCTGCCGATTTCCGCCAGTGCATCCACCGCGCGTTCGCTGACCCACCAGTCGGCGTCCTTGGTGGCTTCAATCAGATGATTGATGGCGCGCTCGTCCTTGGTCTGATTGAGAATCTCGACCGCGGCGCGGCGGATGTCCTCGTCACGATCGCGTACCAGTTCGAGCACCGCATCGATGACCTTCGGGCCGCCGATCTTACCGAGCGCATCACCGGCGCGACTGCGCACCCACCAGTCGTCGTCCTTGAGCGCCTGCAGCAGATACTTGACCGAGCGCGCATCGCCCACCTCGTTGAGCACCTCGACCGCGCAGCGGCGCGCCTGTTCGGACTCGTCCTTGAGCACCGGCACGAGGTGACGGATGGTCTCGGGATCGCGCGCCCGCTGCAGCAGTTCGACCGCGCGGTTCTGCACCTCGATTTCCGGATCCCGCAGCAGCGCGCAGACGCGCGCGACCTCGATCGGTCCGTCCATCTTGGCGAGCGCCGCGAGCACTGCGCTGCGAATCGCCTTGTTGGTGTCGCCGATCTGTGACTGCAGTGCGCGCTGCACTTCCGGTTTGTTGAAGCGCGCCAGGATATTGATGATGTGCAGTCGCGCGATCGGATCCTTGCCCTGCAGACGGCCGATGAGTTCGGGCAGCGCCGATTCGTCGGCGGCCTCGGCGACGATGCGGAACAGGGCCGCCTTTTCGTTCGGTTCCTGAGAGTAGGCCGCGGTCAACAGCTCACGCACCGAGAATCGCTGACG
>Ga0210394_10003445_pt1 | contig 19875 bp, 17 predicted proteins | sample IncBWC12MmetaG_FD_160121 | JGI IMG/M metagenome (GOLD analysis project Ga0210394, IMG submission 160121) | Forest soil microbial communities from Barre Woods Harvard Forest LTER site, Petersham, Massachusetts, United States - Inc-BW-C-12-M | ecosystem: Environmental > Terrestrial > Soil >...
GAGCTCGAGCGAAATAAGCCACTGGGATACCTGGGAAGGCAGCTCGAACTCGTCGATGCGCAAGTCAGGAGACCGGCCAACCGCCTACGATGATCGAATCGGCTTCTAAGGGAGAGCCGATGATGATGTCTCTGCTCCAACGCAGTTAAGTTGGCCGAAAAGCACCGTCGCAGTTTTCCCTCCAGAATTGGAGCGCCTGTGTCACCCGAGGCGGAAACACGCAAGAAGAGCGTAACGCTTGTGCTGGGCGGAGCACAAAGCGGGAAGAGTTATTACGCGCAAAAACTCGCCTCCCATTTTGAGCTCGTCACGTTTATTGCCACGGCGCGCGGCACTGATACGGAAATGCGAAAAAAGATCGCGCGGCACCGTCGCGAGCGGCCGTCTGGGTGGAGGACGATCGAGGCGCCTCTCGAGCTCACGAAAGCGATCCGTTCGGAATCGCGGGAGTCGGACGTGGTGCTCATCGATTGCCTCACGGTTTACGTTGACAATGTCATGAGTATGCGCAGGAAGTCGCAGTCGAAGAGCGATTCGAAAGAGTGCATCAACGCTGTTTGCGATGCGATTCGGACGGCTGAAGCCAGCGTGATCGTCGTATCCAACGAAGTGGGAAGCGGCGTTGTTCCTCCATACCGTAGCGGGCGGGCTTACCGTGACTTCTTAGGGCAAATGAACCAGAAAGTAGCTCAAATCGCGGACCGCGTGATCTTGATGGTGGCCGGGGTGCCGATGATGGTGAAGGAATCGGGCGCCAGTCAACAGAAACGCGGTGAAACTTCGACGGGAGTAGCGAAGGACGAATTGATGCCGTTCGCGAATGGCTCTGGGACGAGACATTCACGTTCGCGAGAGACATTCAAATGAGAGCTTTGTCAGCGAACAAAGAGAACGAGTCCGAAGCGATCGTACGGGACGCGATTGCTTCGGTGCCTTTGCTGCGAAAGGAGTGGCACGACCGGGCCGTGCAGCGGCTCAATAACCTGACAAAGCCGTTGGGGAGCCTTGGGCGGCTCGAAGAAATTGCGGCGAGAGTTGTCGCTATTCGCGAAGAGTTGCGGCCCGACTGCTCCAACAAGGTGATCTTCACGATGGCCGCGGATCACGGCGTTACCGACGAAGGCGTCAGCGCGTATCCAAAGGCCGTGACCCGGCAAATGGTGGTCAATTTTCTGTCTGGCGGGGCGGCCATTAACGTTCTGTGCCGCCACTTGGGCATCGATGTAACGGTTGTCGATATCGGCGTGGAAGTTGACACCAGCGAATTGCCCGATTTGGTGAAAAAGAAAGTCGCACACGGCACCCGGAACATGGCTCACGGACCGGCGATGAATGCGGCCGAAATGTACCGAGCGTTGGAAGTGGGGATCGAATTGGCCAATGATGCAGCCGATTCCGGCCGCACGCTTATTGGCACAGGCGAAATGGGAATCGGAAACACCACAGCCGCGAGCGCAATCACGGCAGTGCTGACAGGTTTGCCGGTGGCGCAGGTAACTGGGCCGGGCACGGGGCTGGATGACGCGGGCATCAGGCACAAGATTGAAGTGATCGAGCGCGCGATAGCGGTGAACCATCCTGATCCATCGGATCCGCTGCGAGTGCTTCAGGCCGTTGGCGGCTTGGAAATTGCGGGACTGACAGGTTTGATCCTGGGGGGAGCGGCGCGGCGAATTCCTGTTGTGGTCGACGGTTTTATCTCGACTGCTGCGGCGGCAATCGCCTGCGCCCTTCAGCCTCGGGTTCGCGATTTTGTGTTTGCGGCGCATCGCTCGAGCGAGCCGGGACATGAAGCGCTCCTGAACTTCATCGGCCAGGCGCCACTGCTGGATTTGCAAATGAGGCTTGGCGAAGGCACGGGCGCGGCGCTTTGCATGGTACTGATCGAAAGCGCCACAAAACTGCTGAATGAAATGGCGACGTTCTCGTCAGCCGGTGTGAGCGAGGCCAGCGCATGAGAAGCGCGGCGAACTCCTTTCTCGTGGCAATGCAATTCATGACGAGATTGCCTGTGCCTCGCGGAATCCCCTATTCGCCCGATGCCCTTGCAAAGTCGGCCGGTTTTTTCCCGGCAATAGGTCTGCTTGTGGGTGCCGGTGGCGCGGCATTGTACTTATTACTCTCGCCCCACATGAGCCGGGATGTTGTTGTGGTCCTGATCCTCGTTTATCTCGTGGTGGTAACAGGCGGACTCCACGAGGATGCCTTGGGTGATGCCGCCGACGGCCTTGGCGGAGGATGGGAAAAAGATCGCGTCCTTTCGATTATGCGCGATAGCCGCATCGGGAGTTTTGGAACCATCGCAATCACGCTGGGACTGCTGGCTCGCTTCGTATTCCTGACGAACCTTGCTCCCGGCAGGTTTGTTGGTGTGTTCATTGCGGGACAAGTGCTGGGGCGCTGGACGGCATTGCCGTTGGCATTTTTTCTGCCATCCGCTCGCGAGAACGAAACCGGCCAGGGCAAATTGATTGCCGCCAAAGTTACGACGGTATCTTTTGTGGGAGGAACGCTCCTGGCGCTCGCGATCGTCACGATCGCGCTGAGGCCGGCGGCGCTGTGGGCATCGCTGACGGCAATCCTGGTTGCGTCGGTGAGCGGCTTCTACTATCGGCGCAGGATCGGCGGAGTCACGGGGGACTGCCTCGGCGCGACGACTCAGCTCACGGAAATCGCGATTTACCTGATGGGGACCGTTCTGCCATGACGGCGATCAACCGACGAAAACAATCGGCGCTGAGCGAGTTTTCTCGTACGGAGAAGCGCGGGCTTTACAAGGCAATATACAAACGGCGAGATGTTCGCGGGCATTTTCTGCCTGATCCTATTTCCGATCGGCTGCTGCGGAAGCTGCTGGACTCCGCGCATCATGCCGGTTCGGTGGGGTTCATGCAGCCGTGGTCGTTCATCGTGATTCGCAGCCCTGAGATCAAGGCGCAAGTCAGAGATTTATTCGAGCAGGCCAATGCAGCGGCCGCGAAGGTATTCGAAGGGAAAAAACGCGAGCTCTATTCGAAGCTGAAGCTCGAAGGCATTCTCGAAGCGCCGGTGAATCTGTGCGTCACGTGCGATCCTTCGCGCAACGGGCCGCACGTCCTGGGACGAAATACAATTCGTGAAACGGATGTCTACAGCACTTGCTGCGCCGTCCAAAATTTGTGGCTGGCGGCTCGCGGCGAAGGCATCGGTGTGGGCTGGGTGAGCGTCTTCGAGCCGCCCGAGCTCAAGCGGCTGCTCCAAATTCCCGAGCACGTAATCCCGGTCGCTTATTTGTGTCTGGGATATGTGCGCGAATTTCTTCCGCGCCCGGAATTGGAGATTGCCGGATGGCTGCCGAGAATTCCGCTCGAGGACTTGATCTTCTTTGAGCATTGGGGACGAAAGAATGGCAAGTGATCGCGCCATCCGAACGAGACCGGGCTCAACGAAGGGTTTCGTTTTTGCCGGACCAGCGAGCGGCGTTGGCAAAACGACGGTCACGCTTTCCCTGATGGCCGCACTGCGAAAGCGCGGGTTGACTGTGCAGCCTTTCAAGTGCGGGCCGGACTTCATTGACGGCGGCCATCATGCAAGAGTCTGTGGACGCGCATCGCGAAACCTGGACGGCTGGATGCTTTCGGCCGAGGCGAACCGCCAAATTTTCTACCGGAATGCTGCGAATGCGGACGTATGCGTGGTCGAGGGCGTGATGGGCCTTTTCGACGGAGTGGATGGCAAATCGGAAGCGGGCAGCACCGCAGAGATCGCGAAATGGCTGGGGCTGCCAGTGGTTCTGGTTGTCGATGCATCGGCGATGGCGCGTAGCGCGGCGGCCTTGGTGCGTGGATTCGAATCTTTTGATCCGGCACTGAAAGTCGCTGGCGTAATTTTTAACAACGTTGGAGGAGCGGCTCACTATCAGATGTTGAGCGATGCTGTGACCATGAGCGCAAATGCAGTGCCGCTCGGCTACTTGCCGCGTGACGAGCGAATCCACATTACGGAACGCTATCTGGGACTCGTTACCGCCGGAGAGAATCTTTTGCCCGATTCAATGCTGTCGCTGCTAGGCGAATTGGCGGAATGCCATATTGACCTTGACCAGCTTCTGGCATGTGCGGCGTCTGTTCCCGCGTCGGCGGATGGTTGCGCGAAGGGTACTCGGGATCTATCAGCCGGTTCGATACGCCTCGGCGTCGCACGGGATAAAGCTTTCTGTTTTTACTACGAAGACAACCTGGACGTCTTGCGAGAGGCTGGTGCGGAAATCGTTGAGTTCAGTCCTTTAGAAGATTCGGTTTTGCCCACTGCTCTCGACGCTCTGTATTTCGGAGGCGGTTATCCGGAGCTTTTTGCGAAACAGCTATCTGAAAATCGCCTAATGCTTGCCTCCATAAAACGAGCTGCCGAGGAAGGCCTGCCGATCTACGCAGAATGCGGCGGGTTGATGTATCTGGCTCGAGAGATCGTGACAAAAGACGAAGCATCGTTTCCGATGGCTGGCGTGCTGCCGATCACGGTGCAGATGACCGACCGGCTCGTCAACTTTGGCTATACGGAGGTTTCGTTTACGTCAGATTGCTTGATTGGGCCTGCAGGGGCAAAAGCTCGGGGTCACAGCTTTCATTGTTCACGGATCGCCGATGTGGGCTCGGTCGAATATGCCTACCAGGCGCGGAATTCGATGACGGGTCGCGAGGAGCCTGACGGACTGCGAGTCAAGAACCTCCTTGCGAGCTACATTCACTTACATTTCTTGTCCAATCCCGGGATGGCGGATGCGTTTCTAAAAAACGCAAAACGCGCACCACGCCAAGAGTTGAAATCGGCGAGCAAGCAGCTTGAGCCGATGCATTCAACTCGCTCTGCGGGTGACAGATGAAAGCTACGATCACGCGTGCAGGAGCCACGAAGACCAAGAAAAAGGGCTTGATCATCGTCCACACCGGCGATGGAAAGGGCAAGACCACGGCTGCGCTGGGACTCGCGCTTCGCGCCTGCGGCTACGGCATGAAAGTCATCATGCTCCAGTTTTTCAAAGGCAAATGGAAATATGGCGAGCTTCGTAGCGCTCCAAAGCTGGAAACATTTGAGATTCAGCCGATGGGAAAAGGCTTTACCTGGGAAAGCAAAGATATAGAAGTTGACAAGGCTATGGTGCGAGAAGCGTGGCGGGCGGCGCAAGAAAAAATACTTTCAGGAAATTATGACGTTGTGATTCTGGACGAAATCAACTACGCGCTCAGTTATGACTTTTTGCCGGTCGCGGATATCGTCGATTTTCTTAAGAATAAGCCGCCCATGCTTCACGTGATCCTGACCGGGCGCGATGCCAAGCCGGAAATCATCGAGATTGCCGACCTCGTAACAGAGATGCGGCAGATCAAGCATCCTTTTGAGCAAGGCATTTCCGCTCAGAAGGGAATTGAGTTTTAGCAGGAGGGAAGAAGGAAGCACCACAATCCGCTGAAGGGATGAACGGGAAGCGCGGTGAAATTCCGCCACTGCCCCGCAACTGTAAGCGACTGCTAAGGTCTGCGATAAGCCACTGCCCAATCGGGTGGGAAGGCGCAGGCCAACAGATGTGCGTCGCGAGTCAGGAGACCGGTCCCTCGGCATATCTTCGGTCCGCTCTTCCGAGGGCGAAGGAGGACGTCATGCACCCGGTTCGTCACGCTATTGTTCGAGGTTTCATTCTGTTGCTGCTTTATTTTTCATTGCGCATTCCCGCATTTGCGAGTTCACCAGGAACGCTGCGCGGCAGGGTACTTGATCCGCTCGGTTCAGCTGTGCCGAACGCTGATGTCACTCTGATGCGAGACGCGAAACCGGTGAGCGCGACTCACACCAATGCAGAAGGCCTATTCGAATTTGCTGTGACTGATTCCGACCGCTACACGGTGCGTGTAGAGGCTTCCGGTTTTGAGAAACAAGACAGCTCTGCAATCTTCGTGCGGACGGGCAGCACGGTCAGCCTCGAGGTGTTGCTGCAAATCGGATCCATCTCGCAGAAAATCGTGGTTTCGGCGACTGGCTCGGAGACGCCTGACGCTCAGGTGGGCGCCTCTGTCTCTGTAATCGACCGCTCCCAACTGGAAGATTTAGACAAGTTGGACGTGCTCGAAGCTCTCCGCACCGTGCCCGGAATCCAGGTATTGCAGTCCGGCGGACGGGGCGGCACAACCTCTGTTTCTATTCGCGGCGGAAGTATGACCAGCAGTGCCTTCAATAAGGTGCTGATCGATGGCATTCCCATGAACGATATTGGTGGCGCCGTCGAATTCGGGAACATTTCGAGCACCGGCGTCGAACGCGTCGAGATTTTCCGAGGCGGCAATAGCGTGCTGTACGGCACGGATGCCCTCGCGGGCGTTTTGAATATCACGACGCCGCGTGGTGCCACGACAACTCCCGAAGTTACGTATTCCGGTGACGCAGGCAACTTCGGAACGTATCGAAATGACGTATCGCTCGCCGGGGCATTCCGCCAATTTGACTACTTCTCGGAGTTCTCTCGATTCGACACGCAAAACGGTCTTCCGAACGACGCCTTCCACAATGGGACCTACGCGGGGAATTTCGGCTGGGCGGCAAACGGATCCACGCAGGTGCGTTTCACACTGCGCCACACAACGGTAGATCTAGGCGATCCCAATGCGTTGGATTTCTATGGCGTGCCGGACAGTTCATCGCAGAAACAGCAGGATACCTATTGGGGCGTCACCCTGCAGAATCAAACATCCGATCACTGGCACAATCTCGTACGTCTGGCATCGACGCAGCTCAATTTTCAGTTTGCTACTCCATCGCCTAGCGGAATTCCGTTCGAAGGAAATTTCCTCGGCAATGCAGTAACGATCCGCGGAGCGAATGGCTATAGCGTCACCGGGCAGGCGATTCTGGATTTTGGCGGAACTTACCCGCAGACATTCGATTCCAACACGGCTCGGCGCTCGATTTACGCGCAGTCAGAGTACGATTTCCGTCCAAGTCTGGCCGCGATTTTCGGATTTCGATATGAGCATGAAAATGGATTTACAAGCTCGCAGGGATCTACATCACCAGCAAACCGAAACAATTTCAGTTACTTCGCCGAAGGGCACGGGAGCCTTTCTCGTCGCCTTTATGCAACGGCCGGAATAGGGTTCGATGACAATGCCGTGTTTGGTTTTGCGGCTTCACCCCGCGTCTCCTTGGCGTATTACCTTCGGCAGCCGACTGCCGGTGGGTTCTTCGCCGACACTAAATTAACCTTCAATTATGGCCGAGCGATCAAAGAGCCCAGCATCTTCGATGCAGGCTTCTCGCTTCATTCAGTTTTGTCGCAACTATCGCAAGCGAGCCTGATTTCGCAGTTTGGCATAACGCCAATAGGACCGGAGCGCAGCGCAACCCTCGATTTTGGGGTGAGCCAGGCACTCTGGAACCGTCGCGCTCGCCTGGGCGTCAACTTCTTTCGCAATCGGTTTTACGACCTGACCGAATTCTTGCCGAGCGCCGCACTGCCGCTCCTGGGCTTTCCTCAAAATATTGTGGACGCCGTCGCCGCCAGCGGGCCGGGCGGAGCAACAGTTAATTCTTCGTCGTATCGGGCTGTGGGCGCCGAGGTGCAGTTGGAAGTCGATCCCGGTCATGGATGGCGTATCGGAGGCGATTACACATACTTAGACCCTGTCGTGACCCAGTCGCTTTCGAGTCCTCCTTTCTTTAACGCTGCGTTTCCTGGAATCGCCATTGGTCTCGCCTCGCCTTTAGTGGGAGGCCGTCCCTTTGGAATGGCGCCGCACTCCGGAGGTTTGTACATCGATTATGAACGCCGCCGCTTTGGCAGTGAACTGAGCGGATACTTCGTTACGCGTCAGGACGACAGCACGTTTTTAAGCGACGCTTTCTTTGGCACATCAATGCTCTTGCCGAATCACAATCTAAATCCCGGTTACCAGAAAATTGATCTGAGTGGCCGATACACCCTAAATCCCGCCGTCACGTTCTTTGCCAGTGTCGAAAACCTTCTCAACGAGCGCTATACGGCGGCCTTCGGCTTCCCGGCTCTGCCCCTGACGTTTCGCACCGGAATCAAGTTCCGGATTGGGCGGGAAGGCTGGAAATGGTGAGCGGATACGAATGAGTTTCGTTCGACTGTCGAACGCATCGTTCGAACGAAAGCGAGGCTGCCATGCGAATTTTGTCGCTGCTTCCTAGTGCCACCGAAATCGTCTATGCCCTCGGCCTGGGAGACAATCTAGTCGGTGTATCCCACGAATGCGACTACCCGGAGGTCGCCAGAACGAAGCCTGTGGTATCGACGAGCACGCTTTCGAACGCTCTGCGCAGCGAGGAGATCCATTCCGCCTTCAGCGAACATCACCACGGAACTCACAGCCTCTATAGAATCGATGAGCAGTTACTCAAGCAGATCGATCCGGACGTGATTCTCACGCAGGAACTGTGCACGGTTTGCGCGATCCCCGTAGCACAGGTCCGCGAAGCCGCGCGGATTTTGGCCGGGCCTCGATGCGTTGTTTCTCTGGAGCCCAACAATCTCCGGCAGATTCTGGAAAATATCTCGGCCGTCGCGGAAGTGACCGGCCGCCAGGCGGAAGCGGCCGCTCTGGTTGCGCAGCTCGACAACCGAATCGCGCGAATCGCCTCGGCCACGTTTTCCGTACGCGAGCGTCCCAGAGTTTTTTGCATGGAATGGATGGAGCCGCCCATGGCCGGCGGGCACTGGATTCCGGAAATGATTCGACTCGCGGGAGGGACCGATGGTTTGGGGAGCGATGGCGAACCGTCAACGGCGCTCGAGTGGGAGCGAGTGGTTGAGTTCGCGCCTGAAATTTTGGTCATCATGCCCTGCGGCTACAAAATTTCGCGGTCTCTCGGGGAGGTCGATCGGCTGGCTTCGAACAGTGGGTTTTACGATCTGCCCGCCGTGCAATCGGGTCAGGTTTACATCGTCGATAGCCCGGCGTTCTTTAGCCGGCCTGGCCCGCGGATCGTGGATGGCCTGGAAATTCTGGCCCGGATCATTCATCCAGAACTATTCTCCGGAATGTTCTCGAGTGGCGGCTCCTTGAAGCTCACCTGGGAGGAAGCGCAGCCGATCCGATCACAGATACTTTCCTCGCGCTTCATGCCACTTTAAAACCTGCGCACCTGCAAGTTCGAACAATGAGCGCACGCACGATCATGATCCAGGGGACGGGATCGAACGTAGGCAAGAGCGTTATTACGGCCGCGTTGTGCAGTTATTTTCGGCAAAAAGGCTTTCGCGTCGCTCCTTTCAAATCTCAAAACATGTCCAACAATTCGTTCGCGACCGCGTCTGGAGGAGAGATCGGCCGCGCGCAAGCGTTTCAGGCGCAGATGTGCGGGATCGAGCCTACCGTCGAGATGAATCCGATTCTGCTCAAACCTGCGAGCGAAATGGGCGCTCAAGTTGTCGTGCTTGGTAAAGCCGTAAGGGTTATGACGCCTCGCGAGTATCACGAATTCCAGCCTCAATTGATCGGCGTGATCCGAGAATCCTTGGAGAAGCTTTGTGGCCAATGCGACATTCTGGTCATCGAGGGCGCCGGCAGTCCCGCGGAGATCAACTTGCGCCCCTTCGATATTGTGAACATGGCTGTTGCGGAAATGGCAGCCGCACCGGTCGTCCTTGTAGGAGATATTGACCTGGGTGGAGTTTTTGCATCGCTGGTGGGCACGCTGGAACTTTTGACTCCAAAAGAACGCTCGTTCGTCAAAGGACTTTTGATCAATAAATTTCGGGGAGACATTTCGCTATTGAATGGAGGGCTGGCGTTCCTCGAGACGAGAACAGGGAAAAAGCTGTTGGGTGTGCTTCCGTTTGTTGAGGATCTGCAGGTCGCAGAAGAAGACTCGATTCCGGAATGGAAATGGAGATCGCCACGTCCCGCTGAGCCAGAGAAACTCACAATTCATGTAATTCATTACCCGCACATCTCGAACGCGACCGATTTCGAGAGCCTGGAAAGGGAGCCGGACGTTTGTGTTCGATTTCTCAAACGAGTTCCCGATTCCGCGCCCCTCCCGGACGCGCTGATCTTACCGGGTTCTAAAAGTACGATGTCGGACCTCGCGTATATGCGCTCGCTTGGGTTTGAGAATTACATCAATCGGTGCCGCAGAGCCTGCATCCCCATAGTGGGCATCTGCGGCGGTTACCAAATGTTGGGTAGGGAACTCGCAGACCCCGAAGGCGTCGAGTCTGCGGTCAAAACGGCCGAGGGGCTAGATCTGCTCGATGTCGCGACATGTTTTGATCGCGAAAAGAAAACGGTTCAAGTTCGAGCAGTCCATATCGCGGGCCGCCACGAGATTATTGGCTATGAGATTCACATGGGACGGACAAATGGACCCGCTGCCGCGAGGCCGGCTTTCGAAATTGTGGAGGAAATGGGAAGCAGCACCGAACGATTTGACGGTGCCAGGTCCGAGGACGGTCTCGTGTGGGGCACCTACATACACGGAATTTTTGACGCGCCCTTGTTTCGGCGCGAATTCCTGAACGCGCTTCGAAGGCGGCGGGGATGGAAGCCGCTCGATTCCAGCGAAGCCTTTTGCTTCGCCGAAACTTCAGATTCGCTGGCCGCCCTGATACGAGATCACGTTGACCTGGTTGCCCTGGATCGCATTCTGAACGGAGCGCTCTGACTTGCAGAAGGCTCGTATTCCGGCAGTTGCGAACTTCCGCGCTGACGCTGAATATTAGCGAACCGACTGAATGACGACGGCCCCGGTTGCCATCGTCACGGCAGCGTAGACGAACGCGGCTACGGGCGAATAGGCAGTCCAAACAATCCCCACGATTGCACTGGAAATTAGATCGCCGACTCCATTCACGGCGCCGGTCACGCCATAGGCCACTCCGCGCTTGCCGGTTTCCGGAACAAGATCCGCTGTCATGGCCCCTTCCAGCGAGTCCTGAATCGCAATGAAGGCGCCGCCGAACATAAATAAGAATGCGATGAAAACAATGTTTGCAGTCTTGGACCAGAAGGCTGCTGCGAAGCCCAAAGCCACGATCGCGCCCAAGGCATACCCCAGCGCCAGCAATCCTCTGCGCCCCCGTTTATCGGACAAAGCGCCGACCGGATACGCGCTCAACGCATAGACAAGGTTGTGCAGAACATAGAGCAAGCCGCCGATTGCCGCGGCATGTGACATGCCGCGCTGTGGCGCGAGCAGTTGCGCGGCCGCAAGAATCATCAATGTATGCGAGTAGTCTCCGGCGCCAAAGATTCCGACGCCGATTTGAAATCTAAAAAACGGGCGGGGAAGCGTTTTGAGGGAAGCCGAAAGGCTGGTTCGCGACCCCTCTCGCCGATTCTCGTGGACCAGAATCGCGAATGTGAGTGCGGACGCGAGGCCGGGAATCAGAGTTAACAGAAAAGCGACGCGAAAAGGGTGCGACGGATCACTTGAGTGCGGACCCAAATAAGACAACAAGGCTACGCCGATCAGAGGGCCGAGGATGGCGCCGGCAGTGTCACCGGCGCGATGAAACCCAAACGCCTTGCCACGCGTTTCTGCAGGAACCGATTCCGCCAGCATGGCGTCGCGCAGGGGGCTACGAATGCCTCGACCAAACCATGCAACGACTCTGCCAACCAGGATCAAGGGCCAGCCGTGTGCGAACGCGAATAGGGCTTTTGCCGTTCCGCTCAGGAAATATCCGGCTACGGCGATGGCCTTGCGGTGCCCGAGGCGATCGGACCACCAGCCGACGCCGAGCTTTACGAAACTGGCAGTAGCATCGGCGACGCCTTCGATTGTGCCCAGCGCGGCAGCCGGCAATCCGAGGACAGCAAAAAATCCGGGAAGCAATGCCGTAGCCATCTCATAACCGATGTCCCCAAGCAGGCTCGTAAGGCCCATGGCAAAAACGTTGCGGTTCAGCCATGTGGGCCAACGTCGTGATCTCGGAGCTGCAACAGGCCGGTGGGTGGCGTGCAAGCCGGATGCTCCTTAGAAGAATGGACAATCGAGAGGCGTTTCTGCCTTGCGTTATTTCGTTGTGCCGCCGTGTAGGCGGACGACGGTCGAGAATCAGCCGAGCTTGCCGACGTGAGATTCGAGCAGCGCCCAAGTTTTGGATCCGATTGTGCCCTTCCAGCGCGCATAGTAATCGCCGAGCCGCGCTCGGAAGCTCGCCGCATCCGGCTGATTGATTACCATGCCGCGCTGCGTAAGGCGCGGCGGCAGATCATGATTCATTTTGTCGGTATCGTCGCGCTGCAATTTCACGTATTTCTCGGCATTGCGTTCGATGATTCGTTGCACATCAGCCGGCAAACCCTGCCACATTTTCAAATTGGCGATTAGATTAAAGCCGGACCATATATGATTCGTCAGGCTGATGTATTTCTGTACTTCGTAAAGCTTCAGCAATTCCGCCACGTTCAGGGGATTATCCTGAGCGTCGGCTTCGTGGGTTTTGAGCACCTCATAAATTTTGTCGAAGTTGAATACGACTGGCGTGGCGCCCAGCGCCTTCCAGCACTCGACATAGACCGGGGTGTCGGGGGTACGCATCTTGATGCCGTTAAGGTCCTCGGCGGTCTGGATCGGCCGAACCGAGCAGGTGATTTGCCGGAACCCATTTTCGAAGCAGGCGCGAGGCACGGCGTAAATGCCCTTCGCGGCCATTTCCTTAGCCAGGTAGGCGCCGAGATCGCCATCTATTGCGTGATAGACCTGAGCCTCATCGCGAAACGCGAAGGGAATTCCCTGCACGTTTACGGCAGGGACCACGGTGCCAATCAACCCTCCGTTCAGCGTGAAGAAATCCAGCTCGCCATCGACAACCATCTTCAACGCGGCTGGATCGCTTCCAGGAAGCTTATCGTTATCGGCAAAGGTGGCAACGTCAACGCGTCCCCCGGTTTCAGCCTTTACCGCCGCCCACATTTCGACGAGCCGCTTGTGCAGGGGGCTGTCTGCGGGCTGATTGTGGAATTGGCGAAGCTTGAAATCCGCCGCCTGGATGTTGCGACTGATCAAGGCCATTCCCCCTGCCAAAGCCAAACGGGCCGTAAATTGACGTCGTGAAATGTCCGTCATGTCGCCTCCGGTCGATGTTTCGCGTTCTTATCCCTGCTGAGGAGAAGAAATTAGCCCACAAAATGGGATCGAGCGGCAGTATATCACGGCTCCAAATCGGCCTTTGCGGCGCATCGATTTCCACAATTTACACAAAGCCCCGGCCGCCATCTAGGGTTTCTCACGTATACACTTGCACGCGGGGTGTGCTACAGTGTAGGGACTCATAGAACACACCCCGGGAAGCAGCGGCGGTCGTACCAAAGCTGCTTCCTTTTTTTTTGGGGGGGCTAGTTGATTCGCAACTGCTCTTCAAACGCAGGACAACCCCATGCAGTCCACAAAGACTCAAATTATTCTGGAAATAAAGCTGAGAGCTATTAATCTGATTCACGTGAATTCCGCGAACAAAGGCTATTGCGAAAAATATTCGAGCCGAAATGGCCGAACCTCCCCTCTCGCCCTTGGAGGGCTAGCCTGGCTAGGTTTTTGCGTTCTTTTTTGCGGCGTTCCAGGGCTAACGTGGGCCCAAGCTGAACAGCCGAAGGCCGCGGGCGCGGGACCGGTTGCGCAGGACGTAACGACGTCGGCTCCCTCTTCGCAGCCTGATCAGCAAGCCGGGCAGCAGGCCGATCAGCACATCTCGGGTAGCATCAGCGGAACAGTTCTCGATCAGTCGGGAGCTCCAGTCGGCGGAGCCCAGGTAATGCTGATTCGCGAAAATCAAGCCCCGAACCAGCAAATCGCAGGAGACGATGGGCAATTCTCGTTTCCCGACGTCGCGCCTGGGGCATTCCAACTCACTTTTAGCGCAGCGGGGTTGGCCGGGCAAACAATATCCGGTGTCCTGCAGTCGGGTGAGAATTACGTTGCCCCGCAAATCTCGTTGCATATAGCCACGGCGCTCACTTCGGTGCGTGTGGAACCCCCGCCGGTCGAGGTAGCGGAGATGCAGATTAAAGATCAGGAAAAGCAGCGCGTGCTCGCAGTCATGCCAAATTTCTATGTCAGTTACGTCCCCGATGCGGTTCCTCTCACCTCAAAGCAAAAATTCGAGCTGGCTTGGAAGGTGGTCATCGATCCATTCACTTTCGGGCTGACTGGGGTGGTTGCGGGGGCAGAACAAGCTGAAAATCAATTCAGTGGATACGGCCAAGGGGCTCAGGGTTACGGAAAACGCTTCGGCGCAGCCTACGGCAACATCGTCTCGGGCACATTCATCGGGAGCGCCATATTGCCGTCGATCCTGAAACAGGATCCACGTTATTTTTACAAGGGAACGGGCAGTAAGCGTTCACGGCTCCTCTATGCGATCGCCAATTCCGTAATCTGCAAGGGCGACAACAAACAGTGGCAGCCGAATTATTCGAATATAGCCGGAAGCCTCATCGCGGGCGGGCTTTCCAATTTGTACTATCCGAAGAGTGATCGAAATCGGGTGGGATTCGTGTTCGAAAACACGGCGATCGGGATTGGTGAAACCGCCGTCCTTGACGTCTTCCAGGAATTCTTCATCCGAAAGCTGATGCCAAAACCAAGCAACCAGAAACCCTCCAAAATCTAAAACGCGGGGAAATGGCGCGCGCCCTAGGGGACGATTTTAGAACTTTTGGGGCCAGTCAGATCGGCTGGTTGAACTGCAAGCAACGAGGCGCTGCCTGAGAGTATGAGGCATCGTGTCATTGTCGGGATGCAGAGGCCTTCCTCAGTTCAGAGGCTCGTGATCTCGCCGGCCTGCTTATTGGTGCGCGGGTACAGAAACTTCTGGTTGATCTTGCGAGGCAGCGGCAGGTAGACGTCCCAGCTTCGTGCCGTCAGCAGTTATGGCCTCGATGATGCGCCCGATTGTCTTGCCATTCCTGGCTTGGCTCGCAGTGACCGTAACTTCGTCTCCGGGTTTGAAAGAGTCCTTCCGATAGCCAGTAGGGTACATGACCGTTGGAGATTGCGACTCCAGAACCCAGTGCGTTACTTCGCCGTTCTCACCCTTCACGTCAAGCATCAGCAAAAGATGGGGGCTGGCGTAAAGCCATCTCGTGACGGTCCCCTTTAAGACAACTTGCTTATCGGTTGCGTACGAAGCGCTGCCGTGATGTGCGAACAGAGGAATCGAAATCAAGAGCCCCAGGGTCATAGTCAACGCGGTGAGAAGCCTCTTGCTCATAGTGCATCCTCCGTTTTTACGAGCCCATCTTCTCCTGGATGGGGAGCTGTAACAATGTGAAAGACGAGTTCCCTCTCGCCCTACCTGTCACTTCTTGCTGGCGTCGTCGCCAAAAGCATCGAGATAGAGCTGGTAGTTTTTTGGCGAGCATATGTTTTCGTTTTCCTCGGTATGGGGATCTTGCAGCCTAAATGCCATCTTCAAGGCGTCAAAGGGTTTACTATACATTATCGGATCATCAATCGTCTCTGACCATTCCAGAGTGTCATAGTTCAACCGCCGGAAGGTCTCCGTTACGCGAAGCTTATCACTGAGGGGCCTGCCCGTATTGTCGAGCCAAACCCGGTCTTCAGGCATGGTTCCGACCGTCTGGACCTCGAGGGTGTAATCGTCCAGCCATTTGCCGACGGAGTAGCCCATCCAGCGCTGTTCCCTGAACTGGCCGTCTATTTCCACGCCGCCATCGAGCACTTTGGGGAGGGGACGACCGTCGATCCAAATGATGCGCCATCGGCTGTCGTAGTGATACAACATCGCTATCTTCGCCTCGTCCTGAAAGATTTGGGTAAACCTGAGGCTGTAATGATTCCAGCGCGGAAATCCCAGGGGTTCGCAGAAATTCCTGGGATCATTGTGTTCGTTCGGCGGGACCGCGTCGACCCCCTCGGTTGCCTTATGAGTCTTGTACACCTCCAGTGCATGGGGCGTGTATGGTAGCGCATTCTCCGGTTTCCCATTGTTCGGTTTTAACTGCACGCCGCCTGCCTGAGTTCCTGCGTCCGGCCCCCCGGCCGTACTCCATGACCCGGCAATGTTGCGCCGCGGAGCTGGTTTCTGATTCTGTGGTGTTATCCGCGGTTTATGCCAATCCACCTCAGGCCAAGTCGACTTAGAGTTGTTCTGAGCGGATGTGCCAATGGAAATTGTCAGCGCGGCAGCCGACAGAACAACCATTGAAACCCAAAAGCGATTTCGCATTTTCGGTCCCTCCACCGTACTGATGCCCTGCTAGTTTGCCCGAGGCATTTTCATCGAAGCACGATTCCCAGTGCAAAAAACCTAAACCACCCAGGCGCCGGATATGCCTAAACCAACGAAAGGCTATCCCTGCAATTCCCTGAATGTAAAGACGAAAGAAACTGGCGCGCCTGAGGAGACTCGAACTCCTAACCCCTAGCTCCGGAGGCTAGTGCTCTATCCATTGAGCTACAGGCGCGCAGAGGAAAAAGACACTGAAGGCATTGTAAGACGCTTTTGAGGCGCCATCAATTCGGAGGGGATCTTCGCTCGATTCCTGCGCCGTTCGATGCGGGCTTTTCGATGACGAAGGTGTTTGTCTCAGCCGCGGACTAAATCTCGCACGTGCCGGGCTAGCTTTTCGATCTCCTCCGATTTGCGAATCACGTCAAGGGATAAGATGTCCGTCGTGTCGCTTTCCTTGAGCTGCTTTTGCAGTGCGTCCACCAGGTCCGACATTCGCGTGACGTCCTTGTTGATGGCCTCACGATTCGCTTTGAGTAGGACGCGATCGCGTTTTTTGTTTCGGGGCGATTCCGGGGGTTCTGGCCGTGGAAAAGGTGGCGGGAATTGCGGTGGAGACCCATCTTGCGCGGCCCAAACAGTGTTAACGGATGCGCCCAGGGAGGCAGCGATGAAAACTCTGCGCGACAAATACATGGCGATCCTCTCCGAATGTTAGAGATTTAGTCGTAGACTAACCTATATGGCTATGGCGCGGCGATCCTTCTTCGTTGATTGTTGACGCTCCCGCCACGCCTCACGCGATGGGCTTGGCCGCCAACAAAACCCAATTGATATAATGCGCGCCTCTATTCTAACGCGCGAAGCTCATCTCGCGGATGACGCTCGCGCTGTGGTGCAAGGACAGTAGATGTTATGACAGACCACGTATTCAAGTGGACCGAATTCGCGCTGGGGCACGGCGTGCGTCTGGCAGCGATTCTATTGATCGCGCTTCTGCTGGTTCGCGTGCTGCGAATCGTAACGCGACGCCTAATCGCCGCCGCGGGAACTCAATCTGCCGCGCGCGTGGCTAGAATGCGCGAGCAGCAGACTCAAACGTTGGCGGGGATACTCTATAGTGGCGGAACGGCCATCATCGGCATCGTGGCCGTTCTGACGGCCCTTCCGGAGTTTGGCTTTAACATAACGCCAGTGGCGGCAGCCGCAGGATTAGCCAGCCTGGCGATCGGTTTCGGAGCGCAACATGTCGTGCGCGACTTCATCAATGGATTCTTCACGGTTTTGGAGGACCAATACGTCGTCGGAGATCTGGTGCGCATCGGCGACGTTGTCGGCCGAGTCGAGCATTTGACACTTCGCCGCACCGTCCTGCGCGACCCTCAGGGCGCGGTGGTCACAATCCCCAATGGTGAAATCACCAAAGTAGCGAACCTCAGCCGGGATTGGGGACAGCTTTTTCTAGATGCCACTATCGCCATCGATCAGCCATTGGACGAGGCGCTGAACGCTCTGGAGGACGTGGCAACCGAATTTCGGGCCGACCCGTCTTGGTCCCCGATGCTGTTGGACGGCCCCCGCGTCCTAGGAGTGGAGTCCTTAGCTCCTAACGGAACAATCGTGCGGCTGCAGGTACGAACTGCTCCCACCCGTCAGGATGATGTAGCGCGCGAGCTGCGCAGGCGGATTCAAATTGAACTCGCCGGGAGAGGCATCCAGCTGGGCGGTCTGCAGCGGATGCAGCTCATAGCTTCGGAGCGCGAAGCTCGTCGCGTAGGGCGCGAATAAACTCAGTGTTTTTCTAGACATCAGAAGACCCCCTAGAAGCCAGTTTGAGCTCATACATGGTTCTGGCCATGCCCTTACGGATTATTGCTGATTGTCCCAACTGCCTCGAATTGCCATAGTTATTGCTCCCCAGCTCGTTCGCGCCTCAGCTAGAGGAGGGGACATGAAGGGCAACCGACGGCCGCAAGCTTATACGGGAATGGTGCTCACTGCCGGACTCTTGCTTATCGTGGCGATCTTGTCTTATCTCAATATACAACTGGGCGTTAACAATGGTTTCCGTTATGCGGGCGGTCTTCGGATTGCCTTTCTGCTCATTTGTCTCGCTTTCCTGGCTGGCGCGATCAGTGGTCTAACCCAGCTCAGCAAACGCTGAAAAGCCTCGGTGAACCACGCATTGCGCGTGGCGTCATGCGAAACAATTGCGATCCTGAAGTAGAATCAGCAGGATCGCCACTCAGCCGGCCAAGTCGAGGGTATAACTCGATTCAAGATGGGTCTCTCGGACAAAATAAGGACACACTTGCGGCTTCCCGAGGTCATGCGTCAGGGGTGGCAAGAGCGCATGTACGCGATGCGGAACGTTCCGCCGGTGATGCGCATGTTTTGGGATTCGGCGCCGCGCGCCGTCGGTCTCGGCCTGTTCTTCCGCTTGATTAGCGCCCTGTTGCCTCTCGGGGCACTGCTGATTACCCGGCTCATCATCAACGGCGTCGTCGCCTACGTCGCACACACTCAAGCGCTGCCGAGACATTTTTGGTTGTTGGTGGTAGCTGATTTCGCTCTGGCGGGACTCTCGGTTGTCCTGACGCGAGCAGTTGACTACCTCGACGAAGTTCTCGCCGGCCGCTTCATGATGCACAGCAGCCTGCTGATCATGAAGCACGCCACGGAGCTCGATCTCGCCTCGTACGAGGACCCCAACTTCTACGATCAATTGGAACGAGCGCGTGTCCAGGCGATTGATCGAACAAGCATGATCCGGGCGCTTGGCCAGTTGATCCAGCAGTCCATTGTGGCGATCAGCTTGGCCGCAAGCGTCTTTTTGTTTTCGCCTTGGCTCGTATTGATCCTTGTCGGATGCGTTGTGCCGGCCTTTCTCGGCGAAACGCATTACGCCTTCCAAGGCTACGCGCTGCGCTTCGGGCAGACGCCTGTCCGTCGAAGGCTCGATTATTTGCGGACTCTGGCATCGAGCAAAGAGACCGCCAAAGAGGCGAAGCTATTTGGACTCGGGCCTTTTTTCACTTCTCGGTATGACACGTTCTCGAATCAGGTGCTTCGAGAAGATGTCGCTCTGGCCCGCCGCAAGCTCCTCGCCGGCTCACTTCTCGGGCTCGCCAGCACGGCCTGCTACTACGGTTGCTATGCGTTCGTGATCTACCGCACCGTTACAGGGCATCTGAGCGTTGGAGATATGGCGTTTTTGGCCGGAGCAATCGCGGGAACGAGCACGAATATCCAAGCCATCTTTTCGACGTTCTCCGGTTTGGCCGATCAGGCGCTCTTCCTCGGCGATTTGATCCGCTTCTTTTCCATCGGCCCTCAAATCCGGACGCGGCCAAATGCCCTCAAGGCGCCGCGGCCAATTCTTCAAGGATTCGAATTCCGCAATGTCTCATTCATATATCCGGGCCGCACGCAGCCGGTCTTCACGGATTTGAACTTTCGCATCGAACCAGGCGAGAGCGTGGCCCTGATTGGCGAAAACGGCCAGGGAAAAACGACCATAGTCAAGCTTCTGGCCAGATTGTACGAGCCCAGCGGAGGAGTGATCCTCCTGGATGGAATTCCGCTGCAGGAATACGACCTGGAAGATTTGTGGAAAGAGATGGGCGTCATTTTCCAGGATTTTGTCCACTACGAAATGAGTGCAGCCGAAAATATCGCCGCCGGGC
>Ga0210394_10003446_pt1 | contig 19874 bp, 15 predicted proteins | sample IncBWC12MmetaG_FD_160121 | JGI IMG/M metagenome (GOLD analysis project Ga0210394, IMG submission 160121) | Forest soil microbial communities from Barre Woods Harvard Forest LTER site, Petersham, Massachusetts, United States - Inc-BW-C-12-M | ecosystem: Environmental > Terrestrial > Soil >...
CGAAATGTTCCGGAGAATTGGTTGGGGTCGACGCTGGGGCTACCTGTGAACGTGATTGTAGCTCCATTGTCGAGGGTGACGGTAAAGGTGGCCTGGTAGAAGCCGAAGATGTCGTAGCCGGTGACGTTCGCGCTTGCGACTGAGCCTGAATTCGAGCAGCTCGAGTTCGTGAACGTATCGGGGAGAGCGGTCGAGAGTCCGATGGCGATTCCAAATTCGCTGGTGAGCGTCCAATCGGTGGTGATGACGAGCGGGTTGTAGCAATTGGAATTCGAATCTTTGGGATTGTCTATATTCTGGCCGCTGCAAGGATAAGGATTCCCGTTGGCATCCAGCAACGGGTAGGCATTGGGCGCCGATTCTTTGGTGGTCACGATCGTCCATTGCTGAGGGGAAGTCTGAAGTTGCGCGGAGGCGGCGAGTGTGGTGAGGAAAAAGGCCGCGGCTAGCATCGCGAATCTGGTGAATCTCATGTTTGGTTCTTCCTTGAACTGCTCGATTTTGTCGGCTCGCGTCACTTGGTGTTTGCGTGACAGTTGCATTCTGGCGATGGCAGCCGTGATCCGAAATGGCGCAGGCGTTCTACCAAGGTGGAACTGCGCTGCTTGGTTGAGCTAGGACAGGAGTACTAGGAGGAAACGCTGCTCTAAGGCCTTGAATCAGAGGGGCTTAGGTCCGCGGGATTGGCGATTCGCTTCTTTGCAAAAGGAATTGGGATAGAATCCATGTACTCGAATTTCTGAAAAAGGAGCTGTGATGCGTAAGGTCGGATTGCTTGTGCTGGCAACCGTGCTCACGCCGGCGGCGAACAAATTCGCTTCGCCTCCCGTGCCGCCCACAGCAAAAAGGGTTCCCAACGTGACTGATGTGAATGGACACAAGCTCGTGGACAACTACTACTGGCTGCGCGACAAGACAAACCCGGAAGTGAGGGCTTATCTCGAATCCGAGAACGCTTACACGGACGCGGTGATGAAGCCGACCGAGCCGCTGCAGAAGCAGCTTTACGAGGAGATGCTGGGCCGGATTAAAGAGACGGACGTGGAGGTTCCGTATAAAAAAGGCGAATACTTCTATTACACGCGTACGGAGGCCGGCAAACAGTATCCCATCCGCTGCCGAAGAAAAGGAAGCATGGAAGCGCCCGAAGAAGTGCTGCTGGATGTGAATGAACTGGCGAAGGGGCAGATCTTCATGTCGCTGGGCGAATTCGAGGTGAGCGACGACGGCAACTTGCTGGCTTACAGCACGGACAACACGGGCTTCCGGCAGTACGTCCTTGCGGTGAAAGATTTGCGGACTGGAAAGACTCTGCCGGACCATGCGGAAAGAGTGGGCTCGTTGGCATGGGCGAATGACAACAAGACATTCTTTTACACGATTGAGGATGCGCAAACCAAACGCCAATACCGGATGTACCGGCACACAGCGGGAACTGCGGGCGCGGATACTCTGGTGTATGAAGAGAAGGACGAGCGATTCAATGTGAACGTGGGCAAATCGCGCAGCAAGGGTTACATCTTTCTGGTTTCGGCGAGCCATACCACTAGCGAGGCGCGTTATCTCCCGGCCGAGCAGGCGACGGCTGAATGGAAAGTGATCGAACCACGCAAGCAGGATGTGGAGTATTACCCGGACCACAACGGAGATTTTTTCTATCTTCGCGTGAACGATACGGGACGGAATTTCCGGCTGGCGAAGGCGCCTGTGGCAGATCCTCGTCGCGCAAATTGGCAAGAAGTGGTGCCGGAGCGGCCGGACGTGATGCTGCGAGACGTCGACTTCTTCAAGAACTATTACGTTTCCTACGAGCGCCAGGATGGGTTGCCGCAGATTCGCGTGACCGATTTGCAGAGCGGAAAATCGCGGCGGATCGAATTTCCTGAGCCCGCTTACTTGAGCTATGGGTATATCAACGCCGAATACGACACCAACAAAATTCGCTATGGTTATCAGTCATTCATCACGCCGCCGTCGGTTTTTGAGTACGACGTGGCGAGCGGGGCTTCTGTATTGCTGAAGCAGAAGGAAGTGCCTGGGTATAACCGCGAGCGTTATCAGGTGGAGCGGGTTTATGCCACTGCGCCGGATGGCGTGAAGATTCCGATTTCGCTGGTGCATTTGAAAGGCGAGAAACTCGACGGAAAGGGTGCGCTGTATCTCACCGGCTATGGCTCCTATGGCTATGCGTACGATATCAACTTCAATTCGAACATTTTCAGTCTGGTGGATCGCGGCGTGACGTTTTCTGTGGCGCATATTCGCGGAGGCGGCGAGATGGGGAAGGCGTGGCATGACGCCGGGCGCATGATGAACAAGAAAAATACTTTTACCGACTTCATCGCTTCCGCCGAGTATTTGCTCGCGCAGGGATATGGGTCGAAGGATCGGTTGGTGATTGAAGGGCGAAGCGCTGGCGGGCTGCTGATGGGTGTGGTGCTGAATATGCGGCCGGATTTGTTTCACGCGGCGCTGGTGGGGGTTCCTTTTGTGGATGTGATCAATACGATGCTGGATGAATCGCTGCCGCTGACCGTGCCGGAATTTGAAGAATGGGGCAATCCGAAGGAAAAGGCTGCGTTCGATTACATGATTTCGTATTCGCCTTACGACAACATCGAGGCAAAGACCTACCCGAACATGCTGGTGAAGACGTCGTTTAATGACAGCCAGGTGATGTATTGGGAGCCGGCGAAGTATGTGGCGAAGATGCGCGCTGTGCGCACGGACCACAACACTTTGCTTCTGAAGACGAATATGAGCCCCGCGGGGCACGGCGGAGCGTCTGGGCGATACGACCGCTTGAAAGAGACGGCGTTTGATTACGCGTATGTCCTTACGCAGATGGGAATTAACGACTAGGCTCGCCTGTGTCCTCCTCAACCTTTCGTGGTCTTTCGCGACTTTGACTCGGGTGGGCTGACGCTTTAGACTTGTTGCACTGTGAGCCCCGTTTTCCGTCGCGGTTATGGCCATCGGTTTGACCTGACTGAGTATTTCCCGCCTGCTATCAAGACGATCTGCATTGCATGCGTTTCGGTGTTTGTGCTGCAAAAGCTCTCCGAGCTGCTTTTTGGCCAGAATGGCGCGCGATTCTGGGAAACGTGGCTTGGGCTGGTTCCGTATGCGGCTGTGTTTGGATTCCGGATCTGGCAACCGTTTACGTACCTGTTTCTGCACGCGGGCGTGCTGCACATCCTGTTCAACCTTCTGTATCTGGCGATGTTTGGGGCGGATCTCGAGCGGATGTGGGGCGCACGGAAATTCTATATTTATTTTTTCCTGTGCGGCGTGGGCGCGGGAATCATCAATGTGATCGTGAAACTGATTATCGATCCGCACGGGCACGGGAGCGCCTTGGCGCCGACGATTGGAGCGTCCGGCGCGATTTACGGAATTCTTCTGGCATGCGCGGTGCTGATGCCGCACCGGCAGGTTTGGGTGTTTCCGCTGCCGGTGACCGTGTCGATGCGAATTTTTGTGGCGGTGATGGGAGCGATCGAGTTTTTCGCGACGATTGGTGCGAGCGGCGACAACGTGAGCCATGTGTGCCATCTGGGCGGGATGCTGGTGGGATATGTCTATTTGCGGCGCGGCTCGTATTTATATGGGTTTCGCAATTCCGTGTCTGACTGGCAGCGCCGGCGGTTGAAGAAAAAATTCGAAGTGTATGTGCGCGAGCATCGGGATAAGCCGCCGTCAAATCCTGATAACTGGGTAAATTAGGGCTCGCGATTGCGGCTTGGCTTAGAGGCTTGATGCTACAGCGCGACGCAGGACATCCGGAGCGATATTTGCGCCGCTGACGAGAAGCGCCACGTTTTTCCCTTGGAATTCCCATCCTGATTTGAGCAATGCTGCAGTTGCGGCTGCTCCCGCGGGCTCTGCGAGCGTGTGCTCGTTGATGAGCAGAAACGCAATGGCGCGCAGCATTTCTTCGTCGGAGACAAGACGAATGTCGTCAACGAGATCGACGAGTTGGTGAACGTTGTCTTCCGTGGTTGTGCGGGTGGAAAGCCCGTCGGCGATCGTGTCGGCGGTTTCGGTGCTGAGCGAACGGCGCTCCTTCCAGGATCGATAGTAAGCCGGGGCTTTTTCCGCTTGCACGCCGATGATGCGAATGGCGGAGCCGATTTGCTTAGCAGCGTAGGCGATTCCGCGAATTAGATTGCTATCGCCGACGGGGACCACGATCACATCGGTCGAAGGCTGCTGTTCGAGAATCTCGCAGGCGATGGTGGCTGCGCCGGCGGCGATATGAGGATCGTCCACATCCACAATCAGCGGCCAGCCGCTCTCTTTTGAAAACTTGGCTGCGTGTTCGCGGCTTTCTTCGAGGTCCCGGCCTACTTCGACAATTTCGGCGCCCAGCTTGGCGATCCTTTCGCGTTTCACGGGATTCGGATTCTGGGGAAGATAAATTCGCGACTTGAGATTCATCTGGCCGGCTGCGAATGCGATGGCTGCGCCATGATTGCCGGTGCTGCTGGTGACGACGCCACCAAAGCGGGATTGTTGCGAGCGATGGCGCACGGCGTTGAGCGCGCCGCGAACTTTGAAAGTTCCGGTTGGGTTCTCGATTTCGAGTTTGAGCCAGACCTGGGCGCCGGAAACTGCGTCGAGCGATTCGGCGCGGACTAATCGCGTGGGCGTAAGAAACGGTTCGAGGAATTTACGCGCGTCGAGAACGTCCGACATCTGGAAGCTGCTGGCAGGCACCGCAGTACGTTAGCAGCCTATGCGGACCAGGCGCATCAGGTTTGTGGAGCCGCGGGTGCCAAGCGGCGTGCCGGCAATCACGCCGACGATGTCGCCATCCTTGACGAGATTCTCCTGCTTCAAGCGGCGTTCGGCGGTCCTTGCGAGTTTATCGATATCGTGAACTCGATTGATGCTGCGAGGCAGCACACCCCAGAAAAGACTCATTTTGCGGCGAGTATCCTGATTCGGCGAAAAAGCGATGATGGCGGCGCGCGGACGGTACTTGGATACGAGCCGCGCGGAGCCTCCGGTTTCCGTGAAAACAGCGATAGCCTTCATTTTCAATTCTTCGGCCGCGTGGCAGATGGCTTCGGCAATCGTTTCACTGATGAGCAAGTCGCCAATATGCGCGGGGCGCAGCGATTCGGTGGCGTTTGCTTCGGCTTCGCGAATGATGCGGTCCATCATGAGGACGGACTCGAGCGGATAGCGGCCGGCAGCTGTTTCACCGGAGAGCATGAGGGCGTCGCTGCCGTCGAAAATGGCGTTGGCAACGTCGGAAGCTTCAGCGCGAGTGGGGCGCGGATTTTCCTGCATCGAATCGAGCATTTGCGTGGCGGTGATCACGGGAACGAGCGCGTCGCGCGCCTGCATGATGATTTGCTTCTGCACGACGGGCACTTTTTCGGGGTTCATCTCGACACCGAGGTCGCCGCGGGCAACCATCACACAATCAGCGACGGCAAGAATCTCGGCGAGATTGTCGATGGCTTCCGGCTTTTCGAGCTTGACGATGACGGGAATGTCCTTGCCGGCGCGGCGGATCGCGGCTTTGGCCAAGCGAACGTCGGCGGCGGTGCGCACAAAGCTTTGCGCCACATAGTTCACATTGAGCGTGAGAGCAAAAGCAAGGTCGCGCCGATCCTTGGGCGTGAGCGACGGAATTTTAAGTTTTACGCCCGGAAGATTGATCCCCTGGTGCTCGCGAAGCTCTCCGCCGTTTTCCACCTGGCAGATTACCGTGTCGCCGCGGGTGGAGAGGACGCGCATGGCGATGTTGCCGTCGCTGACGAGGATTCTGTCGCCTTTGTGAACGGAATGCGGGAGCTCGCGAAAGGTGGTGCTCACTCCATCGGATGTGCCGGTGACTTTTTTCGTAGTAATCGTGAACTTCTGCCCGAAATGCAGCTGGACGGGAACGCCGCGCTCGAGAGAGCCGGTGCGAATTTTTGGTCCCTGCAAATCGGCGATGACCGCGACAGATTTTTCATAGTGCCCGGAAGCACGGCGCACCGCTGCGACGCGGGCAGCGTGTTCTTCGGGCGTCCCGTGAGAGAAATTCAGGCGTGCGACATCCATCCCGGCGCCGACAAGGCTATCGATCAATTCAGGGGTCGAGCTGCTGGGTCCTAGCGTGCAAACAATCTTGGCCCTTCGTTCCATCATGTAATTATCGCGAAACCGCGAAGTCGTTGACAATCGTGTAGAGAAAATCGACACCTTTGCGGAAGGACTCGAGAGGAATGCGCTCATCGTCCGCGTGCATCCGAAGGAAATCGTTTTCAGTGAGTGGAAAAGGCATCAAGCCGTAAGCCTGAACGCTGCGCATTCGCAGTGGATAGGAATCTGTGGCGCCGGGCGACATAAAAGGAATCGCAACGGCGCCGGGAAACTGCTGTTTCGTAGTACGCGTGATTTCATCGTACAAGTCGGTGGTAAGGGACGAGGATGGCGCGGCTTCGCCCGCACCCGGCTGTATTTCGAAGCGAATCTGCGGATCGTTGACGAGCTGCGTGAGTTTTGTCAGAAGCACGGTGGCCATATTGCCCGGCAGCAAGCGGATATTGATGACGCCGCGCGCTTCGGAAGGGATCACATTGGGCCGAATTCCGGCCTGGAGCATCGTGGGCGAAATTGTGTCGCGCATCATCGCGTTCCAGAGCAGATTTTCGTTCGAAAGGTAGCGCGCGGCGTGCTCTCCGCGGTCGGAGGTCTCGAGCGAACGCATCCACTTGGCGGTTTCTTCGTCTTCCACCTGCGCGAGGCCTTCGAAATAGCCGCGCGTGACGGAGTTCAACTGCACTGGTGTCTCATAGGCTGCGATTTTCGCGATCGCGGCGGCGAGATGCGCCACGGGATTATCTTTTCGTGGCAGCGAAGCATGGCCGGAAACGCCGGTGGCGATCACGTCGACGCTGACGGAAACCTTTTCACTCGCTTGTATGGCCATGTATTGCAGTTTGCCGTCTTTCAAAGCGTTGTAGCCACCTTCGTTGATGACGTAACCCGCGGCAATCTTGTCCCAGTATTTTTCGACGGCCACTTTCATTCCGTTCACGCCGCCGGCTTCCTCGTCACCTTCTGCAAGATAGATTACGTCGCGATTGAGGCGGGCGCTGGAGCGCTTCAGCGAAATGAAGACCGCAAGATTCGCGATCGTCATCGCCTTGTCGTCAATCGCGCCGCGGCCATAGAGATAGCCATCCTTCACGACGGCGCCAAAGGGGTCGACGGTCCATTTTGTTTTGTCGACGCCGACGACATCGAGATGGCCCATCAGCAAAAGAGCGCGTGACGGATCGGGCACGGCCGTGGCAGAAAGTCGCGCGACGAGAAATCCGCGGCCGGGCGTGGTCTCGATAATTTGGGCAGTAATGCCTTCGTGCTGAAGAATGTCTGCGACATACTTTGCGGCGACGAGTTCGTTGCCGGGAGGGTTGGTGGTATTGATGCGGATCAAACCCTCGAGCCATCCGAGCGCGTCACCTTCAAGCTTCGAAAGGTCGGATGACTGCGGAGAGACAGCCGGAGGCGCTTGAGGCGGAGTTGCAACAGCACGTGATGCCGTTTGCCGGCGAGTCTGTGCCAGGCTTGGCACTGCTAAAAAGAAGATACAGGCGAGCGTGAGGAATGAAATTCGAGCGGCCAACCGCGCCATCCAATTGCCTCCGAACGAGTTTGAAAATGCCGAGCAAACAGGGCTTGCAGCCACAGGGTGATGCCGGTGCAACTGAGACGCGACCGAGTCATCTTAGCATGGCGGCGGAATGCCTTCGGGGAGGCCTTGAGGGTCGGTTTTCTGAATTGCAATTGACCATCCAAGTAAGCCCGTGGCAGCATCCTAGGTACCTATGAGGGAACGCCATATGCGAGCGAAGGAATGTGTGCGGTGGCTAATCGTAGCAGGATTAATTGTGGTTCTCGGAGTGCCTCCTGGCGCTTGGACGGCGCACGCGCAACAGCAGGAAGGTCCGGCGAAAGCTGCGCCTGTACAGCAGCCGGAACCGACGAAACCGCCGACGGGCCAGCAGAATGGTCCGCAGGGTCAAACTCCTGCGCCGCAGGTGGCGATCGCGGTCGAATCGAACGTGGTGAACATCGACGCGGTGGTGACCGACCACGAGGGCAATATCGTTACGGGATTAAAAAAGGAAAATTTCCGGATTCTCGATGAAGGTCAGCCGCAGCAGGTGACAAACTTTGCGCCTACCGAAGCGCCGATTACCGTCGTGATTCTTCTGGAGTATAGCGCGCGTTTTTGGGGATGGTTTGGATACAAGGGAGCCAGTTGGGCCTGGGGTTTTCTACAAGGTCTTGGTCCGAAGGACTGGGTTGCATTTAAGACATTTGATATCAAGACCGAAGTAACCGTGGATTTCACCCAAAACAAAGGCGAAATTCAGCAAGCGATCTCACAGTTGTTCGTTCCTGGATTTCACGAGGCATGTGTGTTTGACGCGGTGATTGAGACGCTTGACCAGCTGAATGGTGTTAAGGGCAAGAAAGCCATCCTGCTGCTGGCCACGGGTTTCGATACGTTCAGTAAGCACACGCTGGATCAGACGTATCACCGGCTGAAGGAAGCAGACGTGCCGATTTTTGCCGTCGGCATGGGCGAGGATATCGATTTGCGCACTCCCACGGGCGGAGGCGTCAGCTACCTGCAGGCGAAAAATCAATTGACTCAGTTTGGATCGATGACAGGCGGTTATGCGTGGTTTCCGCGGTTTCAAGGCGAGATGCCGGAAGTGTTTAACCAGGTGTCTGCGTTTTTGCGAAGCCAGTATTCGATGGGATTTGCGCCGACGGCGCCTGCGGACGGAAAGTTCCACAAGTTGAAAGTAGAAGCGGTGGACACGAATGGAAATCTGCTTGAGTTACCGGACAAGAAGGGCAAGATGAAGAAAGTAAATGTTTACGCGCGCAATGGCTATACGCCCAAGGTGCAGGCTGGCACGGGTGGTGGCAGCCAATAAACATGTGACAGCAGGACTAAGCGCGCTTTTTCTGCGACTGCATTTGTGCTTCGTCTTCGCCGGCCTTTTTTAGTAGCCGCGATTCAGGTCCACGCGATTCAGAAGCTCGTCCCCAGCAAACCAGCGCTCCAAATTTTCCATCAATAGATCCGTTTGGCGCTCCCACAGATGCTCGCTAACGGCGCTCATGTGTGGCGTGATGAATGCGTTGTCGAGTTTCCAGAGACGATTCTCAGGCGGCAATGGTTCTTGTGATGCTACGTCCAGAGCGGCGCCGGCGATTTTGCGTTGCTCGAGTATGGAAATGAGCGCCGGTTCGTCGACTAACGCCCCTCGCGACACATTCAGGAAATAAGCGGAGGGTTTCATGAGCGCAAACTCGCGCGCGCCCATCATTTTGTGTGTTTCGGGCGTTTCCGGTGCAGCCAGGACGACGAAATCTGCTTGAGGCAACGCCTCGTCGAGCTTGGAAGCTGGGAAAACTTGCTCGGCGAGGCCTTCTTCGGCGCGACCGGAACGCGTTACTGCCCAGACGCGCATTCCGACCGGCCGGATAATGTTCGCCACTTCGCGGCCAATCGCACCGAAGCCGATGAAGAGCAGAATTTGTCCGCGCAACTCGCGCGGGCGAACGGGCGCATTCCACAATTCCTGCTGCGCCCAGCGCGCTTGTTGCTGATAGCGAAAGCAATCGGGAAAACGGCGGGCGAGCGCGATGAGAGTTCCGAGAATGTGCTCAGCCATCGGAGTGCGGTGGACTCCGCTGGCGTTTGTAACCTCGATCTCGCTGTTTCGCAACTCAGGGTACATCAGCTGGCCGACGCCTGCCGCCGTGGAATGCAGCCACTTAAGTTTGCGCGCCTGCGCGAATTGGTCAGGCCGCAAAGAGAAGCCGACAAAAATGTCGGTATCGGGGAGTTCATCGAGTATGCGGTCGTAGTGGGAGAGATGGACGACTCGCATTTCTGGCCAGCGCGCGCGGATCCGCTCTGGCATTTCCGGCGGCGGGTTCCATAGCGCGAACGCGTGCCACACGCAGATGAGCAGCTTGGTCTCAGGCGGCGACGTGCGGATCATCTTTGCGTAACACGCAAGTCCCGTCCCGTCATTTCGACCGGCGAGGGCAGGCCGAGGACGCCAAGAAGCGTGGGCGCGATGTCGCGAAGCGAACCGTTGGGGCTAAGCTGCAAGCGACCGTCTTCTGTGATGAGAATGAACGGCACGGGATTCGTGGTGTGATAGGTGTGAGCGCCGCCGGTGACGGGGTCGATCATAGTCTCCGCATTGCCGTGATCGGCGGTGATGATCCACGCGCCGCCCCGCGGACGCAGAGTCTGAAAGATTCTGCCGAGGCACGCGTCCACCGTTTCGCAAGCCTTGATCGCAGCTTCGAGCTTGCCGGAGTGGCCAACCATGTCCGCATTCGCAAAATTCATGATGATCGCGTCGAAATCCCCCTTCTCGACCGCCTGGACAACCGCGTCGGCAACACCTGCCGCAGACATTTCGGGCTTGAGGTCGTAAGTGGGAACCTTCGGCGAAGGCACGAGGACACGTTCTTCGCCGCCGAACGGCTTCTCGACACCGCCATTAAAAAAGTACGTTACGTGCGCGTACTTTTCGGTTTCGGCCACGCGAAGATTCTTGTACTGCATCTCGGCGAACACATTCGCAAGGATGTGCTCGATCTTTTCGGGCCCGATGATGTACCGGAGCCAGGGCCACGTTTTCTCATACTGGGTCATAGCCACAAATTTAAGATTTTTCGGGCACGCCGAATCCTGGAACTTGTCGAAGCCCGGCTCAACGAGTGCACGCGTAATCTGGCGCGCGCGGTCCGCACGAAAATTGAAGAAGATAATGGCATCGTCGTCATGAATCAATCCGCGCGGTGCGGCGGGCTTTCCCGGAGCCGCTTCCGCGGTGATGACCGCAGGCACGATGAATTCGTCAGTGACGCCCTTCTCATAGCTCGCGCGAACGGCCGCAATTGCATCGGCGAATTTCGCTTCGGCATCGCCATGCACCATGGCGCGATACGCCTTCTCGATGCGCTCCCAGCGATTGTCGCGATCCATTGCATAGTAACGGCCGCTGACGCTTGCGATTTGCCCAACTCCGTACTCGCGCATTTTCTGCTCGAGCTGGCGCAGGAAATCGATGCCGCTGTTCGGAGGCGTGTCGCGTCCGTCCATAAAACAATGGACAAAAACGCGCTCAACTTTATTCTCGCGAGCCATCCGCAGTAGCGCGAACAGATGCTCGATGTGCGAATGGACACCGCCGTCGCTCACTAGCCCGATGAGGTGAAGCTGCCGCTCGCGCCCGCGCTGCATCGCTTCGAGAAGCAGCGGCTGGCGGACAAGCTCCCCGCTCGCGATCAGCGCATCGACGCGCGTGATGTCCATATGAATGATGCGCCCCGCGCCCATGTTCAAGTGGCCCACCTCGCTATTCCCCATCTGCCCTTCCGGCAATCCGACAAAGGGCCCAGAGGTGTGTATCAGCGTGTTAGGAAAATCAGCGATGAGCCGGTCGTAATTTGGTTTACGCGCGAGGGCAACGGCATTTCCCTTCGTTTCGGCGCGGAAACCCCACCCGTCGAGCACAGTGAGAATGATTGGTTTCGGTCGTTTAGCCATATTCGCGGAGGTAGGCTAGCACGGGAAGGAATGAATGCAAGAGGGGTGGCAAAGCCGCAGGACATTTCTAATTGCTTACGGAGAGTGGTCGCCATACGTCTAAGCCAGCCAGAAGTAGTGCGCCATAGACGTTAGTGTTGTTGTGAGTATCGGGTTCAGCAATTTAGACAGGAGATTCCAATGAGAAGAGTTCGACATATCGCTTTGCTTCTGGGCGTTTTGGTCGTCGCTGTAGCAAGTCGCGCCCAATCGGCCATTGATGACCTGCCGCGGCCAAGCCAACACGCCGAGGTGGTGCAGCGGATCGGAGTCAGCGACATTACGATCAACTATTCACGCCCGCTCGTGAATGGCCGCAAGGTTTTTGGCGGCCTCGAGGCTTACGGAAAAGTCTGGCGCGCCGGCGCAAATGAAAACACGACGATTGCGTTCAGCGACCCCGTCACGATCGACGGAAAACCGCTCGACCGCGGCACCTACGGCCTGCACATGATTCCGGGCGAAAATGAATGGACGGTTATTTTCTCCAAAGCGAATGCTTCTTGGGGAAGCTTCACCTATGACCAGAAGGAAGACGCATTGCGCGTGACCGTGAAACCGAAGGCATCTGAATTCACGGAAGCGCTTACCTACGAATTCGACGATCTCCAGCCCGACTCTTCCGTCATCACGATGCGATGGGACAAGGTCGCCGTGCCGTTCAAAGTGACCGTGAATGTGAATGAAGTGGTCGAACAGAACATGCGAAAGCATCTCCGCGGCCTGGCACAATACACCTGGGACGGATGGAATGACGCGGCCGATTATCTCGTGAACGCCAAGGCGGACTTGGAGGAAGCGCTTGCCTATACCGACAAGTCAATCGCCGTGGAAGAGCGGTACGAAAATCTGATGACCAAGTCGCAGGTTTTGGATCTGCTGGGGCGCAAAGAAGAAGCGGCGAAATTCCGCACCGAAGCTCTGGCCAGAGCCAACGCAACTCAATCGTACACATACGCCCGCCAGCTCCAGCGCGCGAAGAAACTCGACGAAGCCTGGGCTGCGTACCGTGCCAATGAGAAGAAGTTTCCGAACGACTGGATCAGCCATTTCGGGATGGCGCGGGTTTATAGCGCTCAAGGCGACTACGACAACGCACTGAAAGAGGCGAAGATCGCATTAGCCGGAGCACCCGCCGACGGAACAAAGGACTTCGTCGAGGGACAAATCCGGAGACTCGAAGCCAAACAAGACATCAACACATAGAACTTTTCACAGGGCTTCGGCGGCGTATTAGGCGGACGATGCGAGTTCGCGCATCGCGGCCAGCAGGCGGTCTACTTCTTCGGCGGTGTTGTAATGCACCAGGCCGATGCGAAGCAGGCCGCCTGTTTTTTCTACGCTAAGGCGTTCGGTAAGATTTAGAGCGTAGTAGTTGCCGTCCCACGTGAAGATGCCCCGATCGCCAAGAAATTTCGCGCAGGCAAGCGGCGTTAGGTCTTTCACGCGTACCGCTACCGTCGGGCAACGCTCGTCAAATCGCGCGGGATCCGAGATTCCGTAAAATCGTACGCCCGGAATTTCGAGCAAGCCTGCGATCATGCGCCTGGCCAGCGCCATTTCATGCTGGCGGATCGCTCGATACGCGCCGGCGAGAGCTGCGCGTCGATCCGCTGGCGCAGTCGAATCCACGTGCCGGCCCAAATCTGCAAGGTAATCAATCGCGGCGGTCACGCCTGCCAATCCCTCGTGAATTTGCGTGCCGGTTTCCCAGCGGTCCGGCAGATAGGCCGGCGCGGGGCGAACTTTGTATGGCTGGAATCGCAGCAGAAGCTCGCGCTTCCCGTAGACGCAGCCCATATGCGGGCCGAAGAATTTGTATGGCGAGCAGGCGAGAAAATCGCAATCGAGCGCTCGAACATCGATTAAGCCGTGCGGGGCGTAATGAACGGCGTCAATGAACGCAAGTGCGCCCGCCTCATGCGCCAGGCGAACAATTTCGGCCACTGGATTGATGGTGCCAACGGCATTTGAAGCGTAGCCGGCTGCTACGAGTTTCGTGCGCGGCGTAATTTTGCGGCGTAAATCATCCATGTCGAGCGTGCAGTCTGCCTCGCGGATGTCCGCCTGGCGGATGACGATGTCAAGGTCTTCGAGAGCCCGCCAAGGCGCCACGTTGCCGTCGTGATCCAGCGTGGTGACTACGATCTCGTCCCCTGGTTTCAAGTCGCGGCCAATTCCGCGCGCGAGTGCAAACGTAAGCGTCGTCATGTTGGGGCCGAAAGACACTTCGTCGGACGTGCAATTGAACAGATCCGCCATTGCGACGCGGGCCGTCGCAATCATCTCGTCGGTTCGGCGGCTCGTAAGGAACTGGCCCACCGTGTTAGCGTTCGACGTCTCAAAGTATTCGCGAAAGGCGTCGATCACGCGCTGAGGTACCTGGGTGCCCGCAGGCGCATCGAGAAATGCTGCGACGTGGCCGTTTACTGTGAGCTTCAGCGACGGAAATTGCGCCCGCACCCAGTTGATATCGAGCGGTGCAGGAGGCGCTTGTTGTGCGGTCGATGCGTTCATTTGGGAGCTCATAGTTTACGACGGGTTCGCCACCGCGCGAATGAAATCACCAAGCAACCCGTAAGCTGTGGCGATCACGGTGGCCTTATGTTCGATGATCGAGAGACCAAAAACATCCATGTCGAAGCGCACAGCGGAAGTAGTGCCGTCGAGAAGCGCGAGCGGATCGGTAAGCGGCAACTGCTCAGGCCTCACGCTGGCGCGGATGCCGCTCGCGGTGCGCTCCGCACGGCAAATTAGCTTGTAGCGCATCCCGGCATTGCGTGCGCCGCGAACTTCTTCCGGCGAGAGATCGCGAATGCCGGTGCGTTCAATCTGATCGAGCTTGATCTCCACGCCCATCAGCACGATGACGAGTGCCGCCACTTTCACCGTAGCGTCCCAGCCGTCGAGGTCTGCGGACGGATCGGTTTCCGCAACACCGATTTCCTGCGCTCTTTTCACCGCTTCGTCGAGCGTGAGACCCTTTTCCATTTCTGTGAGGACTACGTTAGTAGTCGCGTTCAGCACACCACGGAATCCGCGAAGCTCAACCGCGGGAAGCGAATGCGGGAACATCGAAAAGATCGGCGTGCCATCCATCACTGTGGATTCGAAAAGGAATCTGCGTCCTTTGGCTTTCGCGAGATCGCGGAGCTCACGATAGGCGTGCACGATCGGGCCTTTGTTGGCGCTGATTGCATGGGCGCCGGATTCGAGCGCTGCTTTCAAATGATCGGTGGCGGGCTGGCCGCTACGCCAGTCGAGCGACGACGCTTCAAAGAAAACCTGCGGATCGGCGGTCGCAAGCCACTGATGCAGGCTATGCGGCGTTTTCCAGGCAGGAAACACTGGAAATTGATGGGCGAGCAGCGCCTCGGGATCAAGAGAGTTGCAATCGGCGATCCAACCGATTCGTCGCGAGGCGATCCCCGTGATGCGCCAGTCGATGTCGTAACGATCGCGAAGCTCCGCGCGTTTTGCAAGAAGCAAACGCACGAATTCCTTGCCTACATTTCCGAACCCCACCATGGCAAGGTTGTAGGTGCGAATGAGATCGCTCCTTCGTCGTCTGGTTAATGAACTGCGAGAGCCTTGCTTCCCGGAAAACGAGCAGCGGAGCCCAACTCTTCTTCGATGCGCAGGAGCTGATTGTATTTGGCGACGCGGTCGGTGCGGGAAGCGGAGCCGGTTTTAATCTGGCCTGAGCCCATCGCGACCGCAAAATCCGCGATGAACGCATCTTCCGTTTCGCCCGAGCGATGCGAAATGATCGACGCATACTTTGCTTTGCGCGCCATTTCGACAGCTTCGATCGTCTCACTTACGGTACCAATCTGATTCAGCTTGATCAGAATTGCGTTCGCAATGCCCTCGGAAATACCGCGCGCAAAAATCTTCGGATTGGTCACGAACACATCGTCGCCCACGAGTTGAATTTTCTTGCCCACGTCACGCGTCAGGATCTTCCAACCGTCCCAATCATTTTCCGCGAGCCCATCTTCGATTGAGACGATCGGATACTGCCGCACCCACCCCTCCCAGAATTTCACCATTTCTTCCGAGCTACGCTGCGACTTGTCGGATTTCCTGAAAATGTATTTCTTCGTGCCGCGGTCATAAAACTCGCTCGACGCGGGGTCAAGCGCGATGGCAATTTGCTCACCGGGCTTGTAACCGGCTGCGGTGATCGCTTCGAGGACTCGCTCGAGCGCCTCTTCGTTCGATTTCAGATTTGGCGCGAACCCGCCTTCGTCGCCAACGGCTGTCGAGTAGCCGTTTTTCTTCAGCACCGCCTTCAAATTGTGAAACACTTCCACGCCCCAGCGCAGCGCCTCGCGAAAGTTTGGCGCGCCCAGCGGCATCACCATGAATTCCTGCACGTCCACCGAATTATCCGCGTGCGCGCCGCCATTGAGAATGTTCATCATTGGCACTGGTAGCGTGTTCGCGGAAGCGTCACTCGAATAGCGCGCGAGATATTTGTAGAGCGGCTGCCCGGCCGTGACCGCCGCAGCGCGCGCCGCAGCCATCGAAACCGCCAGAATCGCGTTCGCGCCCAATTTCGATTTATTCGGGGTCCCATCAGCCTCAATCATTCGGCGATCGAGCGTTCGCTGGTCAGAAGCATCCATGCCGGCCACCGCTTTGGCAATTTCACCATTCACGTGCCCGACCGCTTTCAGAACTCCCTTGCCCAGGTAACGCGATTTGTCGCCGTCGCGAAGTTCATTGGCTTCATGTTCACCGGTTGAAGCGCCGGAGGGAACCGCCGCGCGGCCAAGCGCGCCGCCTTCCAACCGAACATCCGCCTCCACTGTAGGATTGCCACGCGAATCCAGTATTTCGCGACCGTGCACTGAAATGATTTTGGACGCCATTACTGCTCCTTGCGCGCGATTAATAAATATGGTTTGAAATCCACCGGAATCTTATCTTCCTTCCACGCGGTGCGAAAGCGCGATTCGAGGTCCTGCCAATAAACTTCCGGGTCAGCGAGAGCCCTGCCGTAAGCGCCGCCGTACGAAGTCGAGCGCCAAAATCCGGCGAACTCACCCGGCGTCATCCTGCACGAATGAGAAAGCTCCCCGTCTTCCACCACGCGAATGCCCGGTTGCTCGTGGACCAGGCATTGCGGGAAATGCTTTCGGCGCAGTCGCTCGTCACGATATGCACCCCAGTGTTCGCGCAATTCGAGCCGCACAATCTCGCGAACGGGCTCGACGGCTTCCGGCAGGCCGAAACCGTAGACAGCTAATATTCCGCCGCTTCGAAGCCAGCTGATGCCCTTTTCAAGCACGCGCGGAATATCCATCCAGTGAAGTGATTGCGCGAAATTGATCAGGTCCGCGCTGTCTTGCCCCCCTTCGTATTCCTCCGCAGTAGTCTGGATGATCGTTGCTTCAGGGGCCGCGTCGCGCAGTTTTTCGACCATCAGCGGATCGGGTTCGATCGCAATCACTTCCCGGAACGATTTCGCGAGCTCGCGCGCAGCCTTTCCGGTTCCAGCGCCGAGGTCGATCGCGCAATTGCGCTTATCCGCCGGAATCCATGCAAGAGTCCGCCGAAAGATTTCTTCCGGATAATCGGGCCGAAACGTCTGGTATGCGTCGGCAGCCTGGCCAAATCGGGATTCAAAGGACATCGATCAGCTTGGTCTCAAGGCAATTCAGAAGACCTACTCGGGTTCCTCGAGCATCGATTCAGGGCGGACCACCACCACCACGCCATTTTCGCTAACGGAAAAGCGAGCGCGATCAGCCTCCGCGTCGTAGCCGATCACGGTGCCCTCGGGAATACTCACGTGCCGGTCGATGATGGCGCGCCGAATGCGTGAGCTGCGTCCTACGTTCACGTGGTTGAAAATGATCGAATCTTCCACTTCGCTATAGCTGTTCACACGCACGTCATAGCCCAAGATGCAGCGCTCCACGCGGCCTCCGGAAATAATCGATCCGCCGCAAACCGTCGAATCCACCGCCGTCCCCATGCGCTCCGGATCGGCAAACACGAACTTCGCCGGCGGATACTGCTGCTGCCATGTGTGCAATGGCCAGCTCTTGTCGTAAAGATTGAAAACCGGCGATACCGACACGAGGTCCATGTTCGCCTCATGGTATGCGTCGATCGTTCCCACGTCCCGCCAGTAAGATGTTTCCTTTTTATTCTCGTCCTGAAAGTTGTACGCAAAAACGCGATATTTGCTGATGATGCGCGGAATCACGTCCTTCCCAAAATCGTGCGACGAAGTAGGATCTTCCGCATCAGCAATCAACATGGGCACGAGCAGTTGCGTATTGAACAGATACACGCCCATCGACGCGTTTACTTTACCCGGATGAATCGGCGAAACCTTCGGATGCGCCGGCTTTTCCTCGAAACCGACAATCCGCCAGTCCCTATCGGTCTCAATCACGCCAAACCGCTTGGCCGCTTCTGCCGCATCAATCTCCAGCGTCGCGACAGTCACATCCGCGCCCGCAGCAATGTGCTGCTCGAGCATTTTCTGGTAATTCATTTTGTAGATGTGGTCGCCGGACAAAATAAAGACGTAGTTCGATTGCTCGCTGCCAATCGAATAAATATTTTGGTACACAGCGTCCGCTGTCCCCAGATACCAGTGCTGCGATACGCGCATTTGCGGCGGCAGCACCTCGATGAATTCGCCAAGGCCCATCAGCACAGACCACCCGCGGCGCACGTGCCGGTTCAGGCTCAATGCTTTGTACTGCGTGAGAACAAATACGCGGCGGAGGTCGCTGTTCAGGCAATTCGAAAGCGTGACGTCAATGATGCGATACACGCCGCCAAACGGCACCGCCGGCTTGGCGCGATCGCGCGTCAGCGGCCAAAGCCGCTCGCCCTGGCCGCCCGCCAGCAGCACTCCCAGCACGTTGCGCATCACAGGCATTCAAAAAACCTCGACTCAGTCAACCGCAACTTCATTCTACCGCAAGAACTTTGCGCGTATTGCAAATCTCGCCTCGTCACGCGGCAATCGCCGGACCTGCAATTTCCCCCTGGACTTCGCATTTAGTACGCGAGCCTGCCGCCGTCGGTGACGCCGGCTTGCCTCGAGCTCCGAAAGCAGCTCGCCAGGTCACTTTAATTTTCAATGAGCGTCTCGCAGAAACCCGAAACCACTATCCACCGCGCTCATCTAAGCCTTCATGACAATACGAAAAGTAAAACTCGGCTCGCAGGGCGCAAGTGTTTCCCGCATGGGACTCGGCTGCATGGGCATGAGCGAATTCTACGGTGAGCGCAACGATGCAGAATCCGCCGCCACGATTCTCCGCGCGCTCGATCTCGGCGTCAATTTTATCGACACCGCAGACACCTACGGCATCGGCGACAACGAAGAGCTGATCGGTAAAACCATTCGCGGCCGCCGCGATGACGTTTTCCTCGCGACAAAATTCGCCAACATCCGCAAGAAAGACGATCCGAATTACTGGGTCATCAGCGGCAAACCCGAATACGTGCGCTCGGCGTGCGATGCCTCACTCAAACGCCTCGGCGTCGATCACATCGATCTTTATTATCAGCATCGTGTCGATCCCAATACTCCGATCGAAGAAACCGTCGGCGCGATGGCGGAGCTGGTGAAGGCAGGGAAAGTAAGATATCTGGGGCTCTCAGAAGCCGCACCCAATACGATCCGCCGCGCTCACAAAGTGCATCCGATTACCGCGCTGCAAACCGAATATTCGCTGTGGGAGCGCCACGCCGAAAAAGAAATTATCCCCACACTGCGCGAGCTCGGTATCGGTTTCGTGCCCTATAGCCCACTCGGCCGCGGTTTCCTCACCGGCGCTATAACTAAACTGAGCGACCTCGGCGCGAAGGACTCGCGCTCACAGCGCTACCCACGCTTCACCGCCGAGAATTTCGACAAAAATCTAGAAGTCGTGGCCCGCGTCCGCAAAATCGCCGAACGCAAGCACGTGACGCCCGGCCAACTCGCGCTCGCCTGGGTTCTCGCCAAGGGTGACGATTTCGTTCCCATCCCCGGCACCAAGCGCCGCAAGTATCTCGAAGAAAATACCGCTGCCGCAGACATCGTTCTGAATGACGCTGAAGTCGCCGAGCTGCAAGCCGCCGTTCCACCGGAAGAGGTTGCAGGCGAGCGCTACACCGCTGCCAGCGCGAAACACATCGACCGCTAGAATCTTTCGCAGATTCGCTACGGTTGGGATTTTGACCAGGGATGGGAGCCGGCTGCTGAAGCGGTTTCCAC
>Ga0210394_10003447_pt1 | contig 19868 bp, 18 predicted proteins | sample IncBWC12MmetaG_FD_160121 | JGI IMG/M metagenome (GOLD analysis project Ga0210394, IMG submission 160121) | Forest soil microbial communities from Barre Woods Harvard Forest LTER site, Petersham, Massachusetts, United States - Inc-BW-C-12-M | ecosystem: Environmental > Terrestrial > Soil >...
ACCGTGCCGGCAAAGCGGCGGTCGATCGCGCGGTGCAGATGGCCGCACAGGATGCGCTCGACCTGGGAATGCCGCACGACGATTTCGGCAAGCCCGGCCACATTGTCGAGGCCGTAATTGTCCATGTAGGTGATCCCGGTCGCGAACGGCGGGTGGTGCATCAGGATTGCCGTCGGCCGGGCCGGCTGCGCGGCGAGCGCGGCGTCGAGCCAGGCCAGCCGCTCGGCACACAGCATCCCGCCATGCGTGCCGGGGATCAGCGTATCGAGGGCGACCAGCCGCAGCGGGTAATCCTCGACCGTGTATTGCAGGTATCCCTCGGAGGGCAAGTAGCCGTCGCTGCGAAATGCCTCGCGCAGCTTCTCGCGGGCGTCATGATTGCCGGGAATGACAAAGACCGGCATCTGCAGCGGCGCGAGCAACTGGCGCAGGTGGTCGTATTCGGCCGGCTCGCCATGGTCCACGAGATCGCCGGTAACGACCGCGACATCGGGCCTCGGTACCAGCGCATTGAGCGCGGCGACGGCGCGCGCCAGGCATTGCGCGGTGTCGAGCTCGCGATAGACCCGCTCGGTGTCCGGCGCGGCGCCCTGCACCGGGCAACGGAATAGCTTTCCCGGCGCGACAATGTGGGTGTCGGTGATCTGCGCGAGGATCATCGGTCGTCCATTCTCCCGGACAGCACGAACACGCCCTGCTCGGCCAGCAAATTGGCGAGGCCGCCGCGCGGATCGAGGGCGTAGGGGCGGCCGTGCCGGTCGAGGGTCAGGCTGCGCTCGATCCGGGTGCCGATCTCGTCGCACATCACGACAAAGTCGCGGATCGTGCAGAGATGAATGTTCGGCGTGTCGTACCAGGAGTTGTCGAGAATCTCGGTAACCGGCATCCGCCCCCGAAAGAACAGGCTGAGGCGAACCCGCCAGAAGCCGAAATTCGGGAACGACACGATCGCCCGCTTGCCGATGCGCAACAGTTCTTCGAGCACGAGCCGCGGCTGGCGCGTCGCCTGCAAGGTCTGGCTCAACACGACGACATCGAAGGCGCCGTTGGGAAAGGCTTCGAGGTCGCGGTCGGCATCGCCTTGGATGACCGACAGGCCATGGCGCACGCCGGCATTGACCCCCGACTGGCTCAGTTCGATGCCGCGCGCATCGACCGCCTTCACACGCGCGAGATAGGCGAGCAGCGCGCCGTCGCCGCAGCCGATGTCGAGAACCCGCGTGCCAGGCTCGATCATGTCGGCGATCAGGCGAAGATCGCTGCGCAGCTCATCGGGAGCCGCGGTTACAGGTGTCTCGTGGCGTGCGGCGACCTCGATCGGCAGGGCGGCGCTGCGGCTCACCCCCCGCTTCTCCAGAAACGCGTCACACCGCGATGCTCGGCGCAGCCGGTGAGAAAGCCGCGCAATGTGGCGAACAGCTCGGGCTCGTGCAGCAGAAAGGCATCATGGCCCTTGTCGGTCTCGATCTCGACAAAGCTGACATTGGCGGCGACGGCGTTGAGGGCGTGGACGAGCGCGCGGCTCTCCGCGGTCGGGAACAGCCAATCGCTGGTGAACGAGATGAGGCAGAACCGCGGCTGGCGGCCGGCGAACGCGGCCGGCAGCGACCCGCCATGCTCCGCGGCGAGGTCGAAATAGTCCATCGCCCGCGTGATGTAGAGATAGGAGTTGGCATCGAACCGGTCGACAAACGTGCTGCCTTGGTGGCGCAGATAGCTTTCCACTTGGAAATCGGCATCGAAACCGTACGTTACCGCACGGCGATCCTGCAGGTTGCGGCCGAATTTGCGGTGCAGCGCCGCTTCCGACAAATAGGTGATGTGCGCCGCCATGCGCGCGACCGCGAGCCCGCGCGACGGGTTGCGGCCGAGGCTCAGGTAACGCCCGCCGCACCAGTCGGGATCGGCCATGATCGCCTGGCGACCGACCTCATGGAACGCGATGTTCTGCGCCGAATGGCGCGCCGCGCCGGCGATCGGCACCGCCGCGAACACCGAATCGGGATAGGTCGAGGCCCATTGCAACGCCTGCATGGCGCCCATCGAGCCGCCGATCACGCAAAACAGCTGGTCGATGTCGAGGTGATCAATGAGGCGCTTCTGCGCCTGCACCATGTCGCGGATCGTCAGCACCGGAAAGTCGAGTGCCCAGGGCTCGCCGGTCGCGGGGTTGATTTCCTTCGGCCCGGTCGTGCCCATGCAGCCGCCGACGACGTTGGCGCAGATCAGGAAGTACCGATCGGTGTCGAGCACGCCGCCAGGGCCGACCAGCGTCTTCCACCATCCCGGGTTGCCGGTGATCGGATGCGGGTCGGCGACATACTGGTCCCCGGTCAGGGCATGGCAGATCAGGATGGCGTTGCTGCGCTCCGGGTTGAGCGTACCGTAGGTCTGATAGGCGATCGTGAACGGACCGAGTTCGACCGCGCAATCGAGCGTCAGCTTCTCGTCGACGACGAGGCTGTGCCCGGGCCAGTCGCCGCGGGGCCGTACCCCTGGTGCGGTCAGTATCGACAAAGCGCGCCCTTCGCCAAAATCTCGCAACCGACGCCGTTGGCGGCGGCCGGCGCCGCGCGTCCGCCATGGGCCCCGGGGGTGCCGAGCGGGAAGCCTCTAGCTATGGATCGGGGGCCAGACATGTCAACGTTTTCTTTGATTTTAGCGATTTTGAACTCTACTACTATCGCCGTCCTCGGCAGCGATCGAAACCATGTCTGAAATCCCGTCCGATCTTGAGCAGTTACGCCGACGCATCGACGAGATTGACGACAGGCTGCAGGATCTCTTGGTCGAACGCATAAACATTGTCTCGCGCGTCGCCGCGTACAAGCGCGGCGGCGACATGATCGCCGCGCACCAGCCGGCGCGCGAGGCGGAAATCATCCGCCGGCTCATCTCGCGCAATCATAGCCCGTTCCCGCCGGCGACACTGGTGCGCATGTGGCGCGAGCTCTTGGCGGCGACCACTCGGCTGCAGGGCGCCTTCACAATCGCAGTCTATGCGCCGCCCGAAGCGCAGGGTTTCTGGGACATCGCGCGCGACCATTACGGCAGCCACACGCCGATGCTGACCTATCGTTCGACGGCGCAGGTCATCCGCGCGCTGACCGAGGGGCAGGCCGCGATCGGCGTCCTGCCGATGCCGGAGGAAGAGGATCCCGACCCGTGGTGGCGCCATCTCTTGTCGACCCACGACAAGGCGCCGCACGTCATTGCCCGGCTGCCGTTCGGCGCCCGCGGCAACGCCCGCTCCGACAGCGCCGACGCGTTGGCGATCGGCCATGGCGGCCAACAAGAGACCGGGCGGGATCGCACACTGATCGCCACCGAAAACGCGCCGGACATCAGCCGCGGCCGCATGTTCTCGACCCTCTCCGCGCTCGGCCTTGTCTGCACCTTCATGGCGTCCTGCCAGCACGCCGAGGGGGTTAACACCTTGATCGAGATCGAGGGTTTCGTGCCGGCTTCCGATCCACGCCTCGAGCGCCTGAAGGAGCAGCTCGGGTCGGCCCTCTACCGGCTGTTAGGGTTCGGCGGGTACGCCATGCCGCTCTCCGCGGTCGAGCTGTCGGCCCCACCGATCTCGGGGTTTGCGACATCGGCCGGTGCCGCCGCGGGAGCGAAAGGTTGAGCCGATGACGACCGCGACCGCCCCGGTCCCGCGGCCGGGAATCCTCGATATCGCTCCCTATGTCGGCGGCGAGGCGACGGCTCCGGGGGTCGAGCGGCCGATCCGCCTGGCGTCGAACGAGAGCGCGCTCGGGCCCAGCGCCAAGGCGGTCGCCGCCTACCGTGCGCTGGCCGGGGAGATCCACCGCTATCCCGACGGCAGCGCAGCGGAATTGCGCGGCGCGCTCGGCCGCCATCACGGGCTCGATCCGGAGAGGATCGTCTGCGGCTCCGGTTCCGACGAGCTGATCGGCTTATTACTGCGCGCCTATGCAGGGCCAGGCAGCGAGGTGCTCTACAGCCGGCACGGCTTCCTGATGTATCCGATCGGCGCCCAGGCGGTCGGCGCGACCCCGCTCGCCGTCCCCGAGCGCCAGCTCACCGCCGATGTCGACGGGTTCCTGGCCCGGGTGACCCCGCGCACCCGGATCGTCTTCGTCGCCAACCCGAACAACCCGACCGGAACCTATCTGTCGGCCGACGAGATGGCGCGGCTGCATGCCGGGTTGCCGCGCCATGTCGTATTGGCGATCGACGCCGCCTATGCCGAATTCGTCAACCGCAACGACTACGAGCCCGGGATCGCGCTGGTCAACCGGGCGGAGAACGTCGTCATGTTGCGCACCTTTTCCAAGGTTTATGCGCTTGCCGGGTTGCGCCTTGGCTGGGCCTATTGCCCACCGGCGATCGCCGATGTCTTGAACCGGATCCGGGGCCCCTTCAACGTGAGCGCGCCGGCTCTGGCCGCCGGCGTGGCCGCCGTCGAGGACGTCGCCGCGCTCGCCCGCGCCCGCGCGCACAATCAGCGCTGGCTGCCATGGTTCTCCGAGCGCCTCACCGGGCTCGGGCTGCCGGTGACGCCGAGCGTCGGCAATTTCGTCCTGCCGCGCTTTCCCGACGATCCGCGCCGCAACGCCGATGCCGCTTTCGCCTTTCTGCAAGCTCGCGGCATCTTGACCCGCCAGATGGGCGGGTACGGTCTGCCGCAGCATCTGCGGATCACGATCGGCACCGGGGAAGAGATGAAGATCGTGGCGGCGGCATTGGCTGAATTCATGGCCGGGGCATGAGCGCCGCAATCATCAAGGATGGACTGTTCGATCGGGTCGCGCTGATCGGGGTGGGGCTCATCGGATCCTCGCTCGCCCGGGTGCTGCGGCGTGACTCTCCGCAGACCCTGATCATCGCTTGCGCGCGCCGCGCCGAGACCTTGGAAGCGGTGCGCCGGCTCAACCTTGCCGATGAGACCACCGACGACCCCGCCGCGGCGGTCGCCGACGCCGATCTCGTGGTGCTCGCGACGCCCTTGTCGGCCTACGCCGAAATCGGTCGGCGGATCGCACCGGCGCTCCGCCCGGGCGCCATCGTCACCGATGTCGGCTCGGTGAAGGGTGCGGTGATCCGCGATCTGGCGCCCTTGTTGCCGGCCCATATCCATTTCGTCCCGGGGCATCCCGTCGCCGGTACCGAGCATTCCGGGCCGGAGGCGGGGTTTGCCGAGCTGTTCCTGGACCGCTGGTGCATTCTGACCCCGCCGCGCGACACCGCGCCCGAGGCGGTGGCCAAGATCACCGCGCTGTGGGAAGGCGCCGGCATGCGGGTCGTGACGATGGAGGCCGAGCATCACGACAGGGTGATGGCGGTGACCTCGCACCTGCCGCATCTGATCGCCTATACGATCGTCGGGACCGCGACCGAACTCGGACAGGATCTCCATTCCGAAGTCGTCGCTTATTCGGCTGGCGGGTTTCGCGATTTCACCCGGATCGCGGCGTCGGACCCGGTGATGTGGCGCGACATTTTCCTCGAAAATCGCGAGGCCGTGCTGGAGCTGTTGCAGCGCTTCAGCGAGGATTTGACAGGGCTCCAGCACGCGATCCGCCGGGGCGACGGCGAAACCTTGCACAAATGGTTTACCCGCACCCGCGCGATCCGCCGCTCGATCATCGAAGCCAAGCAGGCGTGAGCGATCGCGCGCTCCGCCGAAAAACTTCCGAAAGCCGGGACCCATTTCAGAGGCGCTCCGTAACTGGATCGGTGGATCCCGGCTTTCGCCGGGAATGCGGTTTCTTTTTTGTTGTCATCCCTCAATGCAATCCGACTGAGCATGATTCCCGCGGAGCGATGCGATCCCGGAGGATCCGATGTACGCAGTCATTTTCGAGGTAGAACCTGAACCTGAGCGCCGCCAGGACTATCTCGACATCGCCGCGCGGCTGCGGCCCGAACTCGAACGGGTCGACGGCTTCATCTCGGTCGAGCGCTTCCAGAGCCTGACGACGCCCGATAAGATCCTGTCATTGTCGTTCTGGCGCGACGAGGCTTCGGTGGTTCGCTGGCGTCGCCAGGAAGAGCACCGCGCCGCGCAGCGCGCCGGCCGTACCGGCATCTTCCGCACCTACCGCCTGCGCGTCGCCGCGGTGGTGCGCGACTATGGCATGGACGAACGCAGAGAGGCGCCGCAGCCCCCGCCCGAGACGACGCCATAGGCCTCGTCAGAAAAACGATCGAGTCGTCTCGCGGATACGCCAACCTTGGGATCGCGGCCGTTCCGGCCGCATGCGGGCGGGAGGCCCGCGGTCCAAAATCGGACGGGTCCTCAGGGATCACTCCCAGACAATCCGCGGCGCGGCCCCAAGCTTGGCGGGGCCGAGAAACATCTCGCCATTCTGGATCGTGAACGAGGTCGCGATTTCCGGGCGACCGTCCGGTCCGGCCTTGGCCAACATGGTGAGCGCGAGCTGCGCGAGGCGCGCATCGCCGGGGCGCATCCGCCCGCCGGCGACGAGCGCCCTCAAGAGTTCGTCATAGCCCTCGACCGCCCCGGAAAACCCGCCGATCGGCTGGAGATCGGGATCGAGCGCCACGGTGCCGGAGCCGGTGATCCGGAGCGAACCCCAACGCAGCGCCACCTGGTCGAGTTCCAGGGTCCCGCCCGAATCGCGCCACGCGGCGGCCGCCTGGCGTACCGGCGCGGTGGGGACCCTCCCCATCACGGTGACGCCGAAGCTGATCTCGTCGACCGGGTTCTTGAACGGCGCCGGCACGGTCGGCAGGCTCAGTCCCCGCGCATCGAGCGCGATCCCGACCGCGCGTTCGGTATGCGTCTGCGGCAGATGCGGCGGCAGGGTCAGCCATAGATCGGCGTCCCGCGTGGCGAGGCGCACGCCCGCATCGACGGCGGGCTCGCTGAGGCTGAGCCACAGCGTGCCGCCGCCCTCCTGCGCGACCGTCGCGCTGCCGCTCGCCGAGCGCACACTCAGCGTGGCGACAGCGCCCCCGGCGAGGTTGGCGGTGGCGCTCACCCCGTCCGGCGCCACGAGGAGCCACAGCCGGAAGTTCCAGGGCCGCGCGCTGCCGGACAACAGCTTCACACGAAGTTCGCCATTTGGGACGGTCGCGGAGCCGCGCAGCCGCACCTCGCTCAGTGCGACGCGGAAGCCAAACGGAAACCCGCCAACCCGGATCATCCCCCACGATAGATCGAGGTTCTGCGCGCGCAGCGACCCGGCCCACTGCGCGACGCCGTCCTCGAGACGCCCGGCGACGACAAACCAAAAGGCGCTGTAGGCAGCGATCAGCAGAACGGCAGCCGCAAGGCCGAGACGCATCGGACGGCGCATGCCGGCGTTATAGCGGCCGACCGGCCAACCCGCCAGCGCATGGCGCCGCGGGGCAGGTTGACGGCGCGGCCACGGTGCGGCTAAGTGCGGATTGCGAGACCGCTGCGGAAAGGAAGCGCACCCAATGTCCGAGACCCAGCCATTGAAGGCGTTCTGGCAGCCTGGCTGAACCAGCTGCCTGAGACTCAAGGAGTTTCTCTCGGTCCGTGGGATCGAGTTCGAATCGATCAATGTATTGGAAGACGCGGCCGGCCGGGCCGAGCTGCAGCGTATCGGCGCGCGCTCGATTCCGGTTCTGTCGCGTGGCGACAAATTCGTCTTCGCGCAGAACATCGCCCAGGTCGTCGCCTTCCTGAAGCTCGACGAGAAAACCGGGCCGGTATTGTCGCCGGCGCAGCTGATCGAGCGGATGCAGCGGTTCATCGACGCTGCGCTCGTCATCATTCCGCTGATGCCCGATTTCAGACTCCACCAGGAAGTTCCGAACCGGCCGCGACCTTATCGCGCGGTGGCCCATCACATGTTCCGCATTCCCGAGGCGTTCGTCGAAGCCGCGGGCGGCGCATTCTTCAGTCATGGGCTGGCGAGCGCGGTCGCCCGACCCGAGGACATCGCGAGCACAGCAGGGCTCGCCGCCTATGGCCGGGGCGTGCGTGACAAGGTCGCGGCGTGGTGGCAGGCGACAGCGGACAAATCGTGCCAAGAAACGGTCCAGACCTATTACGGGCCGCAAAAGCTGCACGAGGTGCTCGAACGCTCGACCTGGCATATCGCACAGCACGATCGGCAATGGATGATGCTGCTCGAGATGGCCGGGATCGCCTTCGAACGGCCGCTCGGCGACGAGGATTTCGCCGATCTGCCGATGCCGAAGAAGGTCTGGGATGACTGATGCCGGCTGGTCGTTTCAAGGGCCCCTCACCCTGTCCCTCTCCCCGTAAACGGGGCGAGGGAACGCGGCTAACGCGGCAACACAATGTCTTTGACGGCTGTTTTTAGGGGGCAACGCGAACTCTCCCTCCCCCCGCAGGCGGGGAGAGGGCTGGGGTGAGGGGCAAACCGCTGCCGCTCACCGAGCGAGCCGGCGAGCTGATTTAGAGCATCATCCATTCAGATGGAGTCATTCTCCAACCCCTTGGCCGGGCTTGACCCGGCCACCCGCGTCTTTTTGTTTTCGTCACCGACAACGACGCGGACCCGCGGGTCAAGCCCGCGGGAGAGGCGTTTTTTGAGGGGTGATCGAACCCGATTGGATTCTGCTCTAGGCTGGCACCCGCTCGACGTTTTGAAATGATGCGCTCCTCGCAATGACAAATATTGAATCGGCCAGCGCCTACGTCTCGATCTACCCGGTCGATCCGATGCCGGCCGCGATCAGGGCGTTGCGCGCCGGCATCGAGCCGGTCTGGGTCTTCGCCTACGGCTCCTTGATGTGGAACCCCGAGATCGCGTTCGCCGAGGCGCGGCCCGGGTTTCTCCACGGCTACCACCGCAGCTTCTGCCTCTATTCGCGCGACTATCGCGGCACACCGGAGCGTCCGGGGCTGGTGCTTGGGCTCGATCGCGGCGGGTCGTGCCGCGGCATCGTCTATCGCCTGCCCCCCGACCGGGTCGGCGAGACGCTCGACCGGATCTGGTCGCGCGAGATGACCGGAGAGGTCTATCGCATGCGCCGGGTCAGGGTAGGGACGCCGCAGGGCCCGGTCATGGCGCACGCCTGCGTTGTGCGCCGCGCCTCAGCGGATTATGCCGGCCGGCTGTCGCTCGACGAGGCGGCACAGGTGCTGGCGGCCGCCGTCGGCGGGCGCGGCTCGGGCCGCGATTATCTCGCCAATACGGTGCGGCATCTGGACCTGCTCGGCATTCGCGATTGCTTGCTGCATCGCATCGCCGCGCGGGTCGCCGGTCTTGCCGCCGGCACAACGCAGCCGAAATAGCCTTCGACGCTGCGCTCCCGCTTCTCGTGCCTGCGGCTGGACGGGCCGGCGCGGTCTATGCCAAGGTCGCACCCGCGAAACGCGGCTGCGAGCGCCGGAAGCTGCGGAGATGGCGGTGGTCAAGCTCGAAGGTGTCGAGAAGCGCGACGATGGCGGCGCGCAGATCATCTCCGATGTTTCGCTGACGCTGGAGGCCGGCGGCTTCTATTTCCTGACCGGAATTAGCGGCTCCGGCAAAACCACGCTGCTGCGGCTCATCACCCTCACTGAGCGGCCGACGGGCGGCAGCCTGACATTGTTCGGAGCCGATACCGCGGCGCTCGACCGCAATGCCCAAGCCGCGCTGCGTCGCCGGATCGGCGTTGTCTTTCAGGATTTGTGGCTGATCGACGCGCTGAGCGCCGGCGACAATGTCGCCCTGCCGCTGCGCATCGCCGGCGCTCCGGAGCACCAGGTTCGCGACAATGTCGCCGAGCTCCTGGCCTGGGTCGGTCTGTCGGGACAGGCCGATCAGCCTACCGCGACGCTGTCAGGAGGCGAGCGCCAGCGAGTGGCCATCGCGCGCGCCATCGTGCATCGCCCCGAGCTCTTGATCGCCGACGAACCCACCGGCAATGGCGGCGACGAGATCGCCCTCCTCTTGGTCCGTATCTTCGAGCAGATCAACCGCCTCGGGACGACGGTGCTGATCGCCACCGACGACATTGCCTTTGCCTGCCAGTTCGAGCATCAGCGCTTTCACTTGGATCACGGCATGCTCATCGATGCTGGCACCGCTGCTGCGGCGCAATGATCGGATATCGGTTTGGCGCGTGGCGCGAGCTTCCGCTGGGGACCGATCAATCCGGGCATCTGCTGCCTTTGATCGTCGCTGTGTTGGTCTATCTCGCCGGGCTGGGCGCGGTCGGGCTGATCGTGCTTGACGACACGAGGCGGGCCTCCGAGCATGCCCTCCACACGACCTTGACGGTCGAGGTTCCGGTAGAAGCGTCGAATGCGAGACTCGAGACGGTCTTGGCCCTGCTCCGGCAAACTCCCGGGATCGTGTCCGTGCATTTGCTCGAACCGGCGGAGACCGCCCGGCTGCTTGAACCCTGGCTCGGACCGTTGCCGCTCGACGAATTGCCGGTGCCGCGGCTGATCGATCTGCGCATCGATCCGACTGCCGGGACCGATCTCGCGGCACTCCGCCGGCAGCTCGCTTCGGTCGTGCCGGATTCGCGGCTCGACGATCATCGGCGATGGCCAGAGGGTTTGCGCGCGGCCGTGCGTCGGATGGAGGGCATCCTCGCCGTCTCTATCACGCTCGCCCTCTCGCTGATCGCGGCGTCGGCGATGCTCGCGGTCCGCGCCGCCCTGATGGGCGATCGATCGGCCCTCAAGCTGCTGCACGTGCTCGGCGCCGCCGATTCCGATATCACCCGCGGATGCGCGGTCCGGTCGTTGCGACTGGGGCTCTTTGGGGGCGTCGTTGGCGCCGTTGCCGCCCTCGTCACGATCCTCGCGCTGAGCGGCGCCGGCTCCGTCGTCGAGCTGCCGGCGCCGATCACGGTGGGTGGGGCCGCCGATTGGCGGGTTTGGGGGGTCCTCACCGGGGTGGTGCCGGTCGCCGGGCTCATCGCGATGGCGAGCGCCGGGGTCGCCGTGCGGCGCCGGCTTGCCGGCATGTCGTGAGCGCCAGTGCACCGCGGGGCCCGCGCGCGCTTCGTCGGCTCGGGTTATTTGCGCTCGCCGTGTTCGTGCTGTGGCTTGGCGGCCTTGCTTGGTTTGTCGTGAGCAGCCTGGCGATCCGGGGCGATTCGATCCCGACCGATGCGATCGTCGTTTTGACCGGAGGTCGGTTGCGGCTCGAAACCGGGCTTCAGCTGTTGACCGCGGGCGCGGCGAAGAAGCTTTTCATTTCGGGCGTCAATCAGCGGGTTGATAGGGAGGAGCTGCTGCGCACGCTGGGTCCGGTAGCGGGGCGCGCGGCGTGCTGCATCGCGCTGGGCCACGAGGCCGACAACACCTTCGGCAACGCGCGCGAGACGGCAAATTGGATGCTTGAGGAGGGCTATCATAGCCTGCGCCTTGTCACCAGTTGGTACCACATGCGGCGCGCCCTCCTGGAATTCGACCGTGCGATGCCGCAGGTCACGATCATCGCATACCCGGTATTTGCCCAACACAGCGATGCGGAGCGCTGGTGGAGCTGGCACGGCCCGCTGGCGCTGATCATCACCGAGTACGCGAAGTACCTGGCGGCCTGGATCCGCTCCGCGCTGAGCGCAATAAATCCGGCGCAATGAGCCGGCTGCGCGCGCTCGCCTTCTACATCGGCTTTTTTGGCGCGACTGCGCTGTTTGGTGCGGCGGGCCTGCCACTGTTGCTGGCACCACGCCGCTGGGTAATGCGCTTCGGCCGGTTTTGGGCACGCTGCGTCCTCGCCCTGTTGCGGACGATCGTCGGGCTCGATGGCGAGATCCGCGGTCTCGAGCACATTCCAAGCGGCCCCTCGATCATCGCGATGAAGCATCAATCGGCGTGGGACACGCTGATCCTGCCGCTGGTCCTCGATGATTTCGCGGTGGTGGTGAAACAGGAGCTGCTGTTCGTCCCGTTCTACGGCTGGTACGCGGCGCGCGCCGGCTCGATCGCGATCGACCGACGGGGCGGCGCCGGCGCCCTGCGCCATATGGTGAGAAGGGCGCGCCAAACGGTGGCCGCGGGACGGCCTGTCGTCATCTTTCCCGAGGGGACGCGCACCGCGCCGGGCCAGCGCCTCACCTATCAGCCCGGGGTTGCCGCGCTCTACCAGGCTCTCCAATTGCCGGTGGTGCCGGCCGCGGTCAATTCCGGGCTCTTCTGGGGACGCCGCAGCTTTGTGAAGCGCCCCGGGCGGATCACCCTCGCCTTCCTCGAGCCGATCCCGCCCGGCCTGCCGCGCGCCCAGCTGATGAGCGAGCTGGAAGCCCGCATAGAAGCGGCCACCGCCGCGCTGGAGCGCGAGGCGGTGTGTAAAGCATGAGACTTAGCGGGGCGAAGACGATTCGCACCGTTGTGGCGGGTTGAACGTCTATATTGACATACCAATTATGTTGTGAATGACCAAACGCGCCGTAAGCGCATGATATTGGGTAACCGATTTGGCAAAACATACCACTAATAGGGTAGTTGTCCAGATCTGTCGCCTTCTCTAGAATCTAGCGCTAGCGTCTGCGCGCACGTTGCAGGAGAGGGTAACATGGCTGATCGTAAGGCATATATGGGCAAGCTCCCCAGTCACCCAGAGCTTGACAAACTCTTAGAGCGCGCACGGTCAGCGCCAGCGACGGAAGACGAGCTCCGCGAACAAAGGGTTAGCTTTGCCTACGGCAATGCTCCTGAATCTTCCGGTATAACAAAGGACTCGGCGCGAGTGGCGGCTGAACAAATTCGCATTGTTCGCTAAAATAAATCAAACAGGGGAAGGAGCTCGACGTGACGTCGAGCTCCTTTATGTTGGATGGTTGTTCTGAGACACGCAGATCCGGAACTGTATGACCGGATACAGGAAAAAAACCTCATAAGGCAATACGATTTATTGACAACCTGCATAGAAATTGGTTTTGTTCAGGGACCGGTGGCGTTTGATAAATATTTACTTTGGGCGTTAAATCATGTTGCTGTAAGCAATTTATCTCAATTTGGGGGGCGGTTTCGTGAAGAACCGATATACGTCGGGGATCATATACCGCCGCATTTTAAAGAAATTCCAGAGTTGATGGACAGATTTCTTTCAGTTGTACATGAGAATTGGTTTCTTTGGCCGCCGACATTTTTGGCATCCTATGCACTTTGGCGGCTGAATTGGATCCATCCTTTTATAGGTAATGGGCGTACAGCCAGAGCAGCATGCTATTACCTTTTGTGCGTACGATCGGGCGTCCTACTTCGTGGACGCAAGATTGTTCCTGAGAGAATTAGTGAAGAAAGGCCTGGTTATTATGCTGCCCTTCGTGCTGCCGACCGGGCTTGGGAAAACGGGCATCTGGACCTCGCGGAGATGGACACCTATCTTGCGAGACTACTCGGAGCCCAATTAGCTGAAGCAGGTGATGAGGCATAATAAGTACGACAACAATCTCGATTTCTGCACACCTTCGGTGTAAGCGCTCTTTACGGCTCTCGTATCGGACCTCCCGGATACTTTCCACATGCCCATCGTAACCTCAATTTCGCAGCAGATCTGGGACATGAAGTACCGGCTCCGAGGGCCGGCCAACGGACCGATCGCCGGCGAGCCGATCGACAAGACGATCGAGGATACCTGGCGGCGCGTCGCGCGGGCGGTTGCGGCGCCGGAAAAGGACCTCGAACGCTGGGCCGAGCGGTTTTACGCGGCGATGAGCGACTTTTGCTTTCTGCCGGCCGGGCGGGTCATCGCCGGCGCCGGCGCCGGGCGCCAGGTGACCCTCTTCAACTGCTTTGTGATGGGCGCGATCCCGGACGACATGGGCGGCATCTTCGCCCATCTGCGGGAAGCCGCGCTGACGATGCAGCAGGGCGGCGGCATCGGCTATGATTTCTCGACGCTGCGGCCAAAGGGGTCGCTCGTCAAAGGCGTCGGTGCCGACGCATCGGGCCCGCTCTCCTTCATGGACGTGTGGGATTCGATGTGTAGGACGATCATGAGCGCCGGCTATCGCCGCGGCGCGATGATGGCGACGCTGTCGTGCGAGCATCCCGACATCGAGGCCTTCATCGAGGCGAAAGCCGAGCCCGGGCGCTTGCGCATGTTCAACCTCTCGGTGCTGGTGACCGACGCCTTCATGCAGGCGGTCGCCGAGGACGCCCCCTGGGAGCTCTCTTTTGCCGGCACCGTGGCAAAGGTCATTCCCGCGCGCGAGTTGTGGGACAAGATCATGCGCGCGACCTATGCCTATGCCGAGCCTGGCGTCATCTTCATCGACCGCATCAACCGCCAAAACAACTTGTGGTATTGCGAGCGGATCAGCGCGACCAACCCGTGTGGCGAACAGCCGCTGCCCCCTTACGGTGCCTGCCTCTTGGGCTCCTTGAACCTGGCCCGGTTCGTCGAGCACCCGTTCACCGGAAAGGCCCGGCTCGATACCGATCGGCTGGCGCAGCTCGTCCCCGACGCGGTGCGGATGATGGACAACATCATCGACATCTCGGGCTTTCCGCTGCCCGAGCAGCGACAAGAAGCCGAGCAGAAGCGCCGTATCGGGCTTGGGGTCACCGGGCTCGCCGATGCGCTGATCATGTGCGGCCTGCGTTACGGCTCGTCCGACGCGGTCACCGCGATCGAGGCGTGGCTCGGCACGATCCAGCGCGCCGCCTACCTCGCCTCGACCGCGCTCGCTGCCGAAAAGGGCGCCTTCCCGCTGTTCGATCGCGACAAATACCTGGAGGGCGCGACGGTTGCCGGGCTCGACCCGGAAATCCGCGCGGCAATCGCCAAACACGGCATCCGCAATGCGCTTCTGACCTCGGTGGCGCCGACCGGCACGATCTCGCTGTTTGCCGACAACGTGTCGTCCGGGCTGGAGCCGGTGTTCAGCTTCCGCTACACGCGCAACATCTTGATGCCTGACGGCGCGAGGCGCGAAGAGGAGGTCACCGACTACGCCTATCGCGCCTTCCGCCGGCTCAACGGAGAAACCGCACCGTTGCCGGATTACTTTGTCGACGTCCAGACCCTCGCGCCCGAGGACCACCTCGTCATGCAGGCGGCGGTGCAGCGCCACGTCGACAGCTCGATCTCGAAGACGATCAACCTGCCGGCCGACATCCCGTTCGAGCGCTTCAAGGATGTCTACGCGCAGGCCTTTGTGCTCGGCTGCAAGAGCTGCACGACCTACCGGCCCAACGAGGTGACCGGCTCGGTCCTGGAGGCGAGACCGGAGAGTCCCGGCGCAGCGGTCCAGCCGAGTGCGCCCCGCCAGGCCGAGCTGCCGCTGACGGCGCCGGCAGCCTCCGTGCCCGCAAGACCGGCCGATGTCTACCAGGCGGGCGGGGTCGTCTACATGACGCAGCCCTTGTCGCGGCCCGAGGCGCTCCCCGGGCAGACCTACAAGGTGCGCTGGCCGGACAGCGAGCACGCGCTCTACATCACTTTGAACGACATCGTCCAGGATGGCAGGCGGCGCCCGTTCGAGATCTTCATCAACTCGAAAAACATGGAGCACTACGCCTGGACGGTGGCGCTCACGCGAATGATCAGCGCTGTGTTCCGGCGCGGCGGCGATGTGACCTTTGTCGTCGAGGAGATGAAGGCGGTGTTCGACCCGCGCGGCGGTGCCTGGGTCGAGGGCAAATACGTCCCTTCCCTCCTCGCCGCGATCGGCGAGGTCATCGAGCGCCACATGATCGAGATCGGCTTCCTGCCGGCCCGGCCCGGCCGCGACGAGCACGCCCTGCAGGTTGTCAACCTCGCGGCGGAGCAGGCCCCCGGGAACACCCTCGGGTTCGCCGGGCCGCGCCTCAGGCAATGCCCGAAATGCGGCGAAGCGGCCCTCATCCGCCTTGAAGACTGCGATCAGTGCACGAGCTGCGGCTATTCCAAATGCGGGTAGTCACCCCCGAGCATTGCATCCTTCGAGACGCCCGCGGAGCCTGTCCTCGGGCCGGCCGGAGGCCGGACCGGGGGCGCCTCCTCAGGATGACGTAATCCTATGATATATAAAGAAAAAACGTCATCCTGAGGAGCCCGCGGCGCGGGCGTCTCGAAGGACGCACCGCGCGGATCCATAGGCCTCGCCGATGAAATCACAAACTCTCAGGTGACCGCGCCGGCGATCAAGGGGCCGAAGAGGCGCCACTGGGTGCCATCGAAGCGCCCCATCTGAACCTGCTTCACGGGGGCGAAGTCGGTGGGGCTCGTGTTGATCTTGATCCCGGGCAACAGCATCGGCACCGTGAAGTCCTTGAGGTTCGCGGCCTGCTTCATGACGTTTTCGCGGGTCAATTCGTCGCCGCATTGCTTCAGCACCTGGACGACGGTCGCGGCGTTCGACGGGCCATAGACATTGCCGGCGTCGGTCTTGTCGCCTTCGGGATAGTATTTGTCCATGAACGCGACCCACTGCTTGAAACCGGGATCGTCCTTCCACGTCACATCGTTGGGATCCTTCAGGTAGAAATCGGACACCAGACCCTTGGCGTTGTCCAAACCCGCCGGCTTCAGCGTGGCGGCGACCGAATTGCCGATGCTGCTGAGGATGTGGAGCGGCTTCCATTCGATCTCCACCGCCTTCCTGATCGCATGCGCGGCGAATTTCGGGATGCCGGTGTTGACAAAGATATCGCAGCCGGCGGCCTTCATGCCGACCACTTGGGAGTCGACGGTCGGGTCGGTGGTCTCATAGCTCGCTTCGACAACGACCATCGCCTTTGCCTTGTCGCCGAGCCCGTCCTTGAGGCCTTTCAGGTAATCCTTGCCGAAATCGTCGTTCTGATAGAGGAAGCCGATCTTTCCGTCGGGCTTTTCCTTCATGATGAACGCGGCGTAGATGCGCCCTTCGCTCTGGTAATTGGGCTGCCAGCCGATCGTCCACGGATAGTGTGTCGGGTCGTCCCATTTGGTGGCGCCGGTCGAGACGAACAGTTGCGGCACCTTCTTCTGGTTCATGTAATGCCAGATTGCCGAATTGGTTGGCGTGCCCAAGGGGCCGGCATCCAACAATACGCCGTCCTGCTCGACCAGGCGCCGGGTCTGCTCGACGGTCTTGGGCGGGCTGTAAGCATCGTCGTAGGAGATGAAGTTGATTTTGCGCCCGTTCACCCCGCCCTGATCGTTGACCATCTTGTAATGGGCGGCCATTGCTTTGCCGATCGTGCCGTAGGATGAGGCCGGCCCGGTATAAAAGCAGGTATTGCCGATCTTGATCTCGGTGTCGGTGACGCCGGGGTCATATTTCTTGGCGGCGCGCGCCGGCAGAGACGCAACGGTAAGGATGCTCGGGGCGGCGGCGAGAATGGTGCGGCGAGTGACACGAATCATCGGGACCTCCCTTCAGGTTTTGGCGATCGTAACAGGCGCGCGAAGAGGATGCGCGCAAAGCCGGCAGTGCCCGCCGGCATGACGAAGATCACGAGCAAGAGGATGACGCCGTAGATCACGCCTGCCAAGCCCGTCGAAACGCTCTCCGCGATATTGGGCACGAAGAGGACGAACAACCCGCCAACCAGGCATCCCGGGATCGAGCCGACGCCGCCGATCACCAGCCCGACCAGGAACGAGATCGAGAGCAGAAAGTTGAAGCTGTCGGGCGCGACGAACTGCACGACGATCGCGCCGAGGGCGCCGGCAACCCCGGTGTAGAGCGCGCTCACCCCGAAGGTCAGCGTCTTATAAAGGGCGGTGTTGATGCCCATCGCCGCGGCGGCGATCGGGTTGTCGCGGATTGCCATGATCGCCCGCCCGGTGCGGCTGCGCACGAGGTTGGCGGCCCCGGCGAACATGACCAGGAGCACCGCCAGCGTGAAATAATAGAGCCACTGGTCGGCATCGATCGGCAGGCCGAACGGCGGGTCGGGCTTGTCGATGACAAGGCCCTGGACGCCTCCGGTAAAGGATTCGAGCGGCTGGAATTTGAGGATCTGCGGCATCGCGATCGCCAGCGCGAAGGTGGCGAGCGCGAGGTAGAGGCCTTGCAGCCGCAGCGCCGGCAGGCCAAACAGAAAGCCGACCGCGAAACACACTCCGCCCGCCGCCGGCAACGTCCAGAAATAGGGGATGTCCCAGCGCGACATCATGATCGCCGTCGTGTATGCGCCGATGCCGTAAAAGGCGCTGTGCCCGAGCGAGAATTGCCCGTTGAACCCGGTCAACAGGTTGAGCCCGAGGATGGCCAGCGCATAAACCATGACCTGGGTCAGCTGGAAGGTCAGAAAGCCGCGGGCGAAGATGGGGATGAGGAGAGCCGCGATCACCGCAGCAAGGATTGCGAGGCGGCGACCCCGATCGCCGCGGACAATAGCGCTGCGCCCCACGCGCGCCGGCGCCGGCGTGCGGGCGACGCCCTCTTTCGCTGCGACCTCGTCGGAGGGCGCCGTCATACCCGGGTCACCGCCTGCCGGCCGAAGATCCCGCTCGGGCGCACCATCAGCACTGCGACGATCAGTATGAGCGCGATCGTCAGCTTCAATTCGCGCCCGAAATAGGGGATGAACGTGCCGGCCACGTTCTCGATGACGCCGACCGCGAAACCGCCGGCCACCGCGCCCCCCGGGCTGGTCATCCCGCCGAGCACGGCGCCGGCGAAGCCGTACAAGAGGACGCCCAGCATCATGTTGGGTTCGAGGAACACAACGGGCGCGATCAGCATCCCGGCGACCGCGCCGATCGCGGCCGCCATGCCCCAGCCGAGCGCGGTCATCCAGCCGACCCGGATGCCGACGAGCCGGGCCGATTCCGGGTTGGCGGCGGCCGCGCGCATCGCCAGACCCAGACGGGTGCGGCGGAAGAACAGGTAGAGCAGCCCGAGCATCCCCAGGGTGACGCCGATCATTCCCGCTTCATGCGTGTCGATGAGCGTGCTGCCGAACAAGGACGTGTGGCCGAACGGAGTAGGAAAGCTTTTGATCGTGAAGTCCCAGATCTGGCCGGCGGAGCTGTTGAGGATGCTGAAGAGCGCGATGAACGCGACAACCTGGCTGAGGATTGGTGCGTTTTGGATCGGTCGAAAGAGGACCCGGTCTATGAGGATTCCCGCGACGAACGACACGACGACCGTAATGGCAAACGCCACCCAATAGGGCAGGCCCCACTGGATCAGCTGCCAGGCGATGAAGGTCGAAAACATCGCCATCTCGCCCTGGGCAAAGTTGAGATGGTCGATCGCCTGGTAGATCATCACCACGGCCAATGCCATGCAGGCATAGATCCCGCCGGTCGCGAGCCCCGCCAGCACCTGCTGCAGCAACAGCTCCACCGGCTAATACCCGAGATAGGCGCGGCGGATCGACTCGTCGGCGCCGATCACTTCTGCCGGTCCTTCCATCACGATGCGCCCGGTTTCGAGCACATAGGCATGCTCGGCGAGGTCGAGTGCCAGGGTTGCATTCTGCTCGACGATCAGCATCGCCACCCCCATTTCCCGATTGACCCGGCGCAGGATCTCGAACAATTCCGCGACAACGAGCGGCGCTAGGCCGAAGGAGGGTTCGTCGAGCAGCATGAGGCGCGGCCGCAGCATTAGCCCGCGGCCGACCGCCAGCATTTGCTGCTCGCCGCCGGAGAGCGTGCCGGCCTGCTGCATGCGCCTTTCCTTGAGGCGCGGAAAATGCTCGTAGACCTGCTCCATATCCGCGGCGATGCCGGGTCGGTCGCGGCGGGTCATCGCGCCAAGCTGCAGGTTCTCTTCGACGGTGACGCGCAGAAACGTACCGCGGCCCTCGGGGACATGGGCAATGCCACGGCGCACGATGTTCTCGGTCGCCCAGCCGGCGATGCGCTCGCCGCAAAAGCGGATCTGGCCGCTGAGGCGCACCATGCCGCTCAGCGCGCGCAGGACCGTCGTCTTGCCGGCGCCGTTGGCGCCCAAGAGGGTGCGCACCCGCCCCTCATCGAGAGCGAAACCGACCCCGAACAGGGCCTGCTGCTCGCCGTAGAAGGCGTCGAGCTCTGCGACCTCGAGCATCATCGGGGGGGTTC
>Ga0210394_10003448_pt1 | contig 19867 bp, 11 predicted proteins | sample IncBWC12MmetaG_FD_160121 | JGI IMG/M metagenome (GOLD analysis project Ga0210394, IMG submission 160121) | Forest soil microbial communities from Barre Woods Harvard Forest LTER site, Petersham, Massachusetts, United States - Inc-BW-C-12-M | ecosystem: Environmental > Terrestrial > Soil >...
CTGACGATTCGCCGCGATCGCACAAATCGCGAATATCTCGATGAATTCACCCGCCGTTGGCGGCGGCGTCCGCAAGCAGCGGTCGAGGCCCGGACGGAAATCCCTGAGAAACTGCGTGGCAGCCTGCGAGTGTTCGATCTCGTTTGGTATGGCTCTCATGCGCTGACGCCGGCGGCGGTGGCCGCGTATCGCCAAGATCAGCGGGAGCTGCTCGGCCATGTCTAATAATCGCTCGGGAGAAGGCATCGTGCTCAACTGGCGAGGGCCGCTGCTGGCCGCTGCAATTTTCGCGGTGGTATTCGCGGTGCTGCTGCTCATGGCTCATCAGAATCAGTCAAACACGAGCGATATGGGATCCAGTTTGCGTCAGGATCCTTACGGCACCAGCTTGCTGTTTGATTCGTACGAGCGCGCCGGATATAAGGTCGACCGCAGCCAGGATGAGGACTCTCTCTCCGATCAGAACGCTTCGGGAACGACTGCGTTCTTTATCGGCGGTTATCCTGATGATGGCTGGAAAATGGTCGACGGAAAACTACAGAACGAGGGGAAGTTCAGTAAGCGGGTAGAAGATTTTCTGGCACGCGGCGGCCGCGCCATCGTGGTCGCGCCTACCTTGAAACTGAAATCCGAATCTCAAGGGTGGGAAGTCGAGAACCAATGGCACGAAACCAAGTCCGATCCGGCGTGGATCTCTGCTGATCTTCGTGCGATGCCGCTGGGAAGCGAGATGATGTATCTCGGCGCCGATACCCCATGGCTCAAGACAGACCCGCAATGGACAGCACTCTACACCGGGGCTGGGAACTCCAGTGAAAAGGCTGGCTCTCTGGACCACGTTTACATGGCAATGAGGCGACCAGGGAAAGGCGAACTGATAGCCGCGAGCCAAGAATGGTTTTTGCTCAACGAGACGATCAAGACACATCCGAATCCGGTGCTGCTGGATTTTCTGGCTGGCGGACGGCCGGTGATTTGGGTGGATGAAACGCTGCACGGACTTCACCAGGAAAAAGGTGTGCTGTGGCTGGTGCAACGGTATCGGCTGCAAGCGGCGCTGCTGGCTTTCTGGGCGACCTTGCTGGCTATGCTTTGGAGCATGAGCGGCGATTTGGTGCGGCGTCCACCGCGCGACTGGAGCGCCGAGATCGTCCGCAATGGCGAAGCCGCCGGCGTGGCCGGGCAACGCCTGCTTCAGCGCAGCATAGCGGCAGAACAAGTTGTGGCGGAATGCTGGGACCAGTTCCGCCGCCGTGCGCCGCAGGATGCAAAAGCAATTTCCGCCGACCCGCGATGGGGCCCGAGCCTGCGTGCCGCGCTCGCGCACCCGCCTTTGGCGGGTTACAACGAGTTGGCGAAGTTGATCGCCGAGCGCCGCGCGTCCGCAAAAAGCCTGACGCAGCCAGGCCGCGAACGGCCCGATCGAAGCCCTGCTTGGCCGAAGACGAATCCCGAGGAGGTATGAATCGCGTGAACGACGAACCGGTATTGAATTCGGACGGGCAGACGCAGTCCGTAGGCGCGGACACGCAAGCAAACCCCGCGCTCACTACGGCGTCGAGCAGCGTGCGTCGCGTGAGAGAAGCGCTAGCTCGCGTTGTTGTCGGCCAGAACGAAGCGGTCGATCTCGCGCTGGTGACGCTGCTCGCGGGAGGGCATGCGTTGATCGAAGGTGTTCCTGGCGTGGGAAAAACTTTGCTCGTGAAAGCGCTGGCGCACGCTGTGGCCGGCGAATTTCAGCGCATTCAGTTCACACCGGACCTGATGCCGGCGGATATCACGGGGACGAGCATCTTCGACCTGAAAGCGCAGGAATTCCGCCTCGTGCGCGGGCCGATTTTCACGAATTTCTTGTTGGCAGACGAAGTAAATCGCGCGCCTGCAAAAACGCAATCCGCCCTGCTGGAAGCGATGCAAGAGCGGCAGGTGACAATCGATCGCGCGACTTGCCCGCTGCCGCCTGTATTTGTCGTTTTTGCCACACAAAACCCGATCGAGCATCAGGGCACATATCCGCTTCCCGAGGCACAGAAAGACCGCTTCCTCGTAAAGATTCGCATGGGCTATCCGCCATTAGAAGACGAAAACGAATTGGCGCGGTTGGTAGCGGAAGGCGAAGCGCCAGAGCGGCGGTTGGCGGAGGAATTGCGAATTCCGATTCTAAAACCGGGCGAACTCGAGCAGTTGCGCGCGGTAACGGCGCACGTACGCGTCAGCGACGCGGTCAGCGACTACATTGTTCGTGTGGTCCGGCAGACGCGGCAGCACGCGGCGGTATGGATTGGCGCAGGGCCGCGGGCGACACTCGCGCTGCTCCTGGCATCTCGGGCTGCCGCGGTGCTCGAGGGACGCGATTTCGTGCTCCCCGAGGATGTGAAAACGCTGGCGTCTCCCGTGCTGGAGCATCGCATGCTGCTGCGTCCGGAATCCGAGATGGAAGGCGTCGAACTTCGCGAAGTAATCAACGCGGTGCTGGAAGTCGTCGAAGTGCCACGCTAGACAATTTGCGCGCGAAGCGGCTGACTGCACGGAAGCAAGCGAATTCATGAAGGTCACGAGACAAAAATTGGCCAGCGTCGGTAGGCCGGACTCGGCGGCTAGGGTCGCGGAGGCCGCATCGACTGTCAAGGTGGCGCGCCGCCCCCTGCAACCGCGCGACAAATCTGCGCAGCGGATCGCGCTGCAGCCTGCCGGAACGCTGTTAAGCCCGACGGTGGTTCTCGCGTGGCTGCTTGGATCGCTCGGTGTCGCCGCATCTGTTGCGCCGCGGCTGGGTCGCGGTTGGCTGTGGCTCGATCTGATCGTCGCAATCATCGCGCTGCTAGCTTGTTATGACGCGGTCACGCTGTGGCTCGCGCGCAACCACTTCGTGCCGGTCCTGCTGCCACCGGAAAAGGAACTTCGTGGGCGCGAAGGGCAGAGCATCCAGATTCCACTTGCGCTTGCCGCCATGGGCCGGCACCGAATCCCCAGGGAAGTGCGCGTCGCAATCATGCCAGCCAACCGAGAAAGCGAAACCGCCTTACGCGCGAATAGCGATCCTCAACGACTGAACCTCGGACGCCCGCATCCGGCATATGGAGAGTCAGCATCAGCCCTCAGCTCATCGATCCAACTGTGGCCATGGACGCCGGAGATCGGTTTGCTTCGGCGCGGCCTCTGGCCTGGGCCGCGCGTTGGAATCGAGCGGCGCTCGCGTTTTGGAATTTGGCGCCTGCGCCAGTGGTTCGATTCGCCGGTGCGATTGCGAATTGACGCGGACTTGCGGCCTGGACGGCGGGAAATGCTGTGCAGTCCCATTTACCGCGCACTAGTGGCCTCGCGAGAAACGCCCTGGACCGGGCATGGGCGGGATTTTGAGCGCTTGCGCGAATATCAGCCGGGCGACAATTTTTCGGAAATCGCATGGAAATCCACTGCCCGGCGCGGCGCTCCGGTTACTCGACTCTTCCAGTGGGAGCAGAAGCAGGAAGTGTATTTCGTGGTGGACCAGTCGCGGGCATCCGCGCAGGCTTTCGCCGCGCCTTCGGACTCGGAAACCGACGTCCCGCAGGCACGCGCGCCGCGGCGGCTGCTGGATCTTGCCGTCGAGACGGCGCTGGTGGGCGCGACGATCGCTTTGGAAGTCGGCGACGAATTTGGGCTTGTCACTTACGCGGAAGAACCAAAATCCTGGTTGCGCGCAGGGAGCGGGCAATTCCAATTTCATCAGTTCCGCGACCGGCTGCTGAATCTCGAGTCCTTGCCGACAACCGCGGACTACGAAGCGCTTTTCAGTAATATTCGTCTGCGCCTGAGGCGGCGGGCTTACCTGGTGTTGCTCGCAGATTTGGCGGAGCGGTCGATTTCCGATTCGATGTGCCGGGGTATCGCGCTGTTGCGTTCCTCACACATCGTTTTAATGACGAGCGTCCTGCCGGCCCACGCGCTCCCGGCATTTTCGCCGGGCGAGGAACCTCGCACCGATTCGGATGTGTACGCGGCGCTCGCAGGAGAAAAGGAGAATCAGCGGCTTGGGGCGCTCGCACGCCAACTGCGCCAATTGGGCACCGAGCTACGGTTTGTCCAGCCGGAAAAATTTTTGCGAACGGCCGTGGAAGGCTATCTCAAGAGCAAACGGGAGCAGCGAGTGTGATTCTGGATCTCGAACGGTTTCGGGCGCAGGGGCGACCCCGCTGGAATAAACTCGAATCGCTGCTCGTCCTGCTGGAAAGCCGGCCGGATCGACGGCTGAAACCTGACGAAGCGGAGCTGCTGCAAGAGCTCTACGCGCAGACTGCTACGGATTTGAATCGTGTCACGCACGGAGCGTTGGCCCCTGAGCTGCGTCAATATCTCGAGCGGCTGGTGGCGCGAGCTTACGCGGAGCTTTATTACGCTCCGCCGACGCGTTCCGAACTCTGGCAGCCGCGCCGCTGGCTGCGCATTTTCACGGCGTTTCCGGAAGCGTTCCGCCGGCAGTCACGTTATTTCGGGCTTGCTGTGTTGATCACGGTTTTGGGCGGCGCTTTTGGTGGATTGGCGGTGCGCTATGATCCCGCCTCTGTAGACGTACTCCTTCCCGCCGACTACCTGCGAAATCCGAGCCTGCGCGTCCATCATGAGGAGAAAGGTCAGGCCCGGCACTTGGATTCCGGACAGATGGAGGCGGCGTTCTCGGCGCAACTCATCACCCACAATATTGAGGTATCGCTGCTTGCGGCGGGGCTGGGCGTGACGTTCGGCATCGGGACGGCGCTACTACTCTTTGAAAATGGCTTGCTGCTCGGCGCAGTGGCGGTTCGTTACACGCAACAGGGCTTCGGACTGTTTGTGACAGCGTGGCTGCTGCCGCATGGTGCATTCGAGATTCCGTCTATTTTGATCGCCGGGCAAGCCGGGTTCTACCTGGCGCGATTGCTGCTGCGCCGGCGGGAGGATCGCAACATGCGTCAATCGATCCGTGAATGGCTGTTGCTGATCGCGGGCCTGGCGATGATGCTGGTCTGGGCCGGATTGGTGGAAGCGTTTTTTTCCCAGCATCACGCGCCGGTTCTGCCGTATGGGTTCAAAATCGCGGTTGGCGCGGCGGAACTGGCGCTAGTCACGATCTATCTGCTGCTCATTGGGCGAAAAGACACCGGTAGCGAAGAGGGTGCGAGGGTTCCTGCAGAGAGTTAATGATGGGTTCTCAGCCAAATCGCTTGAGCACGACTGCAGAACTAACCGTTGCCACGCCGGAAGGCGTGCTCTTTCGCTTGCCGCTGGCCGGTCCGGCGCCGCGGCTTTACGCGATGCTGCTCGATACCGCGATCGTTTTGGCCGCTGTGAACGGACTGGGTTACCTGGTTTATTGGGCCTTCGCAAAAGTGCCGGGATTTGGAGTGATGACGATCACGATCGCGGAATTTGCGATCGGATTCGCATATGGCGCATTGCTGGAGGGTTTTTGGAATGGACAGACGATAGGAAAGCGCCTGTTCCATTTGCGCGTGATTGACCAATCCGGATTTCCGTTACGGATCGAACAGGCATGGGTTCGCAATCTGATGCGCGTGATTGATGCGCTGCCGTTCGCGTATCTGATCGGGGGAATTTCAGTGCTGAGCAGCCCGATTATGCAACGGTTCGGCGACCGCGTGGCGGGGACGCTGGTGGTTCGCGAAACTCCGCTGGCCGCCTCAGCGGACGAGTTCTGGAGCCATCAGAAGTACAACTCCTTTACCGAATATCCTTCAATCGCCATGCGTCTCCGTCGGGCGGCGACGCCGGAACTTGCGAGTCTCATCCAGGATGCGCTACGTCGCCGTAACGAACTGGCTCCCTACGCACGACGGGAGATCTATCGCGAGATGGCGGCATATCTGCAGGGCGAGGTTGCTCCATTCCCCGACGAACTGATTGAGAGACTAAGCGACGAGCAGTATTTGACGAATGCGGCCGGCATGCTGTTTGGGGATCAACGGTGAGCTCTTGGCCTGGCTTGAGATAGCTTTTGGAAAGAGGGGCGGCGGGCTCCCTAGATCAGTAAACCCTAAGCATCCGACGCCTTGAGCGCAGTGAAATAGGAAACGGAAGTTATTGGTTCGATGAGGAAACAAAATCCGATGTACTATTTTACAATCACGACTTTTTCGCTGTCACTGATGCAAATAGCGAGTCGTTAACGGTCTAAGATGTCTACCGTCAAGAGCGTTATGTCATCCTGCTGACCTCGCCCTTCCCGCCGCCCGGACCATTCAGACAATTCGTCGAGCAATACATCCGAGAACTCTCCGGCTCCCAGAGAACAATTAAGTTCTAGAAACCGCTTGAAGCGGTCTGCTCCATACAACTCTTCCGAGCAGCTACTTGCTTCAAGAATCCCGTCGGTGTAAAGGACGACTCTGTCGCCCGGCTCCATCGTCACCTCGATTTCGCCGTAAGTCGCGTCGGTGAACAGGCCGAGTACCATTCCATTCTCCTCAAGTTCGGCCGTTTTCCTTGTAGAAGCGCGCCACAGCAAAACAGGTGGATGCCCTGCGCCGGCATACTTCATGGCTCCTAGTTTCATGTCCACAAATATGTATGCCGCGGTAACAAAATGGGTCGTGAATTTCCCACAGAGGGCCTGATTCAAGCCCGCTAGCACGCGCGCTGGTTGGGCAGCGTCTGCGAATTGGGCAGCGAGACCCATCTGAAGCATAGACGCGATTAAAGCAGCGGGCAAGCCGTGCCCCGTAGCGTCTGCGATCAGAATCCCTACATGTCTGTCGTCTACGACAAGGAAGTCGTAGAAGTCACCCGCCACCGAACCCATCGGAACAAAGCGGGCCGCGATTTCAAGCCCCGGGATTTTCGGAGTTGCGTGCGGAAGAATCGCCAGTTGAATCTTGCGCGCCATTTCCAACTCACTGTTTATCGCAATCAGCTGTCGAGACAGTTGTTCGCGCGCTTCTCGAAGCATCAAGTGGGTGTGCACCCGAGCTTTCACAACTGCCGCCAAAAAAGGTTTGTGGATATAGTCTACAGCTCCCATTTCGAAGCCTTTCGTCTCGTCGTCGGCTTCGGTCTTGCCTGTCAGGAAAATCACGGGTATGTCCCTGGCCTCCGGCGTTGCTTTCAGGATTCCGCACACCTCGTACCCGTCCATCTCTGGCATCACGACGTCCAGTAAAATCAGATCCGGCAACGGTTTGACTTTGACCAGGACCAAAGCTTTTGCACCGCTCGTGGCCACTCGGATCTTGTAGTCGTCCTTCAAAATCGAATTCACGATCTGAAGATTGGCGGGGGCATCGTCCACTACGAGTACAGTCTTTTTCTCTTGCACGTTAGCCATTCCCCTGGTCCCAGTCCGCCCCGTATTCCCTGGTGATCTCATTTAACTTCGCAAGCGCTCCCTCAAAATCGAACTCGCTGATGGCTGCGCCCAGAGCATCCAGTTGCGACCTGTCCAGCGTACCGGCAAGAACATTTTCAACGGCGAGAAACCCTTCTGCAGCGTCCCCATCGCTCGTTTCAAGCAGTGCCCTCAGCCGCGCGATTGCTGTGGTTGCCGACCGTGCATCGAACGTTTCACTTTTTCGCCTCTGCGCCGGCTGGCTGGCGTCGACTTCGAAGATTGCCGACCGAACAGCCTGCACCTGACGCTCCAGCACTAGCCTGAATTCCTCGAACAGCCTAAGCCTGTCCGTGCCTTCCGTCCGAATCGCGCTTTCCAACTTCTCCGCCGCCGCAAGTACTTTCCCAAGCCCAATATTTCCCGCAACTCCCTTAATCGTGTGCACCATGCGCTCGGCCACGTGGGAGTCTCCGCGCTCAATTGCCGCGGAGATTTGCGAACTCGTATCGACCTGCTTCGCAGCGAACTGTTGGAGTAAGTCGCGGTATAGCCGTTTGTTTCCGGCAACGCGCTTCAGGCCCGCCGCCGAGTCAACGCCCTCAATCTCGGGGAGGGTTATTTCTTCCACCGTTTCCACCGGTGTTGATGCAATTGCTTCCTTGCTCTTCTGGCGCGGCTTTGTCCAACGCAGCAGAGTTGCAAACAGCGCATCGGGGTCAATGGGCTTGCTCACGTGGTCATTCATCCCCGCGTCCAGGCAACGCTGCCGCTCCTCCACCAGGGCATGTGCGGTCATCGCAATGATGGGCAATCCTTGAAGCCGGGGCTGTGCCCGAAGAAGCTTTGTAGCGGTAAATCCGTCCACCTCGGGCATCTGCAGGTCCATGAACACCAAATCAAACAACGGTGGTTCATCGCCCTCCGATAAAATCCTTACCGCTTCGCTGCCGTTGTTCGCGATACTCACGGTGGCCCCTGCGCTTTCGAGAAGCTCGACCGCCACCTGCTGGTTTACTTCGTTGTCCTCTACCAACAGGATCCGAATTCCGTTCGCATTCGGCGAAGGAGCATCCTCTCTGACCCGATGCTGGCGACCGCTCTCGCGGTCCGCCATTCCGAATACGTCCATCAGCGTGTCATAGAGCAGCGACGGGCTCACCGGCTTCAGAAGGTAACCCTTGATGCCCATCTCTTCCGCCTGAAGGCGAACTTCCTCGCGTCCAAATGCCGTCACCATCACGATCTTGGGCGCGTACTTCAGAAGCCCGCTGCGTATAATGCGGCGGCTTGCTTCCAGGCCGTCCATGCCCGGCATGTGCCAGTCCATCAAGACCACTTCATAGGGATCCCTCGAATCAGCGGCGGCCAGTTCTCGGAGTGCGGCTTCGCCGGAAGAAACCCAGTCGACCCTGAGCGCGAACCCTTTTAGCGTGTCTGCCAAAATCTCGCAGGCCAGGGCATTGTCATCCACCACCAGGGCACGTTTGCCCACAAGATCCGGAATGAAGTGCTTCTGCACCATCACCCCCGACCCGATGCCGAACCAGGCGGTGAACAGGAAAGTGCTGCCCTCGCCATAGATGCTCTCGACCCGGATTTCACCCCCCATCATCTCCACGAGTCGCTTGGAGATGGAGAGACCGAGCCCAGTGCCGCCGTACTTCCGAGTTGTGGAAGTGTCGGCCTGGCTGAATGCTTGAAATAAACGAGCGGTCTGCTCCGGCGTCATCCCGATTCCGCTATCGCGGACGGAAAACTTCAGCTTCACCCGATTCGATGCCAGTTCCTCAAGCGCGACAGTCACCACCACCTCGCCGCGTTCGGTGAATTTCACGGCATTGTTAACGAGATTAATGAGAACCTGGCCGAGTCGTAACGCGTCGCCCACAAGATTCACGGGCAGGCCCTGCGGTGCTGCGATTAGGAATTCCAGATTCTTATCGTGGGCTTTCTGGCCGACCACGGAGGACACATTCTCGAGCACACTATCGAGGCGAAAATCCGCCTGCTCCAAGTCCAGTTTCCCGGCCTCAATTTTTGAAAAATCCAAAATATCATTGATAATGCCGAGCAATGCTTGGGCGGCCACCTTGGTCTTCGTCAAATAATCTGTCTGCTTTGCAGTCAACTCCGTCTTCAGAGCTAGATGAGTCATCCCCAGAATGGCGTTCATCGGCGTACGGATTTCGTGGCTCATGTTCGCCAGGAAATCAGACTTCGCTTTCGTGGCGGCTTCGGCGATTTCCTTCGCTGTTACCAGTTCCGCCTCCAGCCGCTTAAACTCCGTAATATCCTGTGAGACGCCGTACATGTCGGTCGCCTTGCCATCGGCGTCCCTCTGGACATGCCCGAGCGCGTGAACCCACGCGATACGTCCATCGATCGGGCGCTTATACGCAAACACCGTATCGTAAGTGGATCTCCTGCCCTCAACCGCGGCATTAAACGCCTCGCGCGCCGCTTTGGCCGCAGTCTCGTCGCCCTCATTCGCGTGAGCGAACATCTCATCCAGCCGGTAGCGGTAGTCTGGCCGTGGGATTTCACCAAAAACTTCCACTCGACGGGGCGACGAGTTGTACCAACCCGAGCCGTCCAATGGGACATGCCAATAGCCCGCTTTAGAAAGTTCAAGTGCGGTGTCCGCAAGAAAGTTCGCGCGACGCAGTTCTTCCTCGCGCTTCCGAAGCAGATCTTCCGCTGTCCTGCGTTCTGTAATATCTTCCTGCAAGGAAGCCACATACTGAGGTCTGCCCGCGGCGTCCCGCAGCAGTGAGAATCTCACGCTCGTTACCACCGTGCGGCCATCTCTGCGAACTAAGCGTTGTTCCCATTCATCCTTGTCGCGCTTTCCCGCGACGAGTTCGGCATAACGATTCGCATCCGAGGCGCTCTCGTTCGGGTCCGTAATCGCGTCCCACGTCTCCAGGCGGCTCAGCTCTTTCTCGGAGTAGCCCAGCATTTCCTGCAAGGCGCGGTTGGGACTAAGCTCCTGTTTGTCGATCTTGAAGACACCGATTCCGATCTGGGCATTCTCGAAAATCGAGCGGAAGAGCTGCTCGCTAGCTTGCAACGCCTCTTTGGACTGCAAGCGTTCCGTGACGTCTTCCGTCATATTGAGAATGTATTGCGGTTTTCCAGTTGCATCCCTGAGGACGGAAACCTTGCGGGAAGTATTTACGATCCGGCCATCACTGTGAACGAACCGCTGCTCCCACGCGTCTCCATCACGCTTACCCTCAAGGAGTGCGGAGTAACGTTCCGCCTCGGCGGCGCGTTCAGACGGGTGCACAATCCTGTTCCACTTGTCGACCGAACTCAATTCGTCATGGCTGTAACCCAACATCCTACGCAATGCGCGGTTGGTGAAATACTGCGCCCCTGAAACGCTATAAAGACTGATCCCGATCTGAGCGTTCTCGAAAATCGAGCGGAAGAGCTGCTCGCTCGCCCGCACCTTTTCCTCGGCCCGTTTTCTCTCGGTGACATCAACAACCGTCACCACCGCTCCGGTGATCCTCCCGTCCTCGAGAATTGGAAACGATGAATATTCGACAGGTATCGGCGTGCCATCTCGCCTCCAGATAACCTCTGTGTCAGCGCGGTGACCCTCCCCCTTCTTCAACGCTCGGAAGAAAGGACATTCTTCCGCCGGATAAGGGGAGCCGTCCGGCTTGTGATGATGAATCAGTTCGTGCATGTTCCGGCCCAGTGCTTCTTCGGGTCGGTATCCAAGTATTTCGCACGTGGCCCGATTCATGAATGTGCAGTTTCCCTGCAGATCGATCCCGTAAATGCCTTGGCCGGTGGATTGCAACAGCATCTGCATTTGCCGCGTCACGCGATTTCGTTCCTCTAGCGCTCGCTTGCTCTCGGTGATGTCCTCCGTTAAGGACGTGACATATTGCGGCTTTCCGGCCGCATCCCTAATCAACGAAAACCGTGCGTTCGTAGTAACAACGCGGCCATCACGGTGCAAAAAACGCTGTTCCCACTCGTCCTTTTCACGCTTGCCTTCGACGAGTTCGGCATATCGTTTCGCTCCGGAAACCCGTTCGTCCGGGTGAATAATCTCGTCCCATTTTTCCAGGCGACTCAATTCTTTCTCGGTATAACCCAACATCTCCTGGAAAGCCCGGTTCGTGAAAATCGCGTGGCCCTCGATATTGAAAAAGCTGATTCCGATCTGATTGTTCTCGAAGATCGAACGGAAAAGCTGTTCGCTGTCTCTCAGCTTTCTCTCGGCCTGTTTGCGGTCGGTAATGTCCGTGAAGATGCCTGCCGTGGCGTAAACGATTCCGGCCTCATTCAGTAGCGGGAACTTAACCGAAATGTAGTCATGCGGCCCGTCCTTGTGCGGCGCTATTTCTTCAAACTGCAGAGGACGGCCCGTCTCCGCCACTTCTACATCGTTGGCTCGAAAACGGTCGGCGATTTCCTTGGGAAACAAATCGTGGTCGGTCTTGCCGATTATTTGCGATCGGTCGAGGCCGAAAATTTCCTCAAATCGCCGATTGATGCGCACATATCGTCCGCTTAAATCTTTCACTTGGACGACGGCGGTGGAGTTATCGAGAATGCTCTGAAGTTCTCGGTCGCTCATTTCTATTCTTCCAGATGCCAGGGCGGGCGTTGGGTTGTCTTTAACAGGGCACGGCACTCGCAGCATCGCCAGGGAGCGGGCTGAAGGATATTGTCAGTAATAACGAGTTCGAACCATCCCGCTCTATATCTTTTTGTTCCTCTGGATTAAACGGCGCATTCCCGTTGGCGTCACCTGTAGCACTGCCGAGCAGTTCGGTTTTCTGGATTAATCGCGAATCGTAGGAAAACCCGCTTCCGTCCAGCCGCGCCAGCCGCCATCCATGGAAATCACGTTGCGATAGCCCATTTTCTGCAGATTGTCTGCCGCCAATGCGGAACGGTAACCGCCACCGCAATATAAAACGAGCGTGGCATCTTTATCCGGGATGGCCTTTTCGATGTCGCGCTCGATCACGCCTTTTCCGAGATGAACGGCATTGGGAATGTGACCGCGGGCCCACTCGTTGTCTTCGCGCGTGTCGATAATGATCATTGGTTCGCCCGCGTCGAGTTTCTTCTTGATGTCGCGAAAATCTTCTTCCTTGATGCGTGTTTTTGCTTCCTTCACGAGCCTCAGAAATCCCTCGGGATGATCCGGCATGATTTACCTCGCAGTCGTTTTGCAGTTCAACACAGAAAATTTAGCACAATAGACGCCCTGTGCCGCTCACAATCACTTCATGTCCCGCCAGTTGGGCCCCACTTTTGTTTCCGCGACGATTGGCACGCTCAGCTTATGCACACCTTCCATCACTTCCTTTACCAGCTTTCGGAGGCTCGGGATTTCCTCCTCGGGCCCCTCGAACAAAAGCTCGTCGTGCACCTGCAGGATCATCTGTGACTTGAACTCGTCTTCGAGCCGGCGGTGAAGCTCGATCATCGCCAGTTTAATCAAATCGGCCGCGGCTCCCTGCATCGGCGTGTTCATAGCGGTGCGTTCCGCGAAATTGCGAATGTTGGGCTGAGGCGAATTGATCTCCGAAATTTCGCGGATGCGCCCGAAAAGAGTCTTGGTCTGGCCAATCTTGCGGGTTTCGGCGACCTGTCGGTCGAGAAATTCCTTCACACCGTGATAGCGCTCAAAATATGCCGCGATAAACTTCGCAGCTTCCTTCTGTTCGATGTCGAGCTGCTGCGCCAAGCCGAACGCCGAAAGCCCGTAAATCACGCCAAAATTGATCACTTTTGCTACTCGCCGGTGTTCGCGGGTTTGCGCCAATGGCGGAACGTTGAAAACTTCCTGCGCTGTTCGAGAGTGAATGTCTTCGCCCCGGCGAAATGCATCCATCAAAATCGGATCTTTCGAGAGGTGCGCCAGGATCCGCAGTTCAATCTGGGAATAATCAGCTGAGAGCAACAGGTTTCCCGGCGAAGCGATAAACGCGGCGCGAATTTCGCGACCAAGCTCCGAACGTATCGGAATATTTTGCAGGTTTGGATTGGCTGAGCTAAGGCGTCCAGTCGCCGTGCCCGTCGGATCGAAGCGCGTGTGCAATCGTCCCGAAATGGGATGGATGAGCCGCGGCAACACATCGGCATAAGTGGATTTCAGCTTCGTGAGTTCGCGATATTGCAGCACTTTCTTGGGTATTTCGTGCACGAGTGCAAGTTCTTCGAGTATATCCACCGCCGTGGAGCGTGATTTCATCCGGCTTTTTCGCGGCGGTTGCAGATTGAGCCGGTCAAAAAGTATTTCCGCGAGTTGCTGTGGCGAACTGATCTTGAATTCGCATCCTGCGAGATCGAAAATGCACCTCTCGAGTTCGCTGATTTCCTGCTGCATGTGGTTCGAGAGACGATCGAGCTCCTTGGGATCGACGCGAACGCCAACCGCTTCCATGCGCGCCAGCACTGCCGCAAGCGGCAGATCGATTTTCTCGTAGAGAGGTAGCAGGCCCTGCTTCTCAACTTCCGCCCGGAGAACAGGCGCGAGTCGGAGCAAGAAATCGGCGCGTTCGCCCGCTGCCCCAGAAAGCGTGCAATTCAGGTGGCGCAGGACTACCTCCGCAAAGGCGTGGTTTGCGGTGGTAGGACGCAGCAGATACGAATAGAGTGCCGTCGCGTGGCGAATTCCCGCCACACCGCAGCCGTTCGTCACCGCATCCGGCGCAGCGAGCAGGCAAAACAGCTTAGGATCGTGAACGATCTTCGGATGCTTTTCGTCCGCCAGCCAGTCCTTCATAGCTGCCAGCGTCTTATTTTCAACGTCATTCGCAGCGTTTCTGGCCATGCCGGGCTTTGTTGAAACTTCTACATCGAGCACTCGCGTGCCGAAGCCCTCGTCGTCCGGCTCTTCGGAATCAAGACTGAGCCAAGCGGCCGCTTCCTGGTTGCGGGGTATCGCTTCGAGAAACTTCCCGAGCGCAGTATGCGAATCCAATGCCGCGTAGTCAGTCTTACGCTCGTCTCCCACCGGAGCAAATTCGCGCAGCAACGATGTAAATTCGAGTTCACCGAAAAGTTCGCGCAAAGCGGAAAGATCGGGCCGGGGCAATTTCAGATCTTCGAGAACAAGCGGCACCGGCGCGTCCGTCGGAATCGTCGCCAGCAGCTTGCTGAGTTTCACGAATTCGCCGTACTTTTCGAGCGCCTCGCGATAATTTGCCCTCTTCACTTCGCTCGCGTGCTTGAGCGTTTCCTCGGCGCTGCCGTACTGCTGAATCAATTGCCGTGCGCCCACTTCGCCGATCCCGGCTTTCCGCCGCTCGCCGGGTGCCGGTTTTTCATTGGGATCGCGCGCGCCGGGAACGTTGTCGATCGAGTCGCCCATGAGCGCCATCACGTCGGGAACCTGGCTCGGCGGCACTCCCATCAACTCTTCCACTTTCTTTGCGTCGATCAGCAGATCGCCCTTGGCGGGGTTCAGCATCTTCACGCGCCCGCCGACCAGTTGCATCAGGTCCTTATCGCTCGTAACGATGTAAACATCGAGATCTTCTTTCTCGGCTTGCTTGGAGAGCGTCCCGATCACATCGTCGGCTTCATAGCCGGGATACTCGATCATGGGCAGCCGCATCGCCTCGCAATAGCGCCGTACAAACGGCAGTTGCAGTGCGAGATCATCGGGCATGGGCTGCCGCTGCGCCTTGTATGCAGCAAACAGCTTGTCGCGAAATGTGGGGGCGGAGACGTCGAACACCACCCCGAGATAATCCGGCTTCCAATCCTTGAGCAGCTTGCGAATCATGTTCGCAAAAACGTAAGGAACGTTCGTCGGAATGCCGGTTGCGGTTCGCATGCGCATGGGCATAGGGGCGTAGAAAGCGCGAAAGATGTAGCCCATCGCGTCAATCAGGAACAGGCGTTTTGGGGTTTCTGCAGGCATCCAACTTGGAATTTGTGCCACTCGCACGTCCAGCGTTTTCAGCAGCGGGCCGCGAATAGACCAGTATAGCAGACGGCGCACAGCGATTCCGGCAGGCTCAGAGTTGCCGTCGATAATGTGCGCTTGACTCTGTAACTCCTTACGCTTATAGCTATTGCATCGCGTTTGTTTCGGGGGTTGGGTCTGAGGGGCTCGATGATGGCCTGCTTCATGCTTCCCGCAGTCGCTCCGCGCCTGCGCTGTGCATCTGTCTTTCAATCCGGGAGGGAAAGTGCCATGGGAAACCTGCGTGGTTGTGGCGTTCGCGTCGTATTGTTCTGCGCTGCACTGATATTCACCCTGGTGGTGGCTGCGAGCCCCGCCTCAGCGCAAACGTTTCGCGGGACGATTCTCGGCACGGTGACGGACACGAGCGGCGCCGCCGTCCTCAACGCGAAGGTAAGCGCGCTGAACATTGCTACAGGCGTCGAGCGCACCACCGAGACGACATCGGATGGTGGTTATCTGATCCCCGAACTGCCGGTAGGTACGTATGACGTCACGATCGAACTGGCGGGGTTCCAGAAGGCCAAGATCACCGGGGTAACGGTCTCCGTCGCTTCCGAGAGGCGAGTGGACGCGATACTGAAGCCCGGCACAATCAACCAGCAGGTGGTTGTTTCAGGCGAATCGGTACCCGTAGCGGATACGACAACAGATACGTTGGGCGGCACTTTCGAAAGCAACGCTGTGGAGGACCTGCCGATCAACGGCCGCGACTACACCAAAATGCTCATTTTGGTTCCTGGCGCGACTGGCGAACCAAACGGTGGCGGCGATTCTCCCGGATCTTACGGCCAGTTCAGCGTGAATGGCAGCCGGGGGCGCGCCAACAATTATCTGCTCGACGGCACGGATATGAACGACGGCTATCGCAACCTTCCAGCGATCAACCAGGGCGGAGTATTCGGTACGCCGGGAACGATCCTTCCTGAGGATTCCATTCAGGAGTTAAGCATTCTTTCTAATACGGAAGCCGAATACGGGCGAAATTCGGGATCTGTAGTCAACGTCATCACGAAAAGCGGAACGAATGAACTTCACGGGAGTGCCTTCGAATATTTCCGCAATGCGGTTTTGAATGCACGAAACTTTTTTAACACCACCGATCAACCGAAAGATGCCTTCAGGAATAACCAATTCGGCGGAACGATCGGTGGCCCGATCGCCAGAAACAAGCTTTTCTTTTACGGTTCCTACGAGGGCCAGCGCGAAGGGATGGCCATCACTTCATTAAATTCTGTTCCCCAACTGAGCGATTACACCACGGCGATAGCCGCTCTGGGCGGAAACACGGCATTGTGCGACACAATTTTCGATTGCGTGACGCAACAACCTCCATCTGTGGTGAATCCCCAAATCGCCAAGCTCTACACCGTCTGCAATCAGTCCGGCCGGTGCTCCGGGTTCCAAAACGTCTGGCCCACAACAACAGCGATTGGCGGCCCAGCGACCAACAACCTGGACAGCGCGATCGTAAAGATTGACTACAACCTGAATACGAACAACCAAATTTCGGGGCGCTATTTCTTCGGAAACAGCCATCAGAGCTTTCCACTCGGAATCGGAGGCGGCAACAACCTGCCCAACACAAATACCAACGCCCCAATCCGTACGCAGCTCGTGTCGCTGAGCTGGGTAAAGACGGTCTCTCCGGAGAAAGTAAACGAGGCTCGGTTCGGATGGAACCGTTATCGCAACGGCTTCTTCCCGCAAGACGCATCCATCTTCGGCGATCCTAACGTCTCGCTCGGGATTAATACGCTGAACCTGCTCGGACCGAACACGGCATTGCCGCGCGATTTCGGTTTGCCGACGATTGATGTCTCCGGCTTCGCGCATCTTGGCTCCTCGGCATTTTCCAACCCGCGCAATCGCGTGGACATGAACTATCAATTTTTTGACAATTTTTCGTGGAAGATCGGAAAGCACGACATAAAGTTCGGCGGGGAGTACCGCCGCACGACCGTTGATTCGTTCAACGATCTCGTGGGGCGCGGCGTTCTCGACTTCAACAGCCTGACCGAGTTTTTGGGGGGAGGCTTGAGCGGCGGCGACGAGAATTTCGGGAACACTTCTCGCTACGCCCATCAGAATTTCACGGCGTTCTACATTCAAGATGGATTCCACGTAACCAGCCAATTGACTGTGAACGCGGGATTACGCTGGGATTATTTCGGAGTTATCGGCACGGACGGCGATCAGCTAAGCATTTACAACCCAGCTGTCGGTCTGGTGCGGCCAAGTCAGCTTTATCCGAAGGATTACAACAATTTCAGCCCGCGTCTAAGCGTGGCCTATGACGTTTTCGGGAAGGGTAAGACGGTCGTTAGAGCCGGATTTGGAGTCTTCTACGATGCCTTCTCACAAGACTTTTTTACGGGCCAGCTCGCTTTCAACACATTTAACACCGGGCCTGCCTACAATGCTATCGGGCCGAATCCCGTGTTTTTTACTAACGCCTTGAATCCAGCGCTGCCGGTTGGAGCGCCACTCAGCCCACTTGCTGGTGACTCGATCATCCAGGCGAACGTTCCCGTGTTTGATCCCGCTTCGGTTACGCCCGGAACCGCAACGGCCACCGACGCGTTCACAGTTTCCCATAGGCTTCGAACTCCATACGTCTACAATTACAACCTCAATATTCAACAGGAACTGCTCCCCAACACGGTCTTGGAAGTGGGATACGTGGGGTCGGCAGGCCGAAAGCTGTTTCATTTCCTGGACATCAACCAACCAACGCAAGCCGAGATCACGGCGGCAGATCTAAATTGCGACTGTATCAATTCCTTCAGCGTGCCGAGGCCGTTCGATACAGCGGCGCCACTGAGCCCACTGGCCCCGAATCAACCGTTTTATGTCAACGAACTGCAAACGAGCGCGAATTCGAATTACAACTCACTGCAGATATCGCTGAACCAGCGGAATTGGCATCACTTCAATACACTGCTGGCTTACACCTGGTCGCACTCGATCGACACCGCAAGCGACGGCCAAGATTACGTGCCGAATGCCTCGCAGCCGAACGACAGCACGAATCCCAACAGCAACAGAGGTAACTCGAATTTCGATACTCGCAACCGCTTCGTATTGACCTCGACCTACGACGTTCCGGTGTGGCAAGCACTCGGAAAGTTTGGTTCTGGGTGGTCCCTTAGCGGAGTGCTGACCCTCTTAAGCGGGCATCCGTTCTCGCTGAACTACAATTTCGAAGGCGACTACGACGGTAGCGGAGAAGGCTTTGGCCGGCCTGATGTAGTAGCCCCCATTCACTACAACTACGGAAATCCGGCGCAATTCCTGGATCTGTCTTCGTTCGCAATACCATGCACACTCGATGGCGGGGGCACTGCCGACACGAATTGCGTGCCAGGGACGCGCCACTTCGGTAATGAGGGCCGCAACTCTCTGGTAGGACCCAATTACCGGAACCTTGACTTTGCCATCAGCAAGACGACTGCGGTGAACGAACGCTTGAAGGTGCAGTTCCGCACTGATTTCTACAACATCTTCAATCATCCCGCTTTTGCCAGTCCGTTGTTGCCGGCCTTCTTTGCCGACGCGGCGCCTAACGGATTCAATCCGAACGGCACCAGCGCTGGCCATTACCCTCTCACAGCAACTTCCGACGTGGGCTTGGGCAACCCTGTTCTGGGTGGCGGCGGGGCGCGCAGCATCCAGTTCGCGTTGAAGCTGCTTTTCTGAAGATATTTCCGAACCTTTGAAGAAGCGGCCCGGCGGCATGATCTACGGCTCAGCCGCCGGGCCACTCCTATTTTGAAGCATTCCAATCCAGAGCGTGTATTGCTAGGCTGAATCTCGTATTGTGCGCCGCCCGAATTTGGCAGAGGCGCCGATGGCTGATCATCAAGCCCATCCGCTAGTAATAGTAGTGAAATATTCTTCCTAGTCCCTGCGTATTAATCCATGGAGAGGCGAAACATCACCGGAGAGATGAGCGCCGCGGAATTGGCGGAGGTGCTGTCGAGTGTCCGGGCCGGTGACTCGGAGGCCTGGGGAGAGCTTTATCGCCGATATGCTCCGGCCATGTTCCGCTTTTGCAGGCGCGCGCTTCCTACGCCGGAAGACGCAGAGGATGCCACGACGGAAATTTTCATGAAAGTGCGGCAAAAACTCGGTACCTACGATTCCTCGCGGCCGTTCACCGCGTGGCTTTACAAAGTGGCCAGCAACCACTGTTGGGACTTGCTCCGGCGAAGGCGCATCCGTCAGGATCTCGAAACTGGTGACATCGAGACGATGCCGCTCGAGCATCCCGATCCGGGCCAGCTCGAGAGGTTGCAAGCCGAGCACAGCAGCAAAGAAGTCCGCACGGGCCTCGCCAAGCTGCCTGATCGCGCGCGGATGGCGCTCGTGCTGCGCTATTACTCGGACATGAGCTACGACGAAATTGCTGAAACGCTAGGCGTGCGCCGCGCGTTTGTGGGTGTGTTGCTGCTGCGCGCGCGGCATCAGTTGCGCGAAATTCTGAGTGGAAGCGCCGGCTCAGGAGAGCTTGGCGCTGCGGCAGGGAGAAGTTGATGAATCATTTTGACGAAATGACTGTCCTGCTCTACCTCGAAGGCCAGCTCGATGCCGAACGCGGTCGAGAAGTGAAG
>Ga0210394_10003450_pt1 | contig 19866 bp, 20 predicted proteins | sample IncBWC12MmetaG_FD_160121 | JGI IMG/M metagenome (GOLD analysis project Ga0210394, IMG submission 160121) | Forest soil microbial communities from Barre Woods Harvard Forest LTER site, Petersham, Massachusetts, United States - Inc-BW-C-12-M | ecosystem: Environmental > Terrestrial > Soil >...
CGCCGGCCGGGCCGCGCTTGGTCGCCAGGACCATGGCCGTTACGCAATCGTCGCGATGGATGAGCTGAAGCGAGGGATCGTAACCGGCGACCGTGGGCACGACCTCGAGGTCGAGGTAGCGCGCCAGCGGCTGCGGCTCGTCAGGGTTGAGGCTGTTGGCGAATCGAAGCGCCAGGATGTCGATCTTCGGATTGCGCAACCCGAAGTCGGTGACGTACGACTCGACCTCGACGATGTCGCGCACGAACTGATGTCGCGAGTTGCTGTCGAGGCGGTGGTCCTCGCGCAGCCCCGCAGGCAGGTCGAAGCGAGATCCGTAGACATGTCCGGAGGACTTGAGCACGAATCGCCGCACCGGGCTCCCTTCTCCCGCGCAACCGGCGAGGAGGTTGAGAGTGCCGATGACGTTCATCTCGTGGGCACGTCGCGGATCCATGTCGAATGAGTCGACGCGCGTCAGCGTGTGCACGACCGTGTCGATGCCGACGGCTCGCACGAGCTTGCCGATCAGCGAGTGCCGCACGTCGAGCTTGAGATAGTCGGCGCGGCCCAGGTCGTAGCGGGGCTCGCGGGTGTCGATGCCGATCACCTCGGCGACGTCCGGATCCTCGATCAGTCGCTGCACGACGAGGGCGCCCCACCAGCGCGCGACACCGGTGACGAGAATGCGTCGCTTCTTGGAGGCCATCGCTTTCTCAGTATGTGCGCTTGATGACGTCTCTTTCCATTTGCACCACCGCCCTCGACATGGTGTCCTGCAGCGGCGATTTCGCCGTCCGTACCGCCCACTCGAGCTGGCGGAGCATCGAGTACAGGCCCTTCATCGCCTTGATCGCGTCGCCGATGTCGACGTTGGGCGGGAGCGGGATCTTGTCGAGGGCTTCACCGGCCGCCCAGCGATAGGCGAAGTCGATGTAATCGTGTGACGGGGCGCGCAGGTTCGGCTCGTCGAGCTCGCTCTCCATGTCGGCGAACCGGAAGTACAGCGAGCGGACGAGGCGGGCGGTCTGCGCGATCGCGGGTGTTGGGTAGCGGCGCGGTCCTCGTGTCTGCCGGTCCCGTCCGCGCTCCCTGTCCTCGGCGGTAAGCATCACAAGCACTGCGCACAGCTCTTCCGGCGTCAGTCCCTCGAACCAGCCCAGCCAGACCGCCTCGGCCACCAGGATCGTGTTCTCGCCATACACGCGCGAAGCGAAGAGCCCCTTGTCAGTGGGCCGATTGTCGGCCAGGAAACCCGCCTCGGTCAGGATCTTGCAGAGGCGGCGCAGCTTGCGCGGGTACTCGTCCATCTGGCCGCTCACCTCGCGCTGCCCGCCGTCTAGCTCCTTCTGCAAGGTGCGGATCTCGGCGTACCTCTGAAGCAGCTCGCCGAAGCGCGGCGAGCGCACGACCTTCAATTTTCGCTGCCGCTCCAGCAGCCCCTTCGCCTCGACCTCGAGCCGCTGCACGACGCGTCCAGTCGGTCCCATCGCCCGCGCGTTGCGCCCGCGGCGCCCCCTGCGCTCAGATCCCGCATCGCGCCTCAGGCGCTTCAGCTCGATGCGGATCGCGCGGCGCCGGTCTTCGAGCTTGAAGTATTGAGCGACGTCCTCGATCGAGACGTCCGGGTCGTCCCACATGCGGCGAATGTCCGTGAGCTGCTCGCGCACGTTGACGAGCCGCTCCTTGGTCTGTTCCGCGGCAAGGCGCTTTTGGAACTGGCCGAACGACCGCTGCATGAGCGCCTCCGCCTCCTCAGGGGTGTACACGCGAAGGAGGTTGAGGGCCATGTTGTAGCTGGGCAGGAACTTGGACTCGACCACGAGCGTCGGCCCCATCGCGACCTCATAGATGGTCCCGATCTCGACGTCCGACTCCTTGAGGATCACACCGTGGCCGATCACGTCGATCCCGCGCCGGCCGGCCCGGCCCATCAGCTGCGTCAGCTCGCCCGTCGTGAGGTGGGAGAAGTTGACGCCGTCGAACTTGGTGAACGACGAAACGACCACGCCGCGCGCGGGCATGTTGATCCCGAGCGATAGCGTCTCGGTCGCGAACACGACCTTGATGAGGCCGCGCTGAAAAAGCTCCTCGACCATCTCCTTGTGGTAGGGCAGCAGGCCGGCGTGATGCTCGGCGAGCCCGCGGCGCAACAGTCGCGCGTCGACCATGCGCCGGAAGAGCGCTTCCTCGTCATGGTCCGTCAGAGCTTGCAGTCGCTCGGCTGCGACGCGGTCGATGGCCTCCTTCTCGGCGGCGGTGGTGAGGTCGATCTCGTGATACGAACATCTCTGCAGCGCTTCGCGGCAGCCGCGGCGCGAGAAGATGAAATAGATCGCGGGCAGCATGTCGAGGCGGCGCAGCTCCGGCACCACATGCAGTAGGTCGTTCGACGGCAACGAGCGATAGCCGCCGATTCGATAGGACGCCTCCTCCTCCTGCGCACCCTTGCTCCAGGTCCGCTGATCGATGCCGCCGTCCTCTTTGAAGAGAGGCAGGAAGTGGTTGTTGATCGCGAGCCACATCTTCAGCTCGACCGGCCTGACGTCATGGAAGACCGTTTCCATGCCGCCACGGTTCTCGGCCATCCAATCGGCGATCTCTTGGTAGTTGCCGATCGTGGCGGAGAGCCCGACCAGCTTGATGCCGCGCGGCGCCTGGATGACGATCTCCTCCCAGACCGAGCCGCGCGGAAAGTCGTCGATGTAGTGGACCTCGTCGAGGATCACATAGCGGACGAGGTCCAGGCGCTTCGGGTCCTCGTAGATCAGGTTGCGCAGGATCTCAGTCGTCATCACGACGACCGGTGCGTCGTCGTTGATCGTGTTCTCGCCCGTGACAAGGCCGACCTGCGACTCGCCGTACAGGCGCACAAAGTCGTGGTACTTCTGGTTGGACAGGGCTTTGAGCGGGGTCGTGTAGAGAGCCTTCAGGCCGTCCTGCAGGGCCCGGAAGATCGCGTACTCGGCGACCATGGTCTTGCCGCTCGAGGTCGGCGCGCTGACCAGCACCCCGCCCGGACCTCGCTCCAGCTTGTCGATCGCCTCGCGCTGGAAGCCGTCGAGCTTGAAGGGTAGCCCGGCCTCGAATTCGTCCACCAGCGAATCGATGGTCTTCACAACCTGACGAGCTCGGTGGAGACGTCCGTGATGCGTGCGCCATCGCTGTGAGACTCGATGTAGGTGAGTACGGCCGCGAGCACCTCTTCAGCATGGCGCCCGTCCCCGCTGACGATCGCGATGGCGAGCTCCGCCCGCTGCCAAAAGTCGAGCTCCCCGACCTCCGCCGCGGAGACCTGGAACTCGGACCGAACCCGACGCAGCAGTCCGTGAACAACCTGGCGCTTCGCCTTCAATGAGCCGCTTTCGGGCAAGTGAAGGACAACCTTGGCGACGCCGATCGCCACGGAATGGGCCATCACAGCTTCTTTATGAACATCGGCATTGCTGCCCAATATGATCGCCGGTGAGCAGGAGACAGCCGCAGGCTCGCTCCTGTCGGCGATTCCCATTGGGGATCCGTCGATTGAGCGCAACCGGGAGCGTGTGATCCCCCGGGGAGACGTCGCCTCTGTGGTCAATCCGCCCTCGGGTCGCCGCTTCCGCACTCGCTGCCCGCGAGCGCGACCGCATCGTGCAGACGACGAGTCGCTTCTCGAATCGTGGGTGATGAGGACCTGGCGGCCTGTTTCTATCCATTAGATTGGGGGGCGTGGCGGGCAACCCTGGCTGCTGAGCGGGACGAGCTGGCGCGCGACCTGGTCGCGGCCTCCTACCTCAAAGGCGATTTCGTGCTGCGCTCCGGCAAGCGGTCGAATCGATATTTCGACAAGTTTCTTTTCGAGACCGACCCCGCCTTGCTGCGCAGGCTTGGCAAGCATCTCGCGGCGCTGATTCCGCCGGCCACGCAGCGGCTCGCCGCGCCCGAGCTGGGCGCGGTCTTGTTAGGCGGAGCCGTCTCCATGGAGACCGGCCTGCCGCTTGTGCTGGTGCGCAAGGAGCCGAAGGGCTACGGGACGTCCAAGCAGATCGAGGGTCATCTCCTGCCGGGAGAGAAGGTCACGGTCATCGAGGACGTCGTGACGACCGGCGGCGACTCGCTCCGGTCGGCTCAGGTCCTGCGCGACGCCGGCGCGGACGTCATCAGGCTGGTCGTGGTGCTCGACCGCGGGGAAGGTGGTGAGGAGAACATCCGCACCGCGGGCATTCCGTACTCGCCGCTGTTCCGAGTCTCAGACCTCGACCTTGACTGAGCTGTTGATCCGTGGAGGCACGGTCTACGGGCCCGATGGTCCGGCGGAAGCAGACGTGCGCGTCACCGACGGCGTGATCACCGGCGTCGAAGCCGGCGCGGCGGCTCCGGGCGGCGCCACGGTCATCGACGCGCGAGGCATGTACGTGATGCCGGGCGCGATCGACGTGCACGTGCACAGCCGCGACCCGGGATTTCCCGAGAAGGAGGATTTCGGAACCCTGACGGCGGCGGCCGCGATCGGGGGCGTGACCACCGTGATCGACATGCCCAACACGGTGCCCGCGGTCGACGCGGCCGGCGTGCTCGAGGCGAAGGCCGCGCTCGCCCGGCCCAAAGCACGCGTCGATTTCGGCCTATGGGCCCTGGTCCGCTCGAGCTCCACCGAAGATCAGCTGGAGGCGCTGGCCGCCGCCGGCGCCGTGGGGTTCAAGGCGTATCTCGGCTACAGCTTCAGCATGAGCGGAAAGCAGGTCCTGCAGAGATTCGACGCGGACGACCCGGACCTCGAGGCGCCGCCGGATTACGGAACGCTGGCCCGGCTGGCGCCGGCCATGGCGCGGCTCGGGTTGCCGCTGGCGATCCACGCGGAGGACCCCGCGGTCCTCGCCGCGTTCCGGCGCCCGCTCGAGACCTACGCGGACCTGCTCGAATCGCGGCCTGCCGAAGCCGAGGCGGTGGCCATCTCAGCTGCCGCCGCCATCGCTCGCGATTGCGGTGTGAGCCTGCACGTGGCCCACCTCTCCAGCGCGCTCGGCCTGCGGGCGGCGCAGGATGCGATGAGCACCGGCACGCGATTGACGCTCGAGACGTGCCCGCAGTACCTGTGGATCTCGGACAAGGATTTCGAGCGCCTGGGCACAGCGATGAAGGTGTTCCCGCCGGTCCGGACTGCGGCCGATCGGGAGGCCCTGGTCGAGGCGGCTGCCAACGGCGTGATCAGGATCGTGGCCACCGACCACGCGCCGCATACCGACGAGGAGAAGGCTCGGTCCTTCGAGCAAGCGCCCTCCGGCAGCCCGGGTGTGCAGCAGCTCTATCTGAGCTGCCTGGCTCTCGCGAGCCGTCTCGGCGATGTCTCTCTCGCGCCTCGATGGGTGAGTGAAGGTCCGGCGGCGCTCGCTGGACTTCAGCAGACCAAGGGTGCGATCGCGCCCGGCTTCGACGCCGACCTGGTCATCGTGGATCCAAATCGCACGACACTGATCCGCCCCGCGTTGATGCGGTCCAGACAGCGCCGCGGTGTCTTCGATGGCATGGACTTTCGTTTCGGGATCAGGGATGTGTTTCTACGGGGACGCTCGATCGTGCGCGACGGCAAGCTGACGGGCCGGCCATCGGGTCGTATGGTGCGGCCGGCGCGTTGATGACATGAAATGGGACCCCACGCTGCTTCGAGCATGAGATTCGCGTTCCGCGCGGCGACCGCCCTCTTTCTCCTGGTCATTCTCGCCGGCGCATCGGCCTGCCAACTTCCGGGCAGCTCTGCCGGGAACACCGCCAGCAGCAGCCGGCAGTCGTCATCGAATGCCGCCCCTTCACCGCCGGGTCAGCTCGACGCCGCGGTTCCCACGCCGGCGGGATTCCCGAGCGACGTGCCGGTCTACACCGGAGCGGTGCTGACGGCCGGTGCGGCCTTTTCGGCCAACGGGATCACCACCTGGGGCGTGGAGTGGGAGACGCTCGACTCGGTCGACAAGGTGAGGGCCTTCTACACGAATAAGCTGGCCCAGGGCGACTGGACGATCCAGTTCAGCGGCGCGTCCAACGGAACGTTCTCCGCCACGTTCAGCCGCAAGAGCAACTCGAAGTTCGCTGGAATCCTGGGCGCGGACGGGAGTTCGGGTGTGACGAAAATCTCGATGAGTCTGGCCGGGGCGTAACGCGCTAGCGGGGTGCCGGCGCGCCCCTGAAGATCGGGTTCTGCGCGAGCTCACGTTCCAGGCTGCTGGCCGGTCCATGGCCTGGGTAAAGCGCGGTCGTGAGCGGCAGGCGGAGCAGCTTGGTCCCGATGCTCATCATCTGCCGGCGCAGGTCGGTCTCAGGCGTCTGCTTGCCAATGCCGCCCGCCAGCAGCGTATCGCCGACGAAGGCATGGTTGGCGATGACAAAGCTCAGGCTGCCGGGCGTGTGGCCCGGGGTGTGCAGGACGGTCACCTTGAACTCGCCGAACTCGAGCTCGTCGCCATCGATCAGGTAGCGATCGGCCGAACGCAGGAACTGTTTCGCGTCCGCGGGGTGGAGGCCGGTCTCGCCGCCGACCAGCTCCTTCAGGTCGTCTTTGCCGGCGACGTGGCCGGGGTGGCAGTGCGTGGCGAGGATGTACCGGACCTTGAGGCCTTTCAGCTGCTCCGCGATCTTCTCGACCGGCAGCCCTGGGTCGATGACGATCGCCTCCTTGGTGCCCGAGCACGACAGGACATACCCGTTGACTTCGCGCTCGAGCTTGACTTTGACGATGGAGAGCTTGGCCACTGCATCACTATTTACCGCAATGGAGCAGTTGGCTGCAGTCGGCTTCGGTGCGGTGCTGGCTCTTGTGTGTCTTTTCTGGATCTTCGGCTACTTCAGAAGGCGGTCGAAGAAGCGTTACTGAGCGGCTACTCCTGAGGCCCCTGCACCTTCATGCGCAGCGCGTCCAGCGAATCGAACTTGTCGAGCGCAGGCTTCGCGCGGGGGCGGTCCGGGTACTTCGCTATCTGGATCGCTTCGAGCAGCAGTTCGATCTCTTCCGGCGTGAAGTTGAGGGTCCGGTAGACGACCTCCTTCACCTCGATGTGGCGGTCCACGGCGCCCTTGATCACGTCGTCCGTGTCCGTCACGACCTGCGGTCGCGTCGGCCGGAACAGTTCCTCAGATCCCGCGAGTGAAACGCGCTTGAAGGTTGGCATTACATGACTCCTCGGTGATTCTCTATGACTTTCGCTCCGAGCGCGCGGTAAGACTTCGCTCCGTCCGAGTCTTTCGCGTAAGTTAGGATCGACTGACCGGCCAGGGGCGTCTCGGCAAAACGGATCGAGTCGGTGATGCCGAACTCGTAGACCTTGTCGCCGTACTTCTCCCTGACCGCTGCCAGCACCTCCTGTGAGTGGAGCGCGCGCTGCTTGTACAGAGTCGGCAGAATTCCCAGCAGCTCGAGGCGCGGGTTCAACCGCCGCTTCACGCGTTCCATCGTGACGAGGAGCTCCTGCATTCCACGCAGAGCCAAGAACTCGGCCTGCAGGGGAACCAGCACCTCGTCGGCGGCCACGAGCGCATTGATGACGATCAGATCCAACGACGGCGGGCAGTCGATGATGATGAAGTCGTAGCGCTTCTGCGCCGGCTCGAGCTTGTCGCGCAGGATGCTCTCGCGGCCGATCTCGTTGATCATCTGGTTCTCCGCTCCCGCGAGCTCGATGTCGGCCGGAATGTAGTGCACGCCCATCTGCGGCGCCTCCTGCACGACATCCGTCACGGTCGTGTCCGGTTCCACCAGGAGGTGGTAGACAGTCTTCTCGATTTCAGCCGGAGGCTTCATGTAGAGCGTGAGGTGGCCCTGGGCGTCGAGGTCGATGAGGAGCACCCTCTGGCCCAGCTCTGCGAGGGCGGCCCCGAGGTTGACGGCGGTTGTCGTCTTGCCGACACCCCCCTTCTGCATGGCGACGGCTATCGTTCGGGCCAAGATTGGCCCGAGTCTAGCGGAACCCGGCGATTCTGGCCCAGAGCGGGCGGTTCATCAGCCCCATGTCTTTAGAATTGCGCCGGTGTTCGTCATCCCCCTGATCGCAGGTGCGGTCGGCGGTGCTTTCGCCGCCGTCGTGGCCCGCCAGTACCTGAACCGCCGGAAGCCTTACCAGGCCACCTGGGCTATCGCGCTCGCCATGTTCGCGGCGGCGGCCATCTTCGAGACCGCCGGCGAGGCCTTCGGATGGTCGGATCCCACTTACAAGGGCTACTACCTCTTCGGAGGCCTGCTCAACGTCGGGTGGCTCGGTCTTGGATCGCTCTTGCTACTGGTCGCGCCGCGCGCGGGCCGTATCGCAATAATCGCGATGGTCGTTATCTCCATCGTGGCCCTGGTCTCGGTCCTCATCGCGCACACCGATCCGGAGCTCCTCAGGGCGTCGGTTCCTGCGAGGGGCGCGATCGACGTGCCGGTCGCGCTGCCTCTGATCACAAACCTGGGCGGTTCCCTGTTGCTGATCGGCGGCGCGGCGTGGTCGGCGTGGAAGGCGGCGCGCGCGGGCGCTCCGGGTAACCGCGTGGTGGGCCTTGCGCTCCTGGCCGCGGGCGCCTTCATCGTGGCCGGGGGCCACAGCTACGCCCAGACGAAGGGCGTTTACGCGGCTCAGCCGATCAGCGAAGCGCTGGGTATCGTCGCGATGTTCGTTGGATACCTCGTGGTCGAGTCACGGATCGCGATCAAACGACCGAGCGCGGCATGAGGGTGCGGCGATGATCATCGATCTAGTCGTGGTGCTCGTGCTGATCGTTTCGCTGATCGTCGGCTATCAGCGAGGTGTGATCCAGCCCCTGCTTGCCGAGATCTTCTTCTTTGGCACGTTGCTCGTGGTGTTTCGGTTCCACGACCAGTACACGACCGAGATGCAGAAGCTCCTCCACCTCAATGCGGTGCTCGCCGTTTTCGTGGCGCTGATCATCGCTGTTGTGATGGGCGCGATCGGTGGTTCGATCGGCGGTGCGTTTCACCGCCTGGAGTCGATTCGCGGGATCGACGGTTTGCTTGGGGTAGTCGTGCACGGACTGGTGACGCTGATCATCGTGTACCTGGCGATCTCGGCTCTGGTGACGCTCGACAACGCGTTCGTGCCGGCGTTGAAGACCGCCAGCCTCACCCTGACGCAGGTCAACCAGCTCGAATCGGAGATCCTGTCCAATCCGATCACGTCGGCGATGGTGTCGAAGTCGGACATGGAGGCTCTGAAAACGGCCGCCGCCAAGTCATCTGGAGCGAACCTGAATTCGGTCGCCGGCATCCATCAGCTGCAGCAGATCTACAGTGACTTCCTCCAGCCGCAGCTCTACTCCTCGCGGACCGCGCCGGTCATCCTCAGTTTCGGCCAGCACCTGCCGGTGATCGGCCACGTGAAGCCGAGCGACCTGCACAACAGCACAGCCTCTCCCGCCCGCACCGCCACGCCCTCGCCCACCCCGAAGAAGTAGTACTAATACCAGCGAAGATGCTGGATCTCGCGCTCACGTCCGACCAGCTGCAGCTCGTCGCTACCGTGCGCGACTTCTGCGCGCGCGAGTTCGCTCCATCCATCGAGGCCGACGACCGGGCCGGACGCCACGACCCCGAGATCTTCGCCAAGCTGGCGTCGATCGGGCTGCCCGGCGTCTGCTTTCCCCAGCGCTACGGCGGGGTTGGGCTGGACTACCTGTCCCTAGGCCTGGTGTGCGAGGAGCTCGAATACGTCGACACCGTCTTCCGGACCGTGCTGTCCGTGCACGTCGGCCTGGTCGGGATGGGCCTCTACACCTGGGCCACGGAAGAGCAGAAGCAGCAGTGGCTCGTGCCCATGGCTTCCGGCCGGAAGCTGGCTTGCTACGGGCTCACCGAGCCCAACGCAGGCTCTGACGTGGCCTCCATGCAGGCGACCGCCCGGCGCACGGGTGGCGGCTACGTGCTGAACGGGCAGAAGATCTGGATCTCGGACGCGAACACCGCCGATTTCATGCTCGTCTTCGCCAAGACGGACGCGCAAGCCGGCTCGCGCGGCGTCTCCGCCTTCATGCTCGACCGCGCTGCATGCGGCAAGGCGTTGCGCACCGAGGTGATCGAGGGCCGGCTCGGCCTCCATGCGGGCGACGTCGGGTCCATCTTCATGACCGACCTCGAGGTGCCTGAGGCGAACCGCATCGGCGATGAGGGCGACGGCTTCAAGATCGCGATGAGCTGCCTGGACAACGGTCGCTATACGGTCGCGGCCGGAGCGACCGGAACGGTCCGCGCCTCGCTCGATGCGTCTGTGAAATATGCGCGCGAGCGGAAGACATTCGGCCAGGAGATCGGGCGCTACCAGCTCGTCCAGCAGATGATCGCCCGCATGTCGCGCGACTACGAGATCTGCAGACTTCTCTACTTCAAGGTCGCCTGGATGAAGAACACGGGGGCGCGCCACACCCGCGACGTTTCGATGGCGAAGCAGTACGCGACCGACGCGGCTTTCAACGCGGCACACGACGCGATCGAGGTGCACGGCGCCTACGGCTACTCGGCCGAGTACCCAGTCGAACGCTTTCTGCGCAACGCGAGGGCGCCGATCATCTACGAGGGGACGCGCGAGGTTCACACCATCCTGCAGGGCGAGTATGCGCTGGGCTACAGAGAGGACCGGCCGGTCAAGGCTTCGCTCCCTCCGTATCGGCCTGATTGATCGCCGATTGATCGGCGGGCGCTCGTCGCGCAGGCTCGGTCACCTCGACTTCGCGCTCCTCTCGGTCTACTGGGTCGCGATCGGCTACCTCTGGACAAGCCTCGGCGGGTTGATCATCCCCGACCTGGTCATCCAGCTGGTGGGCAGAAGGCACGAAGGAGTGGCCCTCGCCGTGCTGGAAGGAATCGGCTCCTTGATGGCGGTGATCTGGCAGCCGGTGGTCGGCGCTGTCTCGGATCGCACGCGGTCACGCTGGGGGCGCCGCCGGCCGTTCATCGTGATCGGGACAGCGGGCGATGTGATCTTCCTGGTCGGGCTTGCCCTTTCGGGTACCTACTGGCTCGTCGTGATCTTCTATTTCCTGCTGCAGACTGCTTCCAACACCGCCCAGGGCCCGTACCAGGGCCTGATGCCCGATGTCGTTCCCGTGTCGCAGCGCGGCACCGCCTCGGGCTACTACGGCATCTCAAATGTCATCGGGCTGCTGGCCGGGACGATCGGCGCCGGGTACATCCTCATGCACGCGGGGCGACTGGTGGCCATCTTGACCATCTGCGGGCTTCTGCTGGCGACCATGCTGCCGACGGTCCTCCTGATCCCTGACCGCGCGCAACCCATCACCGAACAGTTCACGGGCTTGCGGCAGGCTCTGAAAGCGACGTTTTCGCGACCGCTTCAATATCCAGACTTCATATGGCTGATGGCGTCGCGCCTGCTGATCCTGATGGGTCTCGTCGGGGTGCAGAGCTTTGTCTTCTTCTATTTCAGCAACGTTTTCTTCGCGGGCAACCGGCGCGCCACCATCGCCGCCAGCTACACGTTGCTTGCCCTGGTGGTCGTGTCCGCGCTCGTCGTCGCCCTGCCCGCGGCGCGCGCCTCGGATCGCTTCGGTCGCAGGCCGTTCATTCTCGTCGGCGGGCTGCTGGGGGCCGTCGGAGTTCTGCTGCTGGTCTTCAGCAACTACGAGCTGCTGCCCTCACGGCTCGTCGAGCCGATTTCCGACGGGCTCAAGGTTCCTGACCTCGCGGCGCAGGCGACCCTGGTGGGAATTCTCATCGGGATCGGCTATGGCTTGTTCTTTTCAGTCGATTGGGCTTTCATCCAGGACGTGATTCCGGTTGACGAGGCCGGACTGTTCATGGGTTTCAGCAACATTGCGACCGCGGGGTCTGGGATCATCGCCCGGTTCGTGGGCGGCTTCTTGCTCGATCCGTTCAACGCCGGGCCTCGCATTTTCGGGTTGCCCGGAGGGTTCCCTGTCATCTTTGCCTTGTTTTCGGCCTGGCTGCTGATTGGAGCGTTGCTGATCCTGAAGGTGCCTGAAAAGCGTGTTGCGCGAACTCCCGCCGGGTTGGCTCGGTGAACCTGGATGGCCTGAAGCAGTGGGCCGGGCTGGTGGGCGGATCGCCTGAATCCTCCGAGGTGGTCGTGGCCGGTATCGCGTATGACGGGTCGGCGGTCTACCGCAAGGGGGCGGCGCTGGCTCCGCAGAGACTGCGCAGCCTGTCGGCCGCGATACCTCCGGTCACCGAGGACGGCCGTCTGCTCACCGGGCTGCGAGTGGCTGACATCGGAGACCTCGACCCGGGGCCGGACATCGAGGCCGGGTGGTCGGCGGTGGCGGACCGGCTCTCGCAAGTCCCGACCTCGGCGTTCCTGACGGTGCTCGGTGGCGACCACTGCACTTTCATCTCCACGCTTTCCGCCCAGGTCCGGCGCCACCCCGGACTCGCCTTGTTGTGGGTCGATGCTCATCCCGACCTGTGCGAGTTCTCGCGGGGTGGCCGGTGGACGTGCGGGTGCGCGCTGCGCCGCGCCCTCGAAGTCTCGGGCCTGGATCCGGCGCGAGTCGTGATCGCCGGCGGTCGCGACTACGACCCGGAGGAGCTCGAGTTCATCGCCGCGCACGGGATCTTGCTGGTCTCGGCCCACGAGCTCGCGCGCGAACCGGAGCGTTCAGCACGGAAGATCGCGGAGCGGCTCGCCGGCCAGATGGTGCACGTCTCGTTCGACATCGACGCCCTCGATCCCGCATTTGCGCCCGGGACCGAGATTCCTTCCGCGGGCGGCCTTTCGACGCGGCAGGCCCTCGACCTCCTCGCGACCGCCACCGAGCGCGCCACGCTGGTCGGTCTCGACATCGTCGAGGTTTCGCCTCCGTTCGATAGCGGCGACATCACGACGTTCGCCGCGCTGAAACTGATCTTCGAGGTGTGGGGCATGGCGTGGAGCAGGCGAGGCGCGGCCGGCTCGCACGCGGCGGAAGGTCATGGAAAGCGCTGATGTAGTCATTGCGGGCGGCGGGATCATGGGTTGCGCGCTGGCCTACCAGCTGGCCAAGCGCGACGTGGACGTTTTGCTCCTCGAGCGCGCAACCCTGGGCTCCCAATCCACCGGCAAGTGCGCGGGGGGCGTGCGACAGCAGTTCTCGATGGAAGCCAACGTCCGCCTCCAGCGCCTGTCCGTGAAGCTGCTCGAAGGTTTCGAGGAGGAGACCGGACACCCGGCCGACTTCCGGCAGATCGGCTACCTCTTCGTACTCACGCTTCCGCAGCAGGTCGAGGACTTTCGCCACAACATGGAGATGTGGCATCGCATCGGCCTGACCGAGGCCCGGTGGATGGATGCGGCCGAAGCGTCGCGCATGGTGCCGGTGCTGAATGTTGACGACGTGCTCGGGTGCACGTTCTGCCCGACCGACGGCATCGCGAGCCCGGCTGACGTCACATCCGGCTACGCGGCGGCCGCGAAGCGACACGGTGCGCGCCTCAAAGAAGGAGTCGAAATCGTCGGAGTGGATGTCTCGTCAGGGCGCGTGCAGGGCGTTCGCACGTCGACCGGAGACGTTGCGACCCGGCTCGTCTTCAACTGCGCGGGGGCCTGGTCCCCTTCGATCGGCCGGATGGCCGGCCTCGAGATCCCTGTCCTGCCGTACCGCCGCCACATCGCGGTCACCGGCCCCTTCCCGGCGGTGCCGCGCACCAACCCGATGACGGTGGATTTCAGGACCTCCCTTTATTTCCACCCGGAGGGGGACGGGGTGCTCATGGGCATGAGCGACCGCGAGGAGCCCCCGGGATTCGTCACCGACGTGAACTGGGAATTCCTCGAGAGGATGTTCGAGGAGGCCGCGCGTAGAGCGCCGGCCTTGGCCGGCGCCGGTGTCAAGACCGCGTGGGCGGGTCTTTACGAGTCGACTCCGGACCACCAGGCGATCCTCGGCCCGGTGCCCGAGGTCGAGGGTTTCTGGTGCGCGGCGGGGTTCAGCGGACACGGGTTCATGCAGGCGCCAGCGGCGGCGCTGCTGTTGAGCCAGCTCCTGCTGGACCGCTCCTCCGAGATCGACATAGCGCCGTTTGCGTTCACGCGCTTCGCCCAAGGCTCCTTGGTCAAAGAGAAAAACGTCATCTAACGCTGGAAGATGATCGCCAGGGTCATCAGTCCGATGCCGCCGAGCAGCAGCAACCCCGAGCAGCCGACCTGGACGATGGTGAATGCGATTCCGCCAGAGGCTCCGTACGTGTTCGCGTAGCTCGCCCTGCGGCGGCGGGTTCGCACCGCCGCAGCGACTCCCGCCAGGCCGATCAGGACGGCCAGCAGCCCAAGCCCGAATCCCCCCGCGGACGGCCCGAACACTGAAGCCCAGTATGCCAGCGGCTACGATTCACACTCGTGGCCAGGATCCTTCTGCTCGGCTCTACCGGCTTTTTCGGCCGCGGTGTCGCCCACAAGCTGATCGACGGGGGCCACCAGCTGAGGGTGCTGGTCCGCGACCCGATGAAGGCCGCGGCCTTCAAGGTCCGCGGGGCGCAGGTCGTGGTCGGAGATGCGCTGAACCAGGCGGCCGTGACCCAGGCCGCCCAGGGCGTGGAGCACGTGATCAGCCTGGTCGCGGTCCGCCGCAACCGCCCCCAGTCGTTCCTCGAGGTGAACGTCGACGGCCCCCGCATCCTGGGTGAGGCCTGCAAGGCCGCCGGCGTGCAGTCGGTGGTGCTGATCAGCGCGATCGGCGCACGGTTGGACGCTCACTACAAGTACCTGACCTCGCGCTGGATGGGTGAGCAGGAGCTGGCGAAGTCCGGGGTGGCGGGCACGATCCTCCGCTTTTCGTTCGTGCTCGCTGAAGAGGGCGGGGTGCTCAACGACTTCGAGCGCGCCGCAAATTTCGGACCGTTCCTGATCATCCCGGGCGATGGCCAGGCGCAGATGCAGCCGATCCTTCGTGAAGACGCCGCCCGATGCGTGGTCGAGACGATCGGCCGCCAGGAGCTCCTGGGCAAGATCGTCGAGCTCGGCGGCCCCGAGGTCGTCACCTACGAGACGATGTTCGACTGGTTCATCCAGGCACGGGGCATCAAGAAGCCCAAGCTGAAGCTCCCGGTAGCGCTCCTCATCCCGGGCGCGATGGCCATGGAAGCGCTCATCACGAACCCTGTAGCCACGCCGGACGAGATCAACACCATCCAGCTGGCAAACGTGGCGGACGGCATCGATTCTGTGAGCAGTCACTTTGGCTGGCGGCCGACCGCGCCGAGCAGCTGGGTTGTGACCAACTGGAAGAAGCCGGCGCGGCGCTGAAAGTCCGCGCGTTCTTCGGGCTGCCATTGCCCGATGATCAGCGCGGGCAGCTGGCGCCGTACCTCGCGGCGTGCGCGTCGGCTGCCCCCGAGTTTCGCTGGACTCCGGCCGCAAACCTGCACCTGACCGTCCGTTTCCTCGGCAGCGTCGAACGCGCCGTCGTGGACCAGATTGCCGGCCGGCTGGAAGCGATGCCGCTGCGGGGCTTCGCTCTCGGGCTGAGCGGGCTCGGGACGTTCCAGCGCGGACGGCTGGTTCGCGTCGTCTGGCTGCAAGTCCGGACAGGCGTCGAGGAAGCCCGCGAACTCGCCTCTCAGGTCGAGGCCGAGTGTGTGCGCGCGGGCTTGGCGCCGGAGGCTCGCCCGTTTCAAGCCCACCTGACTGTGGCGCGCGCTAGAGCTCGTGACGGAGCCGCCCGTCCGCTCCTACCCGTACCCCCGGAGCCGGCGCCCTGGCGAGCGGAAGAGCTCGTGCTCTACAGCAGCCGGCTGGGTCGGGCGGGCGCGGTCTACGAGCCGCTGCGCACGATTACGTTGAGCTGAGGCCCGCCTCCGCGCACTCGAGGTCCTGCTCGGGCCGTCCCCCGCTGACGCCTACGGCGCCGAGCACCGTCCCCTCGCGCTTGATCAGCACCGAGCCAAGGCCCGGAACGATCGGCACCCGGACCAGGCGGTCGGCCACGCTGAAGAATCCGGGACGGTCCTTGGCCAGCTCTCCCAGGGACGCGCCGTCGCGGTGCAGCATCGCGGCGCCGACCGCTTTCGCCTCTGCGACCTGGGGTGTGAGCGGAGCAGCGCCGTCCATGCGGGCGAGGGCGACGAGATGAGCTCCCTCGTCCACGACAGCGACCGTGACCCGGATGCCGAGCTCCGCCGCTTTGGCATGCGCGCGACCGATCAGCTCGTCGGCGTCCTCCAGACTCAGCGGCACGTCGAAAGTTTCGCAGCTTCGCGCCCAGCGCCGTCAGGCTCGGACGAGCCGAGTTCTTCCGGCTACTAGTGATTGGTTGGCGGCGAACTGACTTTCGCACTTGCACTGCTCCAGGTGTGGCTTTACTGTTTGCAACGGCCCCGAGGGAAACGTTCAAAAGGAAAGGAACAGGCCGCAAGGCCAGTACCGGTCCTGGAGAGGCGATCCGTCAGGGCCATTTCTATTTCCGGGCAAGCTGATCCCGGTCACGCGCGTTAACCTGCCTCAGTGACTGTCGCGCAGCGATCCACCAAGCGCGTTGACGCCACCGCTCCCCAAGCGGTCGAGGTATCGATCGTCATGCCGTGCTTGAACGAGGCCGAGACGCTGGCAGCCTGCATCCAGAAAGCTCAGCAGGCGATCGAGCGCGAAGGTCTCGCGGCCGAGATCATCGTCGCCGACAACGGCAGCACCGACGGTTCCCAGGTGATCGCGAAGGAGCTGGGCGCGCGCGTGGTCCAGGTCGCCAGGAAGGGCTATGGCAGCGCGCTGATCGGCGGCATCAACGCCGCGCGCGGTCGCTTTGTGATCATGGGCGACGCCGACGACAGCTACGACTTCAACGCGATTGCTCCGCTCATCGACAAACTGCGCGACGGTTGCGACCTCGTCGTGGGCAACCGCTTCATGGGCGGTATCGAGCCAGGCGCCATGCCGTGGTCGCACCGCTGGGTTGGCAACCCGGTCCTCACCTTGATCAGCCGGGTCTTCTTTCACACGCCGGTGGGCGACGCGCACTGCGGCCTTCGCGGGTTCCGCAAGGACGCCTACGAGCAGATGAGGCTGCGCGCCACGGGCATGGAGTTCGCCAGCGAGATGGTGATCAAGGCGTCGCTGAAGCGGATGAGAATCGCCGAGGTTCCGGTGACGCTGCGCCCAGATGGGCGCTCGCGACCCCCGCACCTGCGCACGTGGCGGGATGGCTGGCGGCATCTGCGCTTCATGCTCCTCTTCAGCCCCCGCTGGCTCTTCCTCTATCCGGGCCTCGTCCTGTTCGCGCTCGGGATCCTGCTCTCGCTGGTGCTTCTTCCCGGCGCGGTCTATGTAGGGAGCTTGCGACTGGACATTCACACCTTGCTGGTCGCCGGCTTTCTCGCTCTGCTCGGGTATCAGATGGTGCTGTTCGCCCTCTTCACGAAGATCTTCGCCATCAGGGCTGGATTTCATCCGCCGTACCCGCCGCTCGATTCGGTGTCTCGCTACGTGACGCTCGAGGTTGGTCTGGCCGCGGGCGCGCTGATGGTGCTGATCGGCGTGGTCGCGCTGATCGTGGCCGTCGCGAGCTGGAGCGCGGTGGGCTTCGGCAGTCTCGACCCGTCACTCACGATGCGAGAGGTGATCCCGGCCGTCGTGCTGCTGGCCCTCGGCTCGCAGACCGTTTTCGCGAGCTTCTTTATTTCGATTCTCTCGATCGACCGCGACTAGTAGACCGGCGACTCAGGGGTCACCGCTTCCAGCCACTTGCGGCACGAGGTCAGGAAGCGAGCCGCTTGCAGTCCGTCCAGCACGCGGTGGTCGAAGGAGAAGCAGAGGTACATCATCGGCTTGATTCCGATCATCCCGTTGACGGCCATCGGCCGGTCCACGATCGCCTCCATGGTCAGGATTCCCGCCTGGCCCGGGTTGATCACCGAGTAGCTGAACAGAGTCCCGAAGGTCCCGGAATTGTTCACGGTAAATGTCGCGCCGGCAAGGTCATCGGCCTTGAGCTGCTTGTTCTTGGCTCGCGAGGCGATGTCGTTGACCGCGCGCGCCAGGCCCGCGAGCGAAAGGCCATCCGCGCGGCGGACGACCGGCACCACAAGCGTGTCCTCCAGGCCTACCGACACGCCGAGGTTGATGTCGCGGTGGATGATGAGCTCGGTCTCGTTGAAGGTCGCGTTGACCTGCGGGTGCTCGCGCAGGGCTGAAGCGACAGCCGCCATCACGTAGGGCAGGTACGTGAGCGAGAAACCCTCCTGCTTCTGGAACGCCGCCTTGTTGGCCGCCCGGTTGGCGACGACGCCGGACATGTCGGCCTCCTGCGTCTGCCAGGCGTGGGGGATGGTCGTTTTGGAGCGGACCATGTTCTCAGCGATCAACCGGCGCACCCGCGTCAGCTGGACGACCTCGTCCCCTTCTCCTGGCTTGACCGCGGGCGCAGGCGCGGGGGCGGCGGCCGGAGCCGCCTTGGCGTGCGCGGCGAAGTCCTGGACGTCTTTCTTGGTGACGCGCCCGCCGATGCCCGTACCGGCCACCTTGGTCAGGTCGACCTTCAGCTCCGAAGCCTGCATCTGCACCGCGGGTGAGTAGCGGTGTTGCCCGCTTTCGAGCGTGGGTGATGGCTGGGCGGATGGTGGCGGCGCGGCCGGCTGTGCGGCAGCCGGCGCCGGAGCCTCGGTTTGGGGCGGCGGTGCAACGACGGTAGCGGGCTTCGCCTCTGTAGCGGGCTTCGCCTCTGTAGCGGGCTTCGCCTCTGTAGCGGGCTTCGCCTCTGCAGCGGGCTTCGCCTCTGCAGCGGGCTTCGCCTCTGCAGCGGGCTTCGCGGCGGCCGGCGCTGCTGCTTCTGGCGCCGCCGTCACGTTTCCGTCTGCGCTCAACTCCACAATCGCGATCTCGGCTCCGGCCTGCACCGTCTCGCCTTCCTTCGCGAGGATCTCGCGCAGGATCCCGGTCACCGGCGCCGGCACCTCGGCGTTGACCTTGTCTGTGTCGACCTCGAGCATCGGCTCGAACTCGACGACCTTGTCTCCCGGCTTGACGAGCCATTTCGAGATGGTCCCTTCGTGCACCGACTCTCCGAGCTGCGGCATGACGACGCGGGTGGTGTTGGCCATCAGTAGGCCGCCAGGTCGCGGAGCGCCTTGGTGATCTTCTCCGGGGTCGGCATGAAGTACTCCTCCATCGGGATCGCGTAAGGCATCGAGGGCACGTCCAGGCCGCCGAAGCGCTTGACCGGCGCGTCCAGCCAGCTCCACGCCTCGTCGGCGATCAAGGCAGCCACTTCGGAACCGACCGAGACGCTGAAGTTGTCTTCGTAGAGGACCAGGCACTTGCCGGTCTTCTTCGCCGAGGCGACGATCGCCTCCTTGTCCAGCGGGTAGACGGTGCGCAGGTCGATGATCTCGACGCTGACGCCCTGAGCCTCGAGGTTCTTGGCAGCCTCGTTTGCGTAATGGACCATCAGCCCGTAGCAGAAGACGGAGATGTCAGATCCCTCGCGGTAGGTGCGCGCCTTCTGCAGCGGGATGATGTACTCGCCCTTCGGCACCGGCTCCTTGAACATCCGGTAGAGGCGCTTGTGCTCGAAGAAGAGGACGGGGTCGGGATCGCGAATCGCGGCCAGGAGCAGGCCTTTCGCCTCGTAAGGGCTGGACGGCACCACGATCTTCAGCCCTGGTGTGGCGAAGCGCGCCTCGATCGATTGCGAGTGATAGAGGGCGCCATGAGCGTGGCCGCCCATCGGCGCGCGCACGACCAGCGGCACCGACCAGTCTCCATCGCTGCGATAGCGGTACTTGGCGATCTCGTTGGTGATCGAGTTGAAAGCCATGTGCGCGAAGTCGGCGAACTGCATCTCGGCGACGGGCCGCTTGCCGTAGATCGCGAGGCCCAGGGCCACGCCGGCGATCGATGACTCGGCGAGTGGCGAGTCGATCACGCGGGTTTCGCCGAACTTGGCGCGCAGCCCGTCAGTGACCAAAAAAACGCCGCCCTTCTGCCCCAC
>Ga0210394_10003451_pt1 | contig 19865 bp, 13 predicted proteins | sample IncBWC12MmetaG_FD_160121 | JGI IMG/M metagenome (GOLD analysis project Ga0210394, IMG submission 160121) | Forest soil microbial communities from Barre Woods Harvard Forest LTER site, Petersham, Massachusetts, United States - Inc-BW-C-12-M | ecosystem: Environmental > Terrestrial > Soil >...
CAGCCCTTCAATGCCATCCGCGGGTTCGTCGAACCGCACCGCGACCGCCCGATCGCCCCAGGGATCGTCCATGACGTGGCAGCGGTCGGTGGCGAGCACCAGGTCCAGACCCAGCGCGCGCGCCGCCGCCGAAAAAATGCGCGTCTGGTAACCAGTGGTGGCCGCGATCAGCAGGACGCGCATGCTTCGATTTTAGTGTTATTGGCCTTTGTGGGGCGGGCTATCAGCCGGCAGCCTGCTTCCAGCAGGCTTTTCGTCGCTTACAAAAAGAAGCCGCCCAGAGGGCGGCTGCCGGCTGACCACTATCGCGTGATCTTGATTCGCAGCCGAATCTCTTCCTGCTGCTCCGGCGTCAGTCCCCACATCTCGGTTCCGTGAGCGCGCCCGATCAGCACGTTGCCGATCACTCCTGCGAATGCGGCATTCGGCTTGAAGTGGCGCTGCGCGCCGTCCTCATTGATCTGCGCCGTATATCCCTCGCCCAGTTTCGGATCGAACGATTCGAAATGGCCGCCGACTTCCTGCCGCGACTGCTGAAAACAGATCGGGCCGTTCGACTTGGTAATTCCACAGGTGCCATCGGCGGCCACCAGGATGTACTCGTGAACTTTCGCCATTATGTTAGAGAGGGGCGCCTTCCAAAGACGCCCCGGTCCACACTACCAGCGCTTGTTCTGACGGGGAGCTCCGTTGCCGCCCCTGCCGCCGCCAAAGCCTCCGCCGCCGCCGCGATCTTCCTTCGGCCGCGCTTCATTGATGGTCAGGTTGCGTCCATCGAGCTCCTGTCCATTCAGCGAATTGATGGCGCGCTCGGCTTCCGCGTCGCCGGACATCTCGACGAACCCGAATCCCTTGGCCCGGCCTGTATCCCGATCCGTGACGATGCTGACACGGTCGACGGCTCCATACTGTTCAAACAACGAACGGACCGCATCTTCGGTGGCCCCGAAGCTGAGGTTTCCTACAAATATATTTTTCAAGTGAATTTCCTTTTGGATTGCGAACGGTGAATCGGGGCAGGATCGGACAAGGGCGGTTGGACCGGACTATGCGAAAGAGCCAAAACTACTACACTCTATTGTTGCACATCGCCGCCGGCATATTTCGGCAGCCCGCAGTGGACGCATTTTGGAGCCAGAAAGATTCCCCTGCGGTACCACCCTGTGCGTGAAAAGACCTTTCTGCATCGTGGGCATCGCCATGCCGCCAGGCGCATCCCCGCGACGGCGAACATCAGCATCCAGAGAAAGGCAAAAGCAACGCTCGGCGCGAAGGAACGAAGGCGAGGATAGAAAAACATGGTAAAGACGATGCACGCCGGGACGTATCCGAGCCAGATGAGAAAGAAGCTAGTCCTCAGCTTCTTGTAACGCCGCCAATGCTCCTGATAATTCACCGCCGGAGTCATTTCTCGATGACGATGCCGCCCGGGCTCGGAAACTCGATAGGCACGGCGAGGGGCGTTGCCGGCGAGAGGTAGATCAGCAGCATCGCTGCCATCGATGCCAGAGACATCAGGGAAACGGGGAAAAAGACGACTTGCACCCAAGTCTTTGGAGCCTTTTCAACAGGAGGAGTGCTCCTTCGGCGAACGCTCATCCGTTTGCGATCCACTTGCTCAAGAATACCGCTGTCAGACGCGAGTGCAGCGCGAGCAGATCGCTTCCTGCGGTCGCGGCTCAGACCGAGCCGCGACCGCAGGGAGTCGATCGTCCACTGCTAGAACAGTAGCTTCAGCGCAAACTGGATCTGCCGCGAAGGATACGTCGCACGAATGGTTCCGAACGCCGCATCCGTCGTTTTTGAGTCCGGGATGGCGAAGTTGGTGTGATTCGTGACATTGAAGAACTCCGACCGGAATTGGATCTTAATGCCCTCCCGGATGGTGAAGCTCTTATAAGCCGAAAAATCCCACTGCTCCAGGCCCGGCGCGCGAAAAGCGTTGCGCCCCAGGTTGCCGTAAGGCGCGGTGGCCGGAGGCGTGGTGAACGTGTAACCGGCGTAGAACGTATTCAGCATCTGCGAAGTGCTCTGGCTGGCCGCGCTGCCGCTGACGTTGGGCCGCAGGAACGCCTGGCCGCGATAGTCGTTCGAAAGGCCGGTATTATCGTTGATCGACGACGCTGCGTAGGCCACATCCAGTGGTGTTCCGGTGTGGGCCGTGTTGATGGTGTTGAGTTCCCATCCGCCGGCCACCGCGTCGAGAAACGGATTCATGCTTCCGCCGAATTTGCGGCCTTTCCCAAAAGGAATCTGGTACACGATGCTGGTGACGTTGTTGAGTTTCACGTCGAAGCTCGACGGGCCTTTTTCCGCGGCCAGGTTGTGGATGTTCTGCGGGTTCGCTTCATAGCCGCCGGCATAATATTCCAGAGCCTGCTCGGAATCGCCCACCGCATTTCCCCAGGTAAAGGAATTCAGGAAGTACAGCCCGTTGCTGAAGCGGTGCTCGACGCGAGCCGAGAGTCCGTTGTAGTGATTGTCGCCCGCCGGATCCACCCAGGTGATGGGGCCATAGCTTGGAATCGGCCGGCGCGCTTGAACGCCGAGGCACCCCGAGGTAATCGCCGGCGTGACGCTAAAGTTGCAGGTGGCACTCGGTAAATTCGGATTGGCCTGGTTATAATCGGCCAGGATCGGCAGCCGCGTGCTGTGATTTCCGTTATAGGCGATCTCGACCAGCGTGTTCTTGGTAATCTCCCTCTGAATCGCAAGGAAGCGGTTCTGGATCATCGGCCATTTGCTGTCCGGCGGAATGTAGACCACGTTGGAATTGACCGGATTGAAGGCCGCGGGATTGGCGATGCCCGTGGTGAAGCTGTTCAGCGTAGTGAGGAACGTCGAAGGCACGGGGCCACCGTTGGGGAAGCTCTGGTTGATGACGCCGAACAGGGCCTGCGGGGCGTTGATGCCTTCGAGCGCGCTGCCGACGCGATTGAAGAAGGTGTAGCTGATCCCGTAGCCGCCGCGCACCACCGTCTTCGAATTGATGCTGTAGGCAAACCCGATACGCGGCCCGAAATCCCCATAATCCGGATTCACCAGGCTGCGGTTCAACAGGCTGCCTCCGCTGGCTTTCTGCATCGAGAGGGTGAGCGGGTTGAAGTTCGAATAGTTGTTATCACGCTCGTAGAGAGGCGTTGCGAATTCCCAGCGCAGGCCGGCGTTCACCGTCAGCTTCGGGCTTACATGCCAGTCGTCCTGAACGTAAAACGCGTGAACGTATTGCCGCAGATTCACCACCGTGTCGCTGCCCTGGTTGATCTGGCTGGGAAGCCCGAAGATAAAGTCCGCCAGGTTGTAACTGGTCGAATCGGACGCGATGGTGCAGCCGGTAGCCTGTCCCAATTGAGCGCACGTGGGCTTGCTGAAATTTCCGGAGTAAACATCCTGCCCGTAGAGCGGATTCACGTCCAGAATCTCGGTGTGAATATTCAGATATTCCCATCCGGTCTTCAGCGAATGGCGGCCCATCGTTTTTGAGAAATTGATTTTCGGGTCCCACGAAGTCGGATTCTGGAACTGCGGATTGCTGGTCTGGCGGCCCAGCGCGGTGAATCCGGTGACCGTTTGGGTATTGAACCCGCCGGTCAGATCCGGGGTGGTCGGCAGGCCCTGAATGCCGAACAGCGATTGCAGGCTCGGCCCGCCCACCAGCGGCGGTTCTTTGCCCGCAACGATGTGCGACCAACCCAGCCGGGCCTCGAGAATCGAGGTGGAGGAAATCGTCCATGTGTAACCCGCGGACGCGTTCTGATCGATGGAATGAATAAAGCCGTTCCCATCGCCGCCCGCGGGACCTGCGTAGGACGGCTGATAAAACTGGATGTCTTTCCGCTGGCTCCAGCGCAGAAACGCCGTCATGCGGTCGTTGATCTGGCCGTCGATTTTGGCGTCGTACTTATCGCTGTAATCGCGGATCAGCAGCAGCGCCTCGTAATTATTGGAGCGGCCGGGGCCGTTCGGCGCCGGAAGCTGGCTCAACATCGCGGCGGCTTGGGCGTTGAAGGCGGAAAGCGGAATCTGCGTATTGGCCGGATAGACGGTCCCGGTCAACGGATTCACCACGGCCACCGGCAGAATGCCCTGGCGATCCGTGGCATTGGGCAGGGAATCGAAATTCAGATACCGCTGCAACTGGCGATAGCCTTCGTAATCGGCGAAAAAGAACAGCTTGTTCCTGATCAGCGGGCCGCCGATGGTGGTTCCGAACTGGTTCCGCTGGAGGGTCGGCTTGACGAACACGGCCGGACTGAACAGGAATCCGGTGGCGTTCAACTTCGTATTGCGGAGAAATTCGTAGGCTGTGCCATGAAACTGATTGCTTCCGGAGCGCATCACGGCGTTCAGAATCGCACCGCCCACGCGCCCGTATTCCGCGCTGTAGCTACTAGTGATCACCTTGAATTCGGCCACCGCGTCCGGCGACGGCTGCACCACTTGCGACGAGTAGCTCTGATTGCTGGTCCCGTAGGCGTTGTTATCGAGCCCGTCGAGAAGGAAATTGTTGTACGTGCTGCGCATCCCGTTCACGTTGAACGACCCCTCGCGCGGCGTCCCGCTGGGGGAGAAGGAAACCGCAATCGGAGACTTCACCACGTTGGCGGCCAGCAGCGCCAGATCGGCGTAATTTCGACCGTTGAGCGGCAGCTCCACGATGGCCGCGCCGTTGATCACCTGCCCATGCTCGCTCGAATCGGTTTCGAGCGCGGCGGCCGCGCCGCTGACCTCCACGGTTTCCGTAACCGCGCCGACGGCCATCGTGAAATCGACGCGTTGCCGCGCCCCGACTTCGACCGTAACATCGGACGCGACTTCGGTCGAGAATCCCGTGGCTTCCGCGGTCACTTTGTAGCGGCCGATTTTCACGTTCGAAAACATGTAGTTGCCGTTGTCGTCGGCGGTGGTTTTGGCCTGAATTCCGGTAGCCATATTCAGCAGCGTCAGGGTCGCCCTCGGAACCACGGCTCCGGTCTTATCCCGAACGGTTCCCAGAACCTCAGCCGTGTCGAACTGCGCGAACAGCGGCGCTATCGCGAGCGCAAGCATCGCCTGCATCGCCAGAAAGCGATTCATTGGTAAAACCCCCTTTTGCGAACGTAGCAAATAGGGATGGACGTAGCGTTTCAGGAGCGTGAATTACCGGCTACAGCCAACCACCGGATTCAGGATACTCCAGCGGCATCCGCTCCGTTACATGGAACCCCGACTGTAAAGGAGGGGATGTGACTAGAACATCGTCCGGAAAGTCCCTTTATGAATTCAACCCTCTGAGCCGCCATGCGCAGCATGCGGATTGCTTGATCCAGCGGAGAATCCGCATGCTGCGCATGGCGGCTCGGAAGTGTTTTCTTCGAATTCCAACATTAGAGATTTTCCGGACGATGTGACTAGAGCAGTTTCCCAAATAGTGTGGTCCGGGTGGCCTACAAAAACTAGCGGCTTGGCTGGCGCAAAGGACGCGCCTTACGCTTCTGCGCGGACACCGTCCTGACCGACGTGCCCGTCGACGATCCGTACGGGATCTGGATCTGGTTGATATCGGCGTAATCGGTGACCAGCTCCACGTACACGTTGTCGCCCGCGCCCAACCCGGTCGTGGGGACCTGCACGTTGATCTGGTACAACCCGGCCAGTCCCGGCGCCAGCCCAGCGAACTGGATCGTGCCCAGGTTGCCCAGCGTGCCGTTCGTGTAGTCGTTGAAATAGACCGAAAGACTGTTGGGGTAAATGTCAGCCACACTCAGCGTAGTGATCGGCCCCAGAGCGCCGTCCGTGATCGACGGCGTCACCGTGCCCAATCCGGTCAGGTACAGCGAAATATACTCGCCCGGTTGCGCCGGGCTGTTCATATTGATCAGCGTGCCGGTCGCCGCATGCAGGGCCGAGGCAAATCCGATGCCGTTCGTAGTCTGCGAAAACACGCCCGGGGCCGAGTCCTGGAAGTACATCTGCACCGTGTTCGACAGCGTCCCGTTATTGCTGACCTGAATATTGGCCAGGCCCGTCTGGTTTGAGGCGATCTCATACGGCACGATCACCGCGAGCTGCGTCGGACTCACGTAATAAATCGGACAAGGGGTGCTGTCGATCGTGACCGAAACGCCGCCTAGCGTCGTCTTGAACGCCTGTCCGCCGGTGGTCGTCATGGTCACCGGAGAGAGCCCGGTGCCGTACAGAGTAATCAGTTCGCCTGGCGCCAGGCTCGCTGTAATCGGCTGGTAACTGGCCGCATTCACCACTCCGATCGGATTCAGATAAACGCCCGGTCCCGAAAATGCCGCCGCATGGGTCCCCACCACCAGCGCATAATTCCCGAAGGTTCCGATGCCGACAAACGCCAGGCCAGCGTCGCCGAAAATGAATTGGTATCCGGTAAAGTCCGGGTTGACGAGGGTCCCGTCCGCGTTCAATTGGACCACGTCGTCACTGCCGTAATCGTAAGAGTACGCGGAATTGTACGGAAAATTCAGCCGCGCGTGCACGATGCCGTCCCCCGCGGTGTCTCCGAAGCTCGAGAGCGCTCCATAATACGAATCCGTACCCACGCCCGTCGTGGTGGACGGCGAATCTTCCAGGCCGGCGGTGAAATACAGGCCCTTGGTGATGCTGTTCGTCCCGGCAATCGCCAGCGCCTTCACCCCGAAAAAGATGTCGTAGCCGCCCGCCGTCCAGCCCAGAATAAAGTTGCCGTCCGTCGACTCGAAAAGCGTCTTGGCCCCCGTAAACAGCGCGTTGGCCGACGTCACGCCCGCAGGCAGAGGAATGGTCAGCGTCGCGCTTCCATCGCTATTGAATCCGTAAGTCGCGCCCGTTACGGTCTGCGTAATCGTGCCGGTTGTCGCGTCCGGCGTCTGGTTCGACGCTTGGCCCGTCAGCGTGATCGCTCCAAATCCGCTGGAGCCGTTCGCGCTCAGCTTGAACAGAGCGTTCTTGATCGCCATAACGCCCCCGCCCGCGAAATCCAGCACGCCCGTCTGATAGGCGGAGTTGAAGCTGGCATTGGTGGGCGCCGTTCCCGTTGGAATGGCGATAAAGATGTCATTCAAAACAACTCCCTGCGCTCCCGATTCCGTCGAACTGCCGGTAAACACTCCCTGCGCCACCGCGCCGAAGTCGGAATTCAGGAACACTCCCGGATACAGAGGACTGCTGACGTAGCCTGCGCCGTTGGAGCCGATGGCGTACGTCCCGGTCGCAGTGAACGGGTGCGCCGCGCCACTCGAAACGGTGTTATCCACCTGCGTGCCGGTGATGGTGTAATTCCCCACGCCGTCGAACACGATCAGCCCGAAGGTCGCCGTCACCTCGGACGGATTGTAGTTCGCGTCCAAATTCTGAATCGCAATATGCCGAAAGCGATAGTTCCCCTTCAACAACGCGTTCTGGCTGGTGTCCTGTGTCTGACCGTTAGCCGCGGCGAATCCGAACAGCGCCCATGCCGCTGCTCCTAGTAAACATCTGTATTGCCGTAATTTCATGAATCCTCTGGATTTAGAATACTCAGAAACTTGCATCACACCATGTAAGATGCTTTCGCCGACGATTTCCGTTCCGTTTTTTGAAACCCAGAGCGCATAATAGAGGTTCCTGCCTCCCCGTCGCGGAAGGCTTCCCCAACCAAAACATGCCCAGCACTAAAATCGTCGCGACCCTTGGACCATCCACCGACCAGCCTCCTTACTTACGAAGGATGTTCGACTCGGGCGTCGACGTGTTCCGTCTCAACACCAGCCATGGCACCTGGGAGGAGCACCTGGGCCGCATCGCCGCTGTGCGCGCAATGGCCGCCGAACTGTCCGTACACGCCGGCATCCTGCTGGACCTGCAAGGCCCGAAAATCCGTCTCGGACGATTCGAGGGAGGCCGCTGCGACCTGGAACCGGGAGGCATTTTCACCATCACCACCCAGCCGGTGGAAGGCAATTCGTCGCTCGCATCCACAAGCTACACCCATTTTGCCAAAGACGTCAAACCAGGCGACCCCGTCCTTCTGGCCGATGGCAGTATCGAATTGAAAGTGCTCTCTACCGACGCCGTTTCCGTGCGCTGCGAAGTGATCACCGGCGGACCGCTGGGCGATCACAAGGGAATCAATCTGCCGGGCGTCGAACTGAGCACCCCCTCCCTGACCAGGAAGGACATGGAGGATCTGCATCGCGGCCTGGATGCCGGCGTCGATTTCGTCGCGCTCTCCTTCGTCCGCAAACCCAGCGACCTGCTGCGCCTCAAACTGTTCCTGGAAGAACACGGCGCGCAAGTGCCCGTGATCGCCAAAATCGAAAAGCCGGAAGGCTGGAAGAATCTCGAAGCGATTCTCGACGAAAGCGACGGCGTGATGGTGGCGCGCGGCGACCTGGGCGTCGAAATGGCGCTCGAAAAAGTCCCCTTCATTCAGAAGCGCATCATCGAGCGGGCCCGCGCCAAGGGAAAATTCGTGATCACCGCGACGCAGATGCTGGAATCGATGATCGAGCATTCCTCGCCCACCCGCGCCGAAGTCAGCGATGTGGCCAACGCCATTTGCGACGGCACGGACGCGGTCATGCTCTCGGCCGAAACCGCCAGCGGCAAATATCCCGGCAAAGCGGTGCGCATGATGACCCGCATCGCCGACGAGACCGAAGGCTGGCTGCGCCCGCAAGGGTTTCAGGAACCGCTAGCGCCGCTAACGCCATCGAACGCCGAGATCATCGCCGACGCGGCCTATCGCGCCGCACGTTCCGCCGGAGTCGCGGCGATCGTCGTGTATACCTCGAGCGGCGGCAGCGCCCGCCTGATTTCCCGCCTCCGCCCGCCGGTGCCGATTTACGCTTTTACGCAAAGCGAAAGCGTCGCGCGCCAGTTGACCATCAACTTCGGCGTGACGCCGGTTCTGGCGCCGGACGTAAAATCGACCGAGGAAATGCTGCTGCAAATGGAGCAGATACTGGTCGCCGCGGGGCGGCTGAAGCCGAACGACAACGTCGTGTTCGTCGCCGGTCAGCCCATAGGCCGCGCCGGGAGCACGAATCTGGTGAAGCTTCACAGGCTGGGCGAAAGCAAATAATGGCCGCTGATAAACGCGGATGAACGCGGATTTGAAAATCGTCTTATCAGCGTTCATCCGCGTTCATCAGCGGCCAAAATATTCTTCTCCTATTTCCCGGGCAACGCCGGAGGGCCATCCTGCGCCGCAATAAGATTCGCCAACAGCCTCTCCTTCGCTCCATCCATAAACAAAGTCAGCTTCGACTTGTTCTCCAGAATCCGCTGAGTCTGCAATAGCTCGAACAGCGCATCCGCAACTTCGGGATCCCCCGAAATTTCCTTCAGCGCCGTCCCGATCATGTTCGGCCGCACCACAGCCGCTTTAGCGATCTCCACCGCCGCCTCGCGCTCCGCCGAACTGGTGATGATGCTCACCTGGTTCGCGCCATCCTGCTTGATCGCCGACGTCACCTGGCGCAGCCGGTTCACGACCTTCTCCTCAATCTGCTTAATCATCCCCGCATCGCGGAAATGCACCTTGCGCACATAGACCGAGCCCAGCGTATAGCCCCACGCCTGCGATTTTTCGGACACCTCCGCGCGCACCGTCTGGCTCATCTGGTGCCTTGTTTCGAGCATCTGTTCCAGAGGCATGTTGCTCAGGCAGCGCACGGTCGCATTGCTGACATTCGCGCGCAGCGACCCGCGCGGATCGGTATTCTTAAACAGAAACGACACCGGGTCGCTGATCTGCATTTCGTACCAGATCCCGATCCCCATCGGCGCTCCTTCTTCCGAATTCACCGGCTGGCTGCGCAGATACTCCTGATCCAGACGCAAATCCAGCACGTAGCACTTGCCGAAAAAATTCACCACGAACGCCTTCAGCCCCAGCACGGCCGGCAGGAAATGCAACCCCGGCTCCGAAATCATCCCTACCACTTTGCCGAACAATAAATACACCCGGCAGGTCCGCTCCGTCACGATCGTGTACAGGCCGAAAAACCTCGCCAGGCCCAGCACAATCGCCTCCAGCAGCACCATCCCCAGAAACGTCACGCCCACCGAAATGACGACGTCGATCATGACCGTGCTCCTAAAAAGATCTGCTGCGCTTTACCGAGCAGCGCCAGCTTCACGTTCCTTATATAAACATCCAGCACGTTCGGACCCTGCCTCTTCAAATCGGCCAGCTCCAGAGCCATCATCCGCAGCGGCTCCACTTCGGCTTGGGCCTTCAGCGTCTCGATTTCGACAGCTCTACGCGATTGCACGATCTTCTGATCCGCGCCTGCGTGCGCCAGGCTGATGTCGCTCGACACCTGGTTGTACGCGGTGTTGATCGCCGCCAGCGCCGACTCCACCTCCGGCGGCGGATCGATCCCCGTAATCAGCGATGCATCGAACAGCACGCCATAGCGAGCCTGCGTCGACACGCATTCCAGATCCATGTACTCGTTCAGATCGCGCAGATTCTTGCGCAGGTCGTTGATGGAAATCCCCATCACCGCGGTGCCTTTTTCGGGATCGTCCGCGCTCACAGGCAAAGGCTTCGCTTCAAAGCCCGCGATCTTCTGCCGCAGCACTGAAACGAAATATCCCATCACGTGAACCATCGGTTTCTTGATGCCAAAAATAAACGCGTACAGATTCGCTTCGCTCACGCGGTAGCGGATTTGCCCCGTCAATCCGGTATTGAGCTGATCCTTGGTCACCGCTTCCAGAAGCCCGCCGCCGTGGTTCGCGGTCGGATCTTCCAGGTCCACCGCCATGTTCATGGTGGTGGTCGCGATGGAGATTTTGTAGATCTTCTCCCAGGGCATCTTGAAATAGACGCCCGGTTGAATCACGCGCAGCTGCGGATAGACGTATCGCTCCCGCTCGTCGGGCCGCAGCCCTTCGGCAATCGGCAAGTCAAGCGTCGTCTTGCCGCCCGCGACGCGCTCGGCGCGCCCGAATACCGTCTTCACCGCGCGCTCATTCTGATCGATCGTATAAATGCCGATCAAACAGCAGCGCACCACGAACCACAGGCCCAGTCCAACCAGAAATCCGCTCGCGAATAGCATGAGGGCAGTATACTCGAAGCCTCGATTACGCGCGAGTTTGTGCGAAAGCATGAAAACTGGTCTTTTGTGGGGCGGGCTATGAAGCCGGCAGCCTGCTTCCAGCAGGCTCTTTGGTCGCTAGAAACACAAGCCGCCCCGGAGGGCGGCTGCCGGCTGATAGCCCGCCCCACATCTGACGGTCCAAGCTAGCGCTACGCCCGGCTACTTCGCGACCGGCGCTGGCTCGGCCCAATAATTCTTGCGCGTCTGAATCACCGCGTCCGGATAATCGGGAACCTTCACCCGCAGCGAATGCAGACCGGACCCGGAATCGGCCGTCGGTTTGAAACTCAGGAGGTAGTAATTGTGAATCTGATTGGCGATGCGCTGCAAACTGGCGTCGAAGCCTTTTTGAGTGGTGAAGTTCATGTACTCGCCACCCGAAAGCGATGCAATCTCCGACGCCGCATTCCCCTTCAGCGCATTCACGATCAACAGCAGTTGCGGAGGCCAATTCATTTTGGGCGGACGCTCAATGTCCACCATCCCCGGCTTGTCGTCTTCGAGCGGTAGAGGCTTCCGCGGCTCCAGCTTGGGCTGCTCCGTCTTATATGCGTCGTTCGCGTGGCGCATCGAGTCGAGCATATCGTTTTTCGCCGGCGAGAACGCCACCGAGTAAATCACAGTATCGGTGGTTCCCAACTCCGCCACGACTTCGTCGAGCTTCGCTTTGCTCCCGTGGTCGCGCGTTTCGCCGATCAACAAAATGGCACGCCGGTAATGATATCGGCTGCGATTCAGCATGTGGATGGCGAAATCGACCGCATCGACGGTAGCGTTGAAACGGCTGGAGCAATCCCTCAGCTTCGTCAGGGCGATCTGCGTGTCGACATTGCGGCGCGAAAAATCGCCCAGGATGTAATGGTCGGTCCCGTACGCCATCACGGCGACTTCATGCGGCGCGCCGCCCGTAATCGCCTCGATCATGGTGCTGAGGCCCTTTAGCTTTTTCATCTCCTGCCCCGCCGACCGGCTGCACTGCACCACCACGACCAGAGATAGGCCGGAAGACTCGGGATCTTCGTCGATCGTCACGGTTTGCCGGGCGCCATTGTCTTCGACGATGAATTGTTCCGGCCGGAGCCCATAAACGGTGTCGCCTTTTTTGGTTTGGACGCGGGTGGGGAGAAACACCAGATCGGACCGCACGCTGAATTGATTGTCCTGTCCCCCCGCCACGCACCCCAACAGGAACAAGGCCGCAACGCGCATAATCCAGCTTACAGCCTGAGCCCCATGCGTCAGCTTGGGGGTTGTTCGTTCGTTAAAGCAACCCCCAAGCTTACGAGTCTGTGTGAAAACTGCGGTATGTTCGGCCGAAGGTATCGTGTGGGGCGGGCTATCAGCCGGCAGCCTGCTTCCAGCAGGCTTGTCCGTGCTGAAAACAAAAGCCGCCCGGAGGGCGGCTGCCGGCTGATAGCCCGCCCCACATTTCGGCATTGGAGCTTTCACACAGACTCTTACGCATGGGGCTCGACTGAAGCGTATATTTAGAATAGAATGTGGCGCCTCGCCGTAGGACTCGGTTTGTCCCTTCCGCTGCTCGCCCAGGTTGATTTCGCGACCACCATCCATCCAATCCTGGTCACCCGTTGCGCGCCCTGCCATTCCGGCCCTCAGCCGCCGGCCGGTTTTTCCGTGGAAACGCGCCTAGGGATTTTAAGGGCCATTCAGGCCGGAAAACCCGACGAAAGTCTGCTTTTGAAGCGGGTCAAGGCCGGTGAAATGCCTCCCACCGGCGGAAAACTTTCCGATGCGCAGATCTCGAGCCTCGAACATTGGATCGCCGAAGGCGCGCCGTGGACCGATACTACTCCGACTCTGGCCTCGGAGTGGTCTGCGCCGATCAAGCCGCGCACGCCTTCGGTGCCCGCGAATTCCGCCGCGAATCCGATCGATAAATTCATCGGACCGCGTGACGAAACTATTGACGATGCCCTGTTTATCCGCCGCGCCACGCTCGATATCTGGGGCCTGGTCCCTTCCTTCGACGCCACGAAAACATTCATCGCCGACAAAGATCCCTTGAAGCGCGAGCGTTTGATCGATTCGCTTTTATCCAAGAACAAGAAATACGCGGAACATTGGATCAGCTTCTGGAACGACCTGCTGCGCAACGACCAGGGCGTGAACTACGCCGGCACCCGGAAATCCATCACGCCGTGGCTTCTCGCTGCGCTCGAAAACAATATGCCATACAAAGATATGGCGCTTGCACTGCTGAATCCCGCAAGACCGGAAGACCCGGATGGCTTCCTGACCGGCGTCAACTGGCGAGGCGATATCAACGCCAGCCAGACCCCTTTCATGCAGGCCGCGCAGAACAGCGCGCAGGTTTTCCTGGGCGTGAATCTGAAATGCGCGTCGTGCCACGACAGCTTTATCAACAAGTACAAATTGAAGCAATCGTATGGGCTGGCTGCGATGTTCGCCGATACCAGCGACCTGGAACTGGTCCGCTGCGACGCCAGAACAGGCAAACATACCGGACCTGAATTTTTGTTCCCGGAAGTCGGAGTGAAACCCGCCAGCGACTCTCTGGCAGACCGCAGAAAAGCCGCCGCGCTATCGTTCACGAACCCCGAAAATGGCCGTTTTTCGAGGACTTTGGTGAATCGCGCCTGGCAGCGCCTGTTCGGCACAGGAATCGTGCGGAACGTCGACGAAATGGACGCCCAGCCGTGGAACGCCGACCTGCTCGACTGGCTCGCCTCCGATTTCGCCGCGCACAATTACGATTTGAAGTATCTGATCAGGATGATTATGACGTCGCGCAGCTACGCGCTCCCCGCTGTGCTGGAACGCGGCGAAACTTTTCGCGGACCGAAGGTGCGCCGCCTGACCGCGGAACAGTTCGCCGATTCGCTTTCGGAAATGACCGGCGAATGGCGCGTTTCGCAGAGCGGTGAAAGCGCGAAGTACGCGCGGGAATGGGAGTTAAAGTCGACGCCGCTGACCCGCGCCATGGGCCGCCCTATTCGCGATCAGGTCTTCACCACGCGCGAAGATTCTGCCACCACATTGCAGGCGCTCGAACTCGTCAACGGCGATACGCTGGCCATCATTTTGAAGCGCGGCGCGGCGCGCCTGCTCGGCGAATTGCCTGACGCGCCCCAGAATCTTTTCGATAGCCGCCGCGTGAATCAAGGCTCGAAGCGGCTCGATATCGATATCACCGGCGCGAAGCAGCTCTGGCTATATGTTGACGATGCCGGATGCTACGACCCCGCGCGCACGGTCGCCGGATGGCTGGATCTGAAAGTCGACGGAAAACCGGTCGCGGATCTAGCCACCATCGCAAAGCCCTCCATCGGCGCCATCACCGCCGACAAAATAAAGCACGAAGGATCGATCGTCGCGCCCGTCGGTTCGCTGATTCTCTATCCTATTGAAGGGCTCGGCTTAAAGCGTCTGACCGGGGCCGTCGGAATCGACGACGGCGCGCTAACCAGCGATATCAATCCCCATGTCCGCTTCTTCGTGTTCACGGAAAAACCGGATCTGGAGCGTCTGCTCCGCGTCTCCGGCGACGCTCCCACCGCGCTGCCGACGCCTTCGCGCGACCCCAAGGTTCTGATCGACCGGCTATTCTGGGAAGCGCTTTCGCGGCGCCCGAATCCTCGCGAGATTGCGGTCGCGACGAAGCTATTAGTGAAAGACGGCAAGGTCACGGAAGGCGGTCTGGAAGACCTGATCTGGAGTTTGATTATGCATCCGGAGTTTCAATATGTTCAGTAATTCGCGCCGCCATTTCATACGCGCGTCAGCCGGCGCGACTCTGGCTGCATTGACGGGAAGCGAAGCGCGGCTGATCGCGGGGCCGAAGATCGAGCCGCGCGCCGATTCCGTCATCCTGCTGTGGATGGCCGGAGGCATGGCGCAGACGGAAACGTTCGATCCGAAGAAATACACGCCTTACGAAACTGGTCTCGCGTCGGACAAAGTGTTGAGCACCTTTCCGAGCATCGATACCGTGGTCGACAATATAAAGATTTCGCGAGGCCTTGAAAACATCGCCCGGATCATGGACCGCGGCACTCTCGTTCGCTCGCATCGGGTGGGCGACCTGGGATTCATTCTTCACTCGCGCCATCAATATCACTGGCATACCGGCTACGCGCCGCCGCAATCGGTGGCCGCGCCGCACATGGGCGCGGTGATTTCGCGGACGCTGGGGCCGCGCAATCCGGACCTGCCCGCCTTCATCGACGTCGGGCAAAATATCGAAATCGGCGGCGAAAGCGACGGGCTGAAAGCGTTCCATACCGCCGGATTTCTGGGCAGCGAGCACGGCCCGTTCTTTATCACCGATCCGAGGGACGCGGCTTCGTCCACGCGGCCATCAGAATACGTTGGCGCCATGCGATTCGCGACGCGCTATCAACTTTATAAGGAACTGGTGGAAGCGAGCGGGTTCCAACAGGAGAGCCTGCGCCGCTCGGTCGACAACGCGCATCGCCTCTTGAATTCGAAAGCCGCCAAGGCATTCGACCTCTCTCTCGAACCGCAAAAGAATTTCGACAGGTACAACACAGGCCGCTTCGGACAAGGCTGCCTGCTGGCGCGAAGGCTGGTCGAACAAGGCGCGCGGTTCGTGGAAATCACCTCGGAGTATATCCCTTTCCGTTACTGGGACACGCACGAAAACGGGCACACGCGAGCCGCGGGCATGAAGCAATCGATCGACATGCCGGTGTCCCAACTGATCCGCGACCTGGAAGAACGAGGCCTGCTGAACCGCACCCTGGTGATCCTGGCGTCGGAGTTCGGGCGCGACATGATTTGCGAAGGCAAGCCCGGTCAAGAAGTGAAAAATCAGGTGGATCAGCCGCCGGTGATGACCGAGCCTAAACATTACGGCATGCATCGCCATTTCACCGAAGCCGGCAGCGTGCTGCTATTCGGCGGCGGCATCAAGCGCGGTTTCCTCTACGGCAAGACGGCAGAGGAGCGGCCCTGCCGGATCATCGAAAACCCGGTGACCATCGAAGATCTGCACGCAACGATCTATCAAGCCCTGGGCATCGCGCCGGATACCGCGTATGAAGTGGAAAAGCGGCCGTTCTACGTCACCAGGGACGGCAAGGGCAGGCCCGTCATGCCGCTTTTCGCTTAGCAGGATGATGAAAAAGTCCCCGGCATGACCGCTCCCGATGGTCGCGGTTCCATTAGGCCGTTGATAACGGGTGCTACCAACATGGAACCGCGACCATCGGTAACCTCAGTTCCTCGGCAATAAGCCGAGCAGCGTGGGCTTCGATTCTTTTGCGCCGCGTGAGGCTCAATTCCTTCATTTGTCCCATCCCAACTATGCGCGGACGCGCTGCTCGATGGCTTCATTACGTCGCACCCGAACCTTAACCTCTACTCGCGATCCGAGTCGATTGAGAATCGGCATGAGGCGATCCGCCGTAAATCGGCCAAGATCCGCATTGCGAATGCGCGAGAAATCAGCCGCGGCGTGACCCGTGCGATCATGGGCCGCACGCACGGTCAGTCCTTGGCGATCGAGCGCCTTGATAATTTCAGCAGCCAGGATGGCCTTGAACTGCTCAGCATCCGGGTTCTTGTGCCCGAAGTCACGGAATACGTTGCCGCTCCCTCTCACGACTTCCAACTTATCTTTTTTCATCGGAACACCTCCCTCAGTCTTTTCAGTCTGTCCTTAATGAGATCGAGTTGGCTGAGGCGTCTTGACTCCGGAAAATCCTCGAATTCCTTGAACGCGGCTTTGATCGATGAAATAGCCCTCGTCCGTCTCATCACCTAGCTATGTTGTCACAAATGACAACTGGTTGCCGACGGATCAACTTCGATACACTAAACCCTCAGAGGCCCCCATGAAATCGAGCCGTTTCCTCATCCTGATCTGCGGAGCTCTCTCCGCCGCCCCATCGCTGCACCTGCTGCATAAGCCGGTGATGAACAAGACCACCATCGTGTTCACCTACGCAGGCGACCTGTGGAGCGTCCCGCGCGAAGGAGGCCTCGCCGTGCGCCTGACCACCGGCGAAGGCAACGAGACCGAGGCGGCCATCTCGCCCGACGGCGCGACGCTCGCGTTCAGCGGCGAATACGACGGCAACATCGACGTCTTCACCATGCCCGTCGCCGGCGGCACGCCGAAGCGCGTCACCTATCACCCCGACGGCGACCGCGTCGTCGGCTGGACGCCCGACGGCTCGCGCATTCTGTTCCGCTCCAATCGCGAAAGTTTTTCGCGCTTCACGCAGCTATACACTGTCGCGCCCGCCGGCGGCCTTCCCACCGTGCTGCCGCTGCCGATGGCCTGCACCGGAGCCTATTCGCCCGACGGCACCCGCATGATTTACGCGCCTCTGGACGGCGGACAGTTCGCGCCCGGCTTCAACAATTTCGTCGCCTGGAAACGGTATCGCGGCGGCGAGGCCAGCTATCTGTGGCTGGTGAATCTGAACGACCTCACGACGGTGAAAGTTCCTCGCAAGGACTCCAACGACATCAACCCCATGTGGATCGGCGACAAAGTTTATTTCCTCTCCGACCGCAACGGCCCCATGACGCTCTATCGCTGGGATCCGAAAAGCAAAGCCGAGCCGGTCGAATTGCTCCCGAATAAAGGGAAAGATATCGACGCGGCCAGCGCGGGCCCCGGCGGCATCGATTACGAACAGTTCGGCAAGATCATGATTTACGATCTGGCGTCGAACAAATCGCACGAAGTGCCAGTCGACATCGCCGCCGACCTGAGCGAAGTGCGCCCGCGTTTCCAGAATGTCTCCCGCGAGATTCGAACCGTGAAAATTTCTCCCACCGGAGCCCGCGCCGTGATGGAAGCGCACGGCGAGATCCTCACCGCGCCCGCCGAAAAGGGCGACATCCGCAATCTGACCCGGACGCCGGGAGTCATGGAACGCACGCCCGCCTGGTCGCCTGATGGAAAAACGATCGCGTATTTCTCCGACGAATCGGGCGAGTACGCGCTGCACATCAAATCGCAGACGGGCGAGGGCGAGACGAAGAAAATTCCGCTGGCCGGCAAATCGGCGTTCTATTTCGACCCCAAGTGGTCGCCCGATTCCAAGCACATCGCCTTCACCGACAATCAACTCAACCTGTGGGATGTCGAGATCGCTCCTGCGAAGCTCACCAAAATCGATACCGACTACGCCTATGAGCTGAGCCGCGATTTCGCCTGGTCCGGCGATTCGAAGTGGATCACGTTTGTTCGCTTCCTGCCGAATCGCTTCCACGCTGTGTTCGTCTACTCGCTCGATAGCGGCAAGTCGACGCAGGTGACCGACGGGTTGTCCGATTCGCGCCACCCCGTTTTCGATCGCGACGGCCAGTATCTCTTCCTCACCGCGAGCACCAACTCCGGCCCCACCATCAGCGGTCTCGATATGACCAGCGATGAGCACGATGTGACGCGCAGCATTTACATGATCGTGCTGCCGAATAATATCGCGTCGCCGCTGGCGCCGGAGAGCGATGAAGAGAAGCCGGGTGTGGTGCCCGATGAGAATGGCGGTCGCGGGGGACGCGGCGGCGGCCGTGGTGGGAACACGCCGGAGGCGCCGCCCAAGCCCGTCCGGATCGATTTCGATAAAATCCAGCAGCGCATTGTCGCGCTACCTCTTCCGGCGCACGCGTATACGATGCTCGCCACCGGGCGCGCCGGAAACCTGTACTTCATGGAACCCGGCGCGGGCGGCGGGGGTGGCCGCGGAGGCGCGGGTGGCGGCGGTGCGACGCTGTCGAAGTTCGACCTGAAAACGCGCAAGACCGATAAACTCGGCGACAACGTCGCGTCGTTGGACCTTTCCGCCAACGGTGAAAAAATGCTGCTGCGCATGGGCGCGGCCGTTGCGGGCGGTCGTGGCGGACGCGGAGGAGCGGCAGCCGCCGCGGGTCCGCAATACGTCATCGTCCCGGCAACCGCTCCGGTCAAGCCCGGAGAAGGCGCGCTGCGTCTCAACGATGTTGAGGTCAACGTCGACCCCCTCGCCGAATGGAAGCAGATGTATCACGAAGTGTGGCGCATCGAACGCAGCTATTTCTACGACGCTAATCTGCACGGCGTCAACTCGGCCGACGGCGAGAAGGAATACGAAAAATATCTCGACGCGCTCGGCTCGCGCAACGATTTGAACTACATCATCCACGCATTCTTAAGCGAATTCACCGTCGGCCATCTGCGTGGCGGAGGCGGCACCATCCCCGAAGTGAAAACCGTTCCCGGAGGCCTGCTGGGCGCAGATTACGAGCTGGCCAACGGCCGCTACCGCTTCAGGAAAATCTATACCGGCGAGAGCTGGAACCCGCAATTGCGCGCGCCGCTGGCGCAGCCGGGCTTCAACGTCGCGAACGGCGAATATCTCATTGCTGTGAACGGCGCTGAACTCACCGATAAAGATGATGTCTCTCGTCTGCTCGAAGGCACCGCCGAGAAAAGCGTCGTGCTGAAGATCGGTGCTGATCCAACCGGCACCAATGCGCGCGACATCGCGGTCGTGCCCATCGCCAATGAAACGCAACTGCGTCACATCGCGTGGGTGGAAGAAAATCGCCGCAAGGTCGACGAGTTGAGCGGAGGCAAGCTGGCCTACGTCTACATGCCGGACACGGGGCAAGGCGGATTGACCAGCTTCACCCGCTACTATTTCGCGCAGACGGACAAAAAGGGCGCGGTTATCGACGAGCGATACAACAGCGGAGGGCAGGTCGCCGATTACGTAATCCAGGTGTTGAACCGTCCGCTGCTCGGCTACTGGAGCCCTCGTTACGGCGACCTGCCCTCCGCTGTTG
>Ga0210394_10003452_pt1 | contig 19856 bp, 15 predicted proteins | sample IncBWC12MmetaG_FD_160121 | JGI IMG/M metagenome (GOLD analysis project Ga0210394, IMG submission 160121) | Forest soil microbial communities from Barre Woods Harvard Forest LTER site, Petersham, Massachusetts, United States - Inc-BW-C-12-M | ecosystem: Environmental > Terrestrial > Soil >...
GAGGAGGGTGAAGGCGCGAAGATGGAACGCCATCATCTTGACATCACGGCGAAAACGATTCGGCTCATGGATCTTCGTCCCGGCGAGCGCGTGCTTGATCTGGGATGCGGCTCGGGATGGGCAACGCGGCTGCTGGCGCGGTTGGTCAGCGAAGGTCCGGAGGGTTTTGGCCAAGTGGTGGGCGTCGATGTTGCCGATGAGATGATCCGGCAGGCACGCGCGGCCTCGAAGGACTTCGAAAATATTCTCTACGTCTGGGGATCGGCTCAGCAGATTCCGTGGGAAGAAAACTTCTTCGATAAAGTTCTTTCCGTCGAATCGTTTTACTACTATCCCGATCAGGAGCGGGCACTGACGGAGTTGTTTCGGGTAATGGCGCCTCACGGACGCATGTTCATTCTGATTAACCTGTACAAGGACAATCCCTACTCCCTGCAATGGGTGGATAAGCTTAAAGTGCCGGTACACGTGCGCTCGGAGGCTGAGTACATCGATCTGTTGAGGAAGCATGGCTTTGAAAATGTGGAAGCGCGGCGGATTCCGGACGATACGCCTACTCCCGATGACTACCAGACGAAATCGTTTCACAGTTTGGAGGATTTGCGGGCGTTCAAACGGATCGGGGCATTGTTGCTGATCGCATCGAAGCCGGACGTCAGGACCCCTGCGCCGGGTCATGCGATTTATTGAGCCGAGACGTTCCTATTCAATTCCCAACTGGGTTCTGGCTTCCGGGCTCAAGCGCTCGGGCGTCCACGGCGGAGTCCATACAACGTTCACCGTCGCGGTGCGGATACCGGGCAATTGTTCCAGCCGGGCTTTTACCTGTTCGCCGATCATTACGTGCGAGGGACAGCCAGGAGACGTGAGGGTCAGGTCTACCGAAACATCTTGACGATCGTCGGCGAGAGATTCCAAGCGTACTGCGTAAATAAGGCCCAAATCCACAATGTTCACCGGAATCTCGGGGTCGTAACACTGCTTTAGAGCGCTTAGAACATCGCCTTCAGTGACGGCAGCCATGGTCTCTCCTTGAACGGAACGCGGTTAGCACACCCCATCCCTAAGCTAAGTTTACCGCATCGAAGCAGTGTTCGGATGCTAGTTTGGTAACGTACGGTTATGCAGATGAGCCCTGAACTTAAGCAAAGACTTCAATTGGTGATGCTGGTGGCTATCGTCATCTCGGGTGCCAGGCTCATTTACATTTTGTACCAAAGACATGAGAGCCGGCTCCAATCCTTGAAACAGCCGCCACCTCTGAATGCTGATTACTACGTCACGCCGAAAAAACTATATTCCTACGATTTGAAGTCTGCGCGTCAGCTGACTCAGCAACCGGTATGGGTCAAAGTGGGTTACGGCTACACTTATTATCCGTACGATGCGGCTCGCCATCGCGTGGATTTTTCGCATGAGGCGGGGAAACTCTTGCCCATTGAAAAGTTGCAAATCAAAGATGTCATCAGCGAAGCCGCGCCGCAAACTCAAGGCGAGCGCCAAGTGATGGCGGTGTTTGAGAAAGACGGGAAGACTTATGGTTTTTCTATTGGATCGATAAACGGCACTCAGTACAAATTCTATTTGGACGATATGCTCTTCATTCAGGATCCGCATGAGCTATACAATCATTGGCCCAGTGACGTCTGGAATGCGATTGATCAGCATCAAGTCAAACCTGGCATGAGCGAACTGCAAGCGGATTTTGCGGTTGGCCTGGGGATTCCGGAAGGCTCAGGCGAGGCCGGAAATCGCACGGTAAATTACCCGAACGGCGGGAACCAGCTGAGCATCACCTACCGCGATGACAAGGCAGTGAGCATTAAGCCGGGTCCTCCTACCTAATCGGTCTAGGCGCGGGCGTCCTCGCCCGTGCAGGTTCGGCTAAGAGCCGATCACTTCACGACTGGCGAATTCTCATCGGCAGCCTTCTGTTCATCGCCATGGATGACCCCATCCTCATTGGCGTAAAACGAGCGGTGTTCGGCATCCACTTGTTTGGGAGTGAGCGTCATCTCGTAGCCATCTTTGCGGGGGTGAAAACTTACCTGATAATCGCCCCGGTCGGTTTCGGCCATGCGGCGGGTGAAAGAGCCGGTGTGGACCAGGTCCATTAAGCTGGAGGCATATTTGTCATTCTTTTTGTAGTATTGCTTTTGTGCCCGAGTGACCGTCCGCAGGTAGCCGAGGGCATTGGCTTCGGAATCAGAACGCGCCGGATCGCCTTTAAATTTTGGCTGATAAGCCGTCTGTGCCGCGGAACCCAGCACTGCCGCTAGTAACAACACCACGATCCCTGCCATCCGCCGCTGAGCTGGTAACCGGAAAAGTAATTGCATCAGTATTGCGCCTCCCCTTCGATGTGGTATGCCTATGTTACTGCCGTAATTAGCAAAGGCTTACGGCGCTTTCTATCGGGAACGAATACAGCTATGCTAGCCCCATCTACTCGAGTAGGAAAGCTATGAAATCTGCAATGGCCGCGAAAGCTGCACCGGTAAAAAAGTCGCCGATCCGTATTGCTGTAGTGGAGAGCGATCCACTGCGGTTCGTGGGGTTCAGGGCTCTGTTTGATAACGAAGTCGATTTCGAGTTGATCTCGGCCTCGCTTCCCGACATTGGTAACTTGCAGGGTGTCGATCTGATCCTGCTGGGCAATCGCAACGGCCAAAACCTGTTCGACTTGATGGCCAGCCTGAAAGCCACGCGTCCCGACCTGCGGATTATTGTGACAGGTTCCGGCATCGATGAAGAAACCATTCTGAAGGCCATTGCTTCTGGCGCGAAGGGCTATGTAGATGAAGCGGCGGCGCCTGCCGAGTTCGTACAGGCTATACGAGTAGTGAACGAAGGTTCGGTATGGGCTCCCAGACGAGTACTTTCCATGTTTATCGAACGCGTATCCTCGTCTCCCGGGCGTATGTTCCCGGCAGGCCGGGTGACATTTACCGACCGCGAGAAGGAAGTTCTGGAAATGCTGGTCGCAGGCCGCTCCAACAAAGAAATCGGCTCCGCGCTGGGCATTGAAGAGCGCACGGTAAAGGCTCACGTCGCCAAGCTGATGCGAAAAGTCGGCGTGCAGAACCGGATTGCGCTTTCAGTGCATGCCATCACTCACAATCTGGTCACCGCGAAGTAGGCCTTAGCTCATTCATAAACTCCTCTGCTCGTCCCCCGGCAGATGCAAACTCTCCTGTAGGGGACGGTCATGATGCAAAACTTTCTCTTGCAAGCCAGCGCTTGGCCTTTGGGCTTTGATACCCATGCTGCGCTTAAAAGTCCGTGCCCGCGGCGCTCGGGATGGTTGGTGGCAGGTTTTTGCGTGGCCCTGGTTATCTCTGCCGCTGGCCTAGTCCGGGCACAGGACGCGGAATCGGTCGGTGATGCGGCCCGTGCCTTCCGTGCCAGGCGCGCAGCGCAAGCCAACCAGGATACGGCGCGTCCAGCGCAATCTCCCCTGTCTGCGACAACTCTCGTGGCATGGCAAATGGCAGGCATGGCCGTGCCCGATATGTTGAACGAGCTTCAACTACGTGGAATTACGTTTGTCCCCGACGACCCGCACCTGAATCCCTTGAAGGACGCGCAGCTCGCGCTCGAACTTCTTGCCGCTCTGCCCAACGTGCCTTCTCATCCCGACGCTTCCAGTTCCTCGGAGGTTCCGCAGGCTTTGATCGCTACCGCCCAAGCGTTCAGCGGCAAGAACTACGCGACGGCTCGCCACACGCTGGAAACTTTGGCGCAGCGGAATCAGGATGCAAGTCTGTACGCAGCGCTCGGCAACCTGAATTTCGTGTCCGGCGATCTACCCTCCGCCAAGACTGCGTTCCTTCGATCTGCGCAATTGGACCCTTCATTTGCCTACGCGCACGTCCGCTTGGCACAGATTTATTACCGTCTCGAGCAAGGTTCTCAAATGGCGGACGAGGCAAAACAAGCGCTCCGCCTCCAACCTGCTAATGCCGAAGCACACAAGTACATGGCCCTGTCCGCCACCCTGCAAATGCAGGATTCAGGCGGCGCTGCTTCCGGGGGCAATCAAGTCGAAGACCTATCCGACCTTAAGGCGGGAAGCAACACCGAGGCCAAGAATCTGAACAACCAGGGGATCGCGCTTGCCCAACAAAGCGAGTGGGCCAAAGCCGAGGCGGCCTATAAACGCGCCATCGAATTGGATCCCCAGGTCGCTCTCTATTACTACAATCTCGGCAATCTTTATACGAAACGGCGCTTCACCCAGCAAGCCCTGGCCGCTCTCAATAAGGCCAAGACCCTGGCTCCGCGGAATATGGCGGTGCGCCAAAATCTGGGTTACACCATGTGCCAATTCCATCTCTTTTCCGATGCCGTGAATGAATTTCACGAAATGCTCGAGATGGACCCACATTGGAATATGGCGCGACCGTGCCTCATCCAAGCCCTCGATGCTTTGGGCCGAAAACAGGAAGCGGACCAGGTCGAGATGGACTACAAGCTTTATAAATCGAGCGACGACTCCGGCGATGATGGCGACGCCGATGCCGACGCCGACGACAGCAAAAAAACCGGCGTGCACCTGTGAGGCCAAGCATGAGCGTGCGGCGAAGAGCCGTTCAAAGTTACTAAAGTACAATGACCCTCGTAATCTTGTCGGCTTCGCGGTCCTGACGCATACTCGCTTCACCTACCACAGAACCTGGGAGACGGGGTTGGGAGCGGAGATTAGGGTCACCGTTGCCAACCTCGCATTTTTTGCCCGTGCCTGAATCATCAACAACTGACCTGTTTTCCTCGTAACAATCCCTTCTTGCCCGCCGGAATCCTTTAGAATCAATCACAACTTGTTTCCAAAATCTCCAGGAAGGCTATGCTGCAATGAAAAGACTTTTGCTGTTATGCATCGTGATCGCTTTAGCGGCTACGGCAGTTGCCGCCGACGAAAAGACAAGCGGGAAGCAAAGCAAGGCTCAAGACCGAGTCCAGGCCGCTGCCGACGTACTAAATGAAATCCAAGGTACACCCGATCAAGGCATCCCCGCCGAGGTATTGGGATCGGCGGAATGTGTGGCCGTTGTGCCCTCGATGTTGAAGGGAGGTTTCGTCGTTGGTGCTCACTATGGCCGCGGACTGGCCAGTTGCCGCACTCCCAAAGGCTGGAGCGCCCCCGCGTTCTTCAGCGTAAAAGGGGGAAGTTTTGGGCTGCAGATCGGTGGCCAGGCGGTCGATTTGGTCATGCTCATTATGAATGATGGGGGAATGCAAAAGCTCCTCTCCAGCCAGTTCAAGCTCGGAGCTGATGCCAGCGTTGCCGCGGGGCCGGTGGGTCGCCATGCTGCGGCCGATACCGACTGGAAGATGCGCGCCCAAGTCCTAAGTTATTCGCGTGCCCGCGGTGTGTTCGCCGGGTTGGAGTTGAATGGCGCCGTCATTCGTCAGGACAAAGACAGCACCCGCGAATTTTATGGGCACATGGTGACTCCGAAAGCTGCGCTGCAAGGGGAGATTGAGCCGCCGCCGGATGCGTATCCATTTCTGCAAACCTTAGCCAAATGGGCCAAGGAGGCCAGCAAATAAAGGAATCAGTTTCGCAGGAGAGCTCCGCCCAATTTTTTCGTCGTCATATTTTCGCGAGTTCTACGGTCACGATTTCCGCCAAAATGCGTCAGCGACTCGAGTACGCGCTCGCCTGGCTGATCATCAAATCTATAGGAGCGTTGCCTCGTCTACCCGCCCGCGCCGCAGGCATCTCTCTCGCCTGGACGATGTACCTGCTACATATCCGGCTCAGGCGTGTGGGCATGCACAACCTTGCCCTGGCTTTTCCCGAAAAAAGCCGCACCCAGCGCGCAAAAATTTTGCGAGGCGTGTTCACTTCTTTCGGGCGTCAGCTGGCGGAAGTCTGTCTTTTTCCCAAGTACACACCTGAAAATGTCAGTAAGGTTGTGGTCTACGACGGGTTCGAAAATTTCGAGCGAGCCTTGGCGCGAGGCAAAGGCGTGCTGTTTCTGACCGCTCACTTGGGAGCATGGGAGCTTTCAGCTTTTGCTCATTCCATCCACGGACATGCCTTGCACGTCGTGATGCGGCCGTTGGACAACGTCTTCCTCGACCGGCTAACCCGCGAGTACCGCACCATGCACGGCAATTCCATGGTCGATAAAGATGATTTTGTTCGAGGCTTGCTGTCCGCTATGAAAGCCGGGGAAACCGTAGGAATTCTCATGGATACGAACATGACTCCGCCACAGGGAGTCTTCGTCGATTTTTTCGGAATTCCAGCGTGCACCGCGAGCGGGTTGGCGAGAATCGCGTTGCGAACCGACGCTGCCGTAGTTCCCGGCTTCACGATTTGGGATCCCGCCTTGAGGAAATATCGCCTGCGTTTCGACCCCGCAATTAATTTGGTGCGCACGGGTAACGACGATTCCGACGCGCTCGCCAACACCGCATTGTTCACGAAAGTGATTGAGGATTACGTGCGGCGCTACCCGGATCAATGGCTATGGGTGCATCGTCGTTGGAAGACACGGCCAGAAGGCCAGCCCCCGCTTTACTAGCAAAATAGCGGCAGGAAGCCGCGATTCGGTGTCCTGACAAAGTCCACGTTTGTCATACCGACAAAGTTCACGTTTGTCATCCCGAGCAAAGCGAGGGATCTGGGTACTTCGCGTTGCCGGCAAAACCCAGATTCCTCGTCGCTTCGCTCCTCGGAATGACATGATGAGAGGTCCGCTCAAAACCAGTCGCTTCGATAGGCGATCCACCAGCTCACATACACGATCGGAATAGTTGCCGCGATCGCCCACCACAGCGGCAAAACGAAATCCGCTACCAGCCCGAGTACCGTGAAGCTGACCCAGAAGATCTTTCGCTCCATATCAACATTTTAGCCCCGGCTTTCCTTTCCCGCGGCAAACGTATAAAAAGGTGCGATGAGGGTTTCGCCTAAAACGCGGTCAGTCAAAGAAGTGGCCGAGTTTGTGCAGGCCCGCGTGCTTGGAGACGAAAGCGTACAACTGACGGGCATTGCAAGCGTCCAGTCAGCGCGACCAGGTGATTTGATTTTCGTCGACCAGGAAAAAAATCTTTGCGCCGCATCTGAATCAAATGCTTCCGCCTTGATTGCCGGCAATTTCGCGGCGGAAAAGATGAATTGTAAACCCGTGCTGCTTGTGGCTCAACCGCGCCTGGCCTTTGCCCGAGCTGCGCTGTTACTTTGTCCGGCGCCGATGCGCGAGCCTGGCATCCACCCGAGCGCAATTGTGCATCAGTTAGCACGGTTGGCCGACGGAGTTACGATTGAAGAGCGAGTCGTCATTGGCGAAGGCGTCCAAATTGGAGCGAACACTCGGATCGGGGCGGGCAGCGTAATCGGCGCGAACGTGAGCATCGGAGCTGATTGTGATCTTTATCCAAACGTCACGATTTATCCCGGCGTGCGCCTCGGAGACTGTGTAATCGTGCATTCCGGCGCGGTGCTCGGCAGCGACGGCTTCGGCTACGTGCGTGATAAGACGACTGGCCGCTACGAAAAGTTTCCGCAAATCGGCCGCCTGGAAATCGAAGATGATGTCGAAATCGGCGCTAATACCACCATCGACCGCGGGGCGCTGGACGAAACCCGCATACGACGAGGCGTGAAAATCGATAACTTGGTACATATCGGCCACAACTGCGAAATCGGAGAAGACGTTGTCATCGCCGCACAAACTGGGCTTTCCGGAAGTATCACCATCGAAAAAAATGTCGTGCTCGGCGGGCAGGTTGGCATTGGCGAACACGCGCGCATCGAAGAAGGAGTAATGCTGGGAGGACAAGCCGGCGTCCTTCCCAACAAAATACTAAAAGGGAAGGGAATTGCGTTCTGGGGGACGCCGGCAAAACCAGTGCGCGAATATCTGAAAGAGCTAGCCGCACTTGCGCGGTTAGCCAGAAAAAAGTAGCGCCGCCCTCTCGGCGGCTGTCGTGACGGCATCTTGCCGTCGCCGCACAAACGATTAAACCTATGGCAATCGTCGTCATCGGCGGACATTCCCGCAGTGTAGGTAAGACCAGCGTAGTTGCCGGCCTCATTGCAGCGCTGCCCGAATATCATTGGACAGCACTCAAAATCACGCAGTACGGCCATGGAGTCTGCTCACTCAACGGCGAATCCTGCCACTGCGCCACCGACGATCACTCGTGGGCAATTTCAGAGGAAAAAGATCGTTTCGGCGAATCTGATACGTCGCGCTTTCTCGTAGCTGGCGCGGTGCGATCCTGGTGGGTGCGGACTGAACAAGGCCGTCTCGCCGAAGCTGTCCCAACCATCCGCCGTCGAATCGCTGACGCGGAGAACGTAATTTTAGAGTCGAACAGCATTCTGAAATTTGTCCGTCCGGATCTCTACCTTACAGTTCTTGATCCAGCGACGCCGGATTTCAAACGATCAGCTCAGGAATTCCTCGACCGAGCCGACGCTGTCATTCTGCACGCTCCGAAAGACACGATTGGTAGTAATGCTACGTGGACGAACGTCTCGCTGAAGCCCGTTGCGGCTTGCCCGACCTTCTATATTCATCCGCCAAAGTACGTGACAAAAGAAATTGTCGACTTCGTAAGAGGCAAAGTGACCACGAACCTAAGCTTGAAGCCTGAAGCCTGAAGCCTGCCTTTTGCTATCCTGCTGATGTGTTCCACATTCATAAGAGTGCCTGGTTGCTAGTGCTGCTCTCGGCGGCCTTGCAGATTCTGATCTTCCCGCTTCCTAATCTCTACATGCTTTGCTGGGTAGCGGTCACGCCTCTGCTGATCGCAATTTTGCGGGCGAGACAACCGCAGACACTCCAACTCCGCGCGGGGATCAAGTTGCTGCTGGCCAGGCCGGTACAAGCTTTCTTATTAGGCTACGCCTGCGGGATTCTGTGGTACGCCGGCACCTGCTATTGGATTTACAGCGTCATGCACCAGTACGGCGGGGTGAGCGTACCAGCCGGAGTCGGTATTCTGATTCTGTTCTGCCTTTATCTCGCGATTTACCACGGTGTCTTCGGGCTTTTGCTGAGCCTGATGGCGGGAAAAGGTCCAATCAATCTGAGAGTGCTGCTGCTTTCGCCTGTGCTCTGGGTCGCCGTCGAACTCGCACGCACCCGTATCACGGGATTTCCGTGGGGTTTGCTGGGCACAACTCAGGTGGATAACATTCCGCTCAGCCGAATCGCGTCGGTCACTGGCGTTTACGGATTGTCATTCGAAATCATGCTGGTGAATGCGGCCTTGGCTGCTGCGTTTTTAGTTCAACGTGAAAAACGCAAGCTGCTACTGATTGCAACCTTGGTTGCGGCGGCAATCTTGCAGGCGGGAACATTGGTTCCTGCGCCCGCAATTCCGGCTGACCATATTGCGGTTCTGGTGCAGGCCAATGTGCCTATCCTCGAAAGTTCCGATTGGACGAAGCCTTACTTCAACGACACATTGCGCGAGCTCGCCGCACTTAGTCTGGATTCGCAGGGGGCGGCGCACCCTGATTTAATCGTGTGGCCAGAGAATCCTGCGCCGTTCTATAACAGTGATCCGCTTTTTCGCGAAGCCGTGAGCAACGTTGCGCACCAGGCCAACGCCTGGCTGCTGGTAGGTAATGTCGGCATCCGTAATGCCAACGCGAGCAAGTCAACCGAAATGTACAACTCTGCCGCGCTCGTAAGCCCGAATGGCGAATGGGTCGCGCGTTATGACAAGGTTCACCTCGTGCCCTTCGGTGAATACGTTCCATTCAGACAAATATTTTCCTTTGCCGCAGGCCTGACTAAGGAAGTTGGAGATTTTTCCCGAGGCATGTCGCGCGAGCCTCTGGACGCAGGCGGTACAAAGCTCGGGGTCTTCATCTGCTACGAATCGATCTTTCCGGATGAGATCCGGCAGTTCGTTAACAATGGAGCGCAGGTGCTGGTGAATATTTCGAACGATGGTTGGTATGGCGACAGCGGCGCCTACGCGCAACATCTCAAACAATCCCGCATGCGCGCGGTCGAAAATGACCGCTGGCTGCTGCTCGATACGAATACGGGCGTGACTGCCGCAATCGACCCCGAGGGACGCATCGTGGCCAGCGCGCCGCGCAAAACCCGCACTGCGCTGCGAGCTCCGTATGCGCTCGTGAACTCGACCACGTTCTACACGCGTCACGGGGATTGGTTCGCCTATCTGTGTGCGATAATTTCGATAGCGGCGCTGTTCATGCGGCTGTTCGTTCGCAGTCAAGCCGGACCCGGAAAAAGAGAAGCAAGTTAGTCTCGAACGGTGATATGCCTGTCCTTTGTCATTCCGAGGAGCGGAGCGACGAGGAATCTAGGTTTGCCGGCTGCACTGAGAACCCAGATCCCTCGCTCCGCTCGGGATGACAAAAAGACCGGGGATGACAAGGTAAAAGGAAAAACTCATGGTTGAAGAACTCGAAAGAGAATATGCGGTTCTAAAAGACAAAGTTCGCGAACTTCGGGAGTATCTTTGACGCGGGCAATCTGCGCCAGCGCCTGAGCGAAATTGAGAAGCGAGCCTCCGACCCCAATCTGTGGTCGAATCCGCAAAAATCCCAGACGGTCATGCGCGAGAAGAAGCGCCTGGAAGATATGTTGGGCAACGAAGCCAACCTGATCCGCCACAGCGACGACATCTCCGCCTACTTCGATCTAGCCCGCGAAGGTGAAAGTGTCGACGCCGACCTGCGCCGCGAGATCGACTCGCTGCGCCAACTCGTCGACCGCCTCGAGACCGAGACCCTGCTCTCGGGCGAAAATGACGCGCGCAACGCAATCGTTACCATCCACCCCGGCGCCGGAGGCACGGAATCCCAGGACTGGGCTGACATGCTGCTGCGCATGTATTTGCGATGGGCCGAGCGTCAGGGTTTTGAAACCGTGCTCTACGATTATCAGCCGGGCGAAGAAGCGGGACTCAAATCCGCGACCTTTGCGGTCAATGGCGAATATGCTTTTGGTTTATTGACCAGCGAAATCGGAGTTCATCGCCTGGTACGGATTTCCCCCTTTGATCAAGCCAAGCGCCGGCACACGTCTTTCGCCAGCGTCTTCGTATCGCCCGAAATTGACGACAGCATCGACATCGTCATCAAGCCCGAAGATCTGCGCATCGATACCTACCGCTCCAGCGGCAAGGGCGGACAGCACGTCAACACCACCGACTCCGCTGTTCGCATCACACACATTCCGACCGGACTAGTGGCCGCTTGCCAGAACGAGCGTTCGCAGCACAAAAACAAAGATCGAGCCATGAGCATGCTTCGCTCCAAGCTCTACGAAAACGAACTCGAGAAGAAGCGCGCAGCGACGAAGAAGATTGAAGACTCAAAACTCGACATCGACTTTGGCTCGCAAATACGGTCTTACACTCTGCAACCCTACCGTCTGATCAAAGACCATCGCACCAAGATGGAAATCGGCGACGTTGACCGAGTGATCGACGGCGATTTGCAGCCGTTCATCCGCGCCTATCTGCAAATGCGGCGCGGAGAGAAGCAGGCGTAATCGCGGCGAGAATCACGTGGGGACAGCCACCCTCGACTGAGCAGACGAGCGAAGCTCGGTAGAGCCTACTAATGAATTTCCAGTCGTTGTCATCCCGAGCAAAGCGAGGGATCTGGGTTCTTCACGCGGCTGGCGAAAACCCAGGTTCCTCGTCGCTCTGCTCCTCGGAATGACAGAGGATGAGTTTGTGAGCAGACCGAGAGAAGCTCGGCGGCCCCAGACTTCTGGGTCGCGTTTCTCGTTGCCTGCTGTTAACATTCCATGCTTGAACGCGGGGAGCGCCTTCAGACTGCTAAATCAAACTATTTCGCACTATCGCATCCTGGAGAAGTTGGGCGGCGGAGGTATGGGCGTCGTCTACAAGGCCGAGGACATCAAGCTTGGCCGTTTCGTAGCCCTCAAGTTCCTGCCGGACGACGTAGCCAAGGATCCCCAAGCGCTCAGCCGCTTCCAGCGCGAGGCCAAAGCCGCCTCTGCCCTGAATCATCCGAATATCTGCACCATTCACGAGATCGATGAGCAGAACGGCCAGACGTTTATCGTGATGGAATTCCTCGACGGCGTGACCCTGAAGCACCGCATCGCGGGGCAGCCTCTGGATACCGAGGTCTTGATGTCGTTGGCGATCGAGATCGCGGACGCTCTCGACGCCGCCCATAGTGAAGGAATCGTTCATCGTGACATCAAGCCAGCCAATCTATTCGTCACCAAGCGAGGACACGCAAAAATCCTCGATTTCGGACTTGCGAAACTTACCCCAGTCACCGGCAAACCAGTCGAGCCAGGAGCGACCGCAGCAACCGCGGCAGGAGCGAGCCTGGATTTTCTGACCAGCCCGGGGACCGCGATCGGCACCGTGGCGTACATGTCTCCAGAGCAGGCCAAAGGGAAAGAGCTGGATGTCCGCACCGACCTCTTTTCCTTCGGAGCGGTGCTGTATGAAATGGCAACCGGCACGCTTCCGTTTCGCGGGGACACTTCAGCGATGATGTTCGACGCCATCCTGAATCGCATGCCGCCTGCGCCTGCTCGACTCAATCCCGATCTCCCGCCGCGGCTGGAAGAAATCATCAACAAGGCGCTGGAGAAAGATCGGGATCTCCGTTACCAGCATGCTTCCGAAATGCGCGGTGACCTGAAGCGATTACAAAGAGACAGCAGTTCTGGCCGACGCTCAGCGTATGAAGCCACAGATGATGCCAATAACACTCCAGCGCAACCCGCGGCCGCAAGTGCGTCGAGCGGAAAACATCCTGTCGCAGGGCATCCTTCCGCGATTGTCACACCCGCGACGTCAGTTAGTCGTGACAACGGAAGCAAGAAATTGCTGGCCGTCAGTCTGGCAGTCGTGTTGGCAGCGGCGGCGGGTTTCGGAATTTATAGAATGTTTGCCGGACGCGCTTCCAAGCCGACAGCGGCAGCGTTCCAATCCATTCGCCTCACCCGTCTGACGAATACGGGCAAGTCCCGCATGGCTGCCATCTCTCCCGATGGCAAATATGTGGTCCACGTAATCGAAGACGCCGGAAAACAGAGTCTCTGGGTGCGGCAGGTGACGACGGCAAACAATGTGCAGATCGTCCCTCCCGCAGAGGTGCTGTACTTTGGCGTGACCTTCTCCGCTGATGGCAACTATGTGTACTACGTCACCGCCAACAAGAATGAATCGACAGCACTCCTCTACCAGGTGCCGGTGCTGGGAGGAACTACGCGAAAGTTGGTCGAAGATGTCGACGATCCGATTGCCATTTCGCCCGACGGCAGCCAGATCGCCTTTGCCCGCTTCTACCCGCCGAAAGGAACGGACGATCTTACAGTCGCTAAGGCGGACGGGTCCGATCAGCACGTCGTAGCCAGCCGAAAGCTCCCCGCGAGGTACGCTGCATCGTGGTACGGTCGCGGTGCTGGTGCAGGCTGGTCGCCGGACGGCCGGACTATCGCCACGCTCGCCTCCGAGGGCATCGGTGCCGCTACTTGGAGCTTGGTGACTGTGCCGATAGCAGGCGGAGCGGAAAAAACAATTTCTTCTACCAAGTGGTCCAGTTCCGGTCGCGCTGCCTGGCTGGCGGACGGCAGCGGAGTTGTCCTCGATGCGTCGGATCAAAGCTCCAGCCTTTTGCCACAGCTCTGGTACGTTGCTTATCCCAGCGGCGAGGCGCGCCGCATCACCAACGACTTGAACAGGTATTTCGGAGTTAGTCTTACTGCCGATTCCAGCGCCCTAGTCACGGTGCAGGGCGAAGTCTCCTCCTCCATTTGGGTCGCACCGCAAGGTGCCGCCAATGCGGCCCGGCGCCTTACATTCGGGAGCGGAACCGGCGAAGGTATATACGGGGTCGACTGCCTGCCGAACGGTGGTGTGCTCTACACCTCGAACGCAAGCGGACATAGCGACATTTGGAGCATGAGTGCAGACGGCAGCAGTCCTTCGCAACTGACTATGAATGCGGGCAATAACCAAGATCCCGCCGTCTCCGGCGACGGCCACGTCGTGGTTTTCTCCTCCGACCGCAACGGTACCCGCAATATCTGGAAGATGAACATTGATGGCACCAGTCCAAAACAACTTACTAACGGAAATGCCGACTTCTTTCCGCAAATCACACGCGACGGAAAGTGGCTGCTGTACGAATCCGAGGGCGCTGGGCAACTGCGGATTTGGAAGCAACTCGTTGCTGGGGGTACGCCTCAGCCGCTCATCGATCGCGCTGGCGGGCGTCCGGTGGTCTCGCCTGACGGAAAGTGGGTTGCACTTGACGCCTTTGATGAGGCAGCAGATCGATTTGAACTCGTCTACATGCCCCTTGAAGGCGGCCGGGCAACCAAGCTTTCCTACTTGGTAGACGCTGCCTTTGCGTGGTCTCCCGATAGCAAAGCTGTGATCTACGTGGATAACCGAAATGGCGTTTCCAATCTAATGAGCCAAACTCTCGATGGCCGCCCACCCAAGCAGATCACAGATTTTACCGATGGTTCAATCTTCAACTTCGCATGGTCTCGCGACGGCAAGCAACTGTTCCTGGCGCGCGGAGCCGTAAACAGCGACGTAGTCCTGATTAACAATGTGAAGTAGCTCGTCCTCTTGATGAAACCCAAGAGTAAAACAGTCACCACGCTTGGCCCACGCTTTGAGCAGGCATTGATCTTCGCTTCCCGCAAGCATGCCGGACAGAGTCGCAAGGCAACGGCTGTTCCTTACATCGCGCATTTATTGAGTGTTACCGGGCTGGTGCTCGAGGCCGGAGGCGATGAAGATCTGGCCATCGCCGCACTCTTGCACGACGTTGTCGAGGATTGTGGCGGCGCGCCCGTGCTTGAGGAAGTCCGCCGCAGCTTCGGTGAGCGCGTCGCTCACGTAGTAGAGGGATGCACCGACACCGATCTCGATCCCAAGCCGCCCTGGAGACGGCGTAAAGAAGACTACCTCAAGCATCTGCAAACTGCAGACTCCGATGTCCGCCTGGTTTCCGCGGCTGACAAACTGCACAACGCTCGCTCCATCCTCGCCGACTATCGCGAAATCGGCGAATCGGTGTGGCGCCGGTTCCAAGGAAAACACGATGGCACGCTCTGCTACTACAGATCTTTAGTGGATGAATTTCGGAAGAGAGATACGAATCCTCTGATCAACCAACTGGAGCGCGTCGTGAAAGAACTCGAAGCCGCTGTTGCCTAACATACGACTTGTCATGCCGAGCAAAGCGAGGCATCTGGGTTCTGGCTTGCGGCACCGGTAGCGCAGGCAAATACCTGGGTCCCTCGCTTTGCGAGGGATCACAACTGGTGTTTAGTGGGTGTCAGTAAAGCGGGCCCGTATCGAAGTGCCTTTCGTAACGTGACCCGCAGCAAATTGCTGGCAAAAGAGTGCGCTTTGGCTTGATCCTGTAGTGTCCAGCATTTTACGGACCCAACTAAATCTATGCCACGCATGATTGAAGTCATTCGCTCCTCCGGGGCATCCTCGGGCGTAATGCAAACTGCTGCGCGGGGCGCACTCAACGTTCCTCCTCAGGAGATGATTGAAATCCTGGTTTACCTGGCAACGCAGACGAAAATCTTCGCGGAGCGTGCCCGTCTCACCCTGGCAGGATGGGACCAGGCGTCTTCGCTGGCAGCGGCGTCTGATCCGCATTCACCGAAAGAAGTGTTGGCCTACATGATTTCTCCCGGCAATCTTCGCCCGGTATTGCTTCCTGCCTTACTTGAGAACCCTGGCGTGTCCGAGGAATCACTAGTCGAGCTGGGTGTAGCCGCTTCACGGTACATGATCGAAACCGTGCTAAAGAGCGAGCGGGTCAACCGGTCCGCGAAAATCCTGAAATCACTAAGCTCCAATCCGCACTTGAACCCGGTGCAATCGACTTTTGTCGCGGAGAAACTTTCCGGGTTAGCACCCGCGGCCACGGAAGACTTGCAACCGGCGTCGGCGGATAGATCGGAACAAACGAATGTGACGGAGCCGAGCGCTGCGACACCCGTCGACGCTGAACCGATTGCGGAAGTTCCCGACGAAAATATCGCCGCTTACCTGTCTGAGCACGCCACCGAAATCTCAACCGAAGCCGATAAAGCATTTCACCCAATCGGCGGAATTGAGGAACTTACGCCGAGCTCGTCCGATCTGCCTGAGGAACCGCAACATGAAGCGCAATCTGAGGCGGATTCCGGCACGTCGAATGGCGCAGCTACAGCCGCGCGGAAAGCTCCTGTGAAGAAAAAGGTTTTCTTGAGCGTCGAAGAGGAGCGCGGTAGCGCACTGCAGAAAATCTCCAAGCTTGACATCAAGGGACGTATTCAACTGGCGATGAAAGGCACCAAAGAAGAACGGTCGCTACTCATTCGTGACGGCACGAAAGTGGTCGCGCTCGCCGTGCTTGAGTCTCCAAAGATTACCGACAGCGAGGTCGAGAAGTTTGCCAATCAGAAGAATGTGCTCGAGGCCGTTCTTCGCGGCATTACGATGAAGCGGCGCTTCATAAAGCAATACGCCATATTGCGAAACCTTACCTTCAATCCGCGCACACCCATCGATGTTTCGCTTGGGCTGATCAAACACCTCCTCACCGCGGACCTTAGAAACCTTCAAGGCAACAAAGAAGTGTCAGATACAGTACGCAAACTCGCAACCCGAATGTTCCGACAGAAACTCGAGACAAGCGGAAAAGATTAAGCCGCGAGCCCAGGTCTTGTGTCCGCAACGTCATCGATTGGCATCTCTCGACGGCCGTCGCTACAATACTTTCTCATGCCCACATTGCCGCAAACCGACGCCATTGCCGATCTGCTGAAGCGGTCTAAAACAATCGCGGTTGTCGGACTCTCGAACAGCCCTCTACGCCCAAGCCACGGAGTGTCCGCGTACATGCAGACTAACGGCTATCGCATCATCCCGGTAAATCCGAAGATCAAAGGCGCTCTCGGGGAAAAGGCGCATCCATCGCTCTCCGATGTTCCTGAGAAGATCGATATCGTGAATATCTTTCGCCGGCCTGAGTTCGTGGAGGGGATCGTGGATCAGGCCATCCAGCTAAAGGTTCCCGCGATCTGGATGCAAGAGGAAGTGGTTAACGAAAGGGCTGCGGAGAAAGCTCGCAAAGCAGGGATTTTTGTAATCATGGATCGCTGCATCCTCAAGGAACACAGGGCGCGCTTCGGATAGCGAAATCTGCGCACCTGCAAAGCCTCAACCATTCTATGTCCCGGTGTAGAGCTGAAATGGCGCCCAGTAAAATGGCTTGTGAAAGTCGTTCGAGTGCAGCAAGGAAAGCTTTGCCGAACGAAGTGCCGCTTGCGGGCTCCGGCCTTGCTTAAGTTCGCCATACAGTTGGTCCATCAGCCGTGGCGTCGAAGCGTCGCTGACTTCCCACAGCGCACCAATCACGTTGTGCGCACCGGCGAACAGAAACGCCCACGAAAGTCCCACCAATCCCTCGCCGGTGTAAGCGCGAGCCCCCGCCCCATAGCAGGTTGAAATTGTGACCAACTGCGCATGCAACGGGTGGCGGATGATTTCTCTCGCGTAGAGTTTGAAAGAATCTTCTTCGCCGGATGCTTTTGACAAGATGACGGCGGAGTCCAGCGGGCTCAGTCGGCTGGCGGTTCCATGCGCGACGAAATGGATGTACGCGAACTGTTCTGGAGATCCTCTTAGATAGGCAGGAACAGTGGCTTGTGCTCGCGTAAGAATCTCGCGGCTCGCTGCAGGAAAATGTTTTTCAATATTCTCGATTTCCACTTCCGCCTTCGGCAGTTCTCCATATTCAGCATTGGGAGCGACGGCATCACCTATGAGCAGAAGTTTGCTGGCCGCGGTCTTTGATGAAACACGCGACAACGGATGCGAGGCTGCCAGCAGGCGCAATGAGTTGGCATCGGCGATGGTCGCGTCGTCAATCCAGTAGTGCAGCTTGGGCCCGGGCACTAACAGCGTCTCAAGATTCAGGTTGTTCAAGCTGCCATCCGGAATGATGAAGACTTGAGAGTCTTTCCTCAGCAGAGACTGCGCCGGGGCGATGAGCATTCGGTAGAGCGCGATCCCATCGGCGTTCGCGGTTTCAAGAACATCTTGCGGACCGACCAGAGCCTTTCGATAGCGCTGCACAGCCGCGTCGATTTCCGATGCCGGAGGCAGCGTAAACAGGTTCAGTTTTTGCGGGGTGATCGCCCAGAGATACGACTGCTTCACGCCCAGCCAATAAAAAAGTATTGCGCCGCCGGCGCGTTGGGCCGCTTGTTGCGCATTCAGTGGAGCGGGAGCGAATGAGCTTCCTTTGGACAGCAATCCCAATCCCTCGGTAAGGGTGCGGGCGCGGCTGTAGTCGGCAACTTGCAAGGCCTGGTCAGCCTTCCCCCGAGAAATAAGAAAATGAATGTAGTCGTCGTAGATGCGGGAGGCGTTATTGGAAAAGGGCAGTTTCGAATCGTTACGCTGCAGCGACGATCGGGCGGCTTCGAAAGTTGTTAGTGCTGCGCGATATTGACGGTCGGCCCCCTCTGACTGATCTCGCGATTCGTAAAGTTGAGCGAGTGCATGCTGAGACCGCCACGTCAGTGACGGGTTAGCATTTGGGTCGCTCAGAACCTCGCGAAATATTCGTTCCGCTTCAGCCGCATCGTTCGATTGGGCAGCAATTAGCCCTTTAACCAACAGCGGATAAAGTTCATCCAGTCGGTTGTGGTCGGCGCGGGCAATCGCAATCGCGTCATCCGAGTATTTGCGAGCATCATCGAGTTCAGCGCTCTCGACTGAAACCAGGGCGAGTGCTCGCAGTGCGTTATAGATGTCTTCCGTGCTATTGATCTGCTTTGCTAGCCCCAGGCCTTGCAGATAGGACTCCTTTGCCCGGGGAAAATCGCGGGTGTCTGAGTAGACGTAACCAGAATTTGTGATCCAGGATAGCTCGTCGAAGACGTCGCCGATCTCTACCGCTCGCCTCTCGGCGTCATTGGACAGCGTTAAAGCTTTCTCTGAGTCGCCAAGGTTGTAGTATGCCCAGCCGAGGTTACCCGCCGCCTTCAAGGCAACACTTTCCGCCCCTAGACTGGTAGAGAGTGCGTCCGCAGGTTCCAACCAGTCGATTGCCTCGTCAAAGTGGTGCTCGCGCAGCGAGGATGCTCCAAGGTTGAGAAGAGCTGTTGCCTCCAGAAACTGGTCACCATGCGCCCGGGCAAACGACAGAGTGCCCTCGAACAGCCTTCGTGCCGAGGCTAATTGACCGCGCTCAATCGCGAGAACTCCCTTCGCCCGAATAACGTTTCCGCAAGTCGAGGCAATGGTGCCGGAACATAGTTGCTCCGCTTGGTTAAGCGCGTCGTTGGCTTCCACGAATGAGTGTTCACGGGCATAGGCGACCCCCTCAATCGCCAGCATTTCAATAACTACATCTCTTGCGGAGGGCAGCGTCGATTGAGCAGCGAGAAGCTTAAGCGCATCATGGCTCATCCCGCGCCACAGCAGAGATTCGGCTTCCAAAATTCTAAATTTCCATGCCCATTCCGGACTTGTAGTTGAAAAACGTTTGCATTCCGTGTGGGCTTCGTCCTGACATTTCTGCAAGTCGCCGTGCAGAAAAACTCTGTAGGCACGATCGAAAGAGACCTGCGGGCTTGGGGGCCGGCTACAACCCAGCCCGCAGGTGAGAATAACGAACACGAAAAGTCTTAGGCCCTGATATTGCAGTTGTGGGCATGCTCGGCAAATCTCCGCCGAAAGCTTTTGCTGAAGTTCGGGCTCTACAGCTACGGCGCGGTGTGGCCGTTGGCCGTTGCGCTGCCCCCGATTACGTTCCCGCCGCCGATGCAGCCCATGTGCATGTTTAGCATATTGAGGGTGAAGTAGTTGCTGTCGTTTGGCGC
>Ga0210394_10003455_pt1 | contig 19843 bp, 14 predicted proteins | sample IncBWC12MmetaG_FD_160121 | JGI IMG/M metagenome (GOLD analysis project Ga0210394, IMG submission 160121) | Forest soil microbial communities from Barre Woods Harvard Forest LTER site, Petersham, Massachusetts, United States - Inc-BW-C-12-M | ecosystem: Environmental > Terrestrial > Soil >...
GCGCACTGCCGGCGCCCTCGCGATACCACAGCCGTGAGCCTGGCCCATAGTGCTCATGCTCGGCCTTCTGCCCGAAGCAGGCCTTGAGATCGCCGCTGAAGGAATGCAGATCGAAGTCCGCCGGCGGCACGCCGTTGGTGAAGTCCACCACGACATCGCCGCTGACGGATTGCACCTCGAGCAGCCCGTCGGTGGCCAGTGCCATCGCGAGCTGATAGTCACCCGAGACGGCCTTGAGGCGCGCATGCGTCACGGTGCCGAGCGACAGCTTTCCCGTTCCGCTCACGGTCGAGATCGTGATATCGCCGTGGCCGCCCGTGACATCGAGATCGCCGCTGACCGTGCCGATCTCGAGCAGTCCCGAGTCCGGACCCGCGTTCACGTGCACATCGCCGCTGACCGTATGAACGCGCACCGCGCGCAGTGCCGCTGTCCTGACTTCGCCGCTGACGGTTTGCAATTCCTGCTCGCCCTGCAGGTCCCGAACGCTGATGTCCGAGCTCACGAGCGACGCGGTGAGGCTGCTGCCTCTCGGCGCATACACGGTCAGATCCGCATCGCCCGGATCGTGCAGACCGATACCCCAGTGTCGTCCGTGCGATTCATCGAGCACCACGCGGATGGTGGTACGAGTGCCGCTGGAGGCAATGTCCAGCTTGCCGATATCGGAGCCGAGTGTGCCGGTAACCTCGACCTCGGGCTTGTCCCAGCCCACCACCGCGACCCGACCGCTGACGTTGACGATCTCGATCTGGCCCTGCGGATCGGCGCTGGCGTGCTGATCGATGGCACGGCGCTCGGCCCACGCCGGCGTCGCGCCACAAGCGCAGGAGAGCGCCAATCCGACGCACGCGACGGTTGCAAAACGACTCTTGGACAATTTCATGTGCGATTCCCCTGGGTGGCCGGCTCACTGTTGCGGACTACCGTGGTATACAGATCGAACTCCTGCTGCCAGGTGCTCTCGAGCAGCCGATTGAGCACCGGGCTTTCCGGGTCGGCGGCCAGCGCCCGTCGAATATCGGCATTGGCGGCGCGTATGGTGGCGAGATCCTGCTCGATGCGCCTGCGAGTGGCCGGCGCCAGTAGCTCGAGACGTTCGCGATAGGTGTGTTCCAGCGCCGCCCGCATGCTCACGTACTGCGCGCTCGCCGGTACGGCAAAGCCCGCGGTTGCGAGTCCGCCAACGGGCGTCTCCGGCTGCATGCGCGCCAGCTGCCAGCCGATGAGACCGGCCGTGACCGCAATTCCGAGGCCCGCGGCCAACGCCAGCGGCACTCGCCAGCGGCGCATGCGCTGGGCACTCTCGCTCGCCGCAATCGATGCGTGAATGGCGGGCCACAGATCGTGCGCTGGAGAGACATCGCGGGGCAGTCCCGCCAGCCGCGCGTCAAGATCGCTCATATACCCTCCGGCGAGAGATCGAGGCGCTCGGCCAGCATCTGCCGGGCGCGGTGTAACTGTGCTTTGCTGGTGCCGACGGCGATGCCGAGCGCATCCGCGGCCTCCTCGTGGCTGTAGCCATAAAGACCGACGAGCACCAGCACATGCCGCGCACCGCCCGGCAACGCAGCGATCGCCGCCTCGAGGTCAAGCGGCGGCGAATCTTCGCCGGCACGGTGGTCCAACTCCTCCGCACTCGCGTCGGTGGTGGATTCGAGTGTTGCCATGCGCACCCGGTGGCGCGCCATGACCGTATTGACCGCGATGCGGTGCAACCAGGTCGCGAATGCGCTGCGGGCTTCGAAGCGCGCCAGTCCACGCCAGGCACTCACGAACGTCTCCTGCACGCAGTCCTCGGCGGTTTCCCGATGCCCCGTCAGGCGCAGACACAGTCCGTAAATCCGACCGGCATGACGGCGATACAGCTGCTCGAAGGCCGAGTGGCTGCCACCGGCCGCGGCGGCGATGGCCTTGCGCTCATCCGCGAGGACGCGCACCGCTGCCTCCGGGAATTCGATCATGGTCGCTGCCACCCTGACCCCGCCTGATCCGATCGTCACAGGATTGGAGGGATCCGCGGGGCGAAAGGTTTACATTCCCCGATCACATCTAATGTAATGCCGGTACCATGCCCATCGCATCCACTCTGACTATGTCCGTCGCCGACGAAGACCGCTCGCGCACGCGCTCCCTGGTGGCCTCCCAGGCGGGGGTCGTGGCGAGCGAAAGCGTGCTCGCATCGCAGGTCGGGGCCCGCATCCTCGAGAGCGGCGGCAACGCCGTCGACGCCGCGGTTGCCGCCAATGCCGTGCTCGGACTCGTGGCGCCCATGAATGACGGCATCGGCGGCGATCTGTTCGCGATCATTTACGAGGCCGCTAGCGGCCGGTTGCACGGCCTCAACGCCTCGGGCTGGGCGCCGGCGGCATTGAGTGCCGAGTATCTGCGCAGTCAGGGGATGGCGGAGATGCCGCAGCAAGGCATCCACTCCGTCACGGTCCCGGGTGTGGTTGCAGGTTGGAGCGCCCTGCTGGGTCGATGCGGCTCGCGCGACTTCGCGCAGCTGCTGGCCCCCGCCATCCGCTACGCCGAGGATGGCTTTCCCCTCGAGGAGGTCGTGCAAGGCTACTGGCACGCCAGCGAGCCGGTGCTGCGAGCCGACTCCGCGGCGGCCCGCACGTATCTGCCGGGCGGGCGCGTACCGTCTGTCGGCGAGCTGTTCCGCAATCCGGAACTGGCCTGGAGCTACCGGCAGATTGCCGCGGCCGGCAGGGATGCGTTCTATGAGGGCGAAGTGGCGCAAAGGATCCTGGCGACTTCGGCGGCCCACGCCGGGCGGCTTCGGCCCGACGATCTGGCTGACTATGAAGCCGAGTGGATCGAGCCGATTTCGACCGGTTATCGCGGCTGGACGATCTGCGAGCTGCCGCCCAATGGCCAGGGCATCGCGGCGCTCGAGATGCTCAATATCATGGAACAGTTCCCGCTCGCCGAGTGGGGGCACAATTCGGTGCGCGCGCTGCACACGATGATCGAGGCCAAGAAGCTCGCCTATGCCGACCTGATGCGCCACGTCGGCGACACGCGCTTTGCGAGCATCCCCGTCGCGACACTGGCCTCAAAGGCGTTCGCGGCCGAGCGTGCGCGATCGATCGATCCGGCGCGCGCCGCCGGCAGCGTCTCCTCGGGTGCAATTCCCGGCACCGATCACGGCACGACCTATCTGGCCGTGGCCGATCGCGCGGGCAACATGGTGTCGCTGATCCAGAGCAACTTCATGGCCGTGGGCTTCGGTTCGGGACTCGCGGTCGAGGGCGCCGGCTTCGTGCTGCAGAATCGCGGCGGGTTGTTCACGCTCGCGGCTGGACATCCGAATGTTCTGGCGGGGCGCAAGCGCTCGCTGCATACGATCATTCCGGGCTTCATGCACAAGGGCGATACGCGCATCGCCTTCGGCGTCATGGGCGGTTGGAATCAGGCGCAGGCACATGCGCAGTTCGTCTCCAACGTGGTCGATTTCGGTCTCAACATCCAGGCCGCACTCGATGCGCCGCGCTTTTCCAAGGACACCTTCGACGGCCGCGACGTCAATCTCGAAGCCCGAATTCCCGCGGGCATCCGGCGGCAACTCGGCGATATGGGGCATGACGTCCTGCGGCGCGGTGATTATTCCTCGGTCCGCATGGGCGCCGGTCAGGCCGTGGCATGGGATCCGGTGCGCAAGGTGATGTTCGGCGCATCGGACGCGCGCAAGGACGGCGCCGCGATCGCGGCACTGCTGCCCTGGGAGTAGTGGCGGGATGGGGGCGCTAGCGACCGCCTTTGATCCGTTGCGACTGCCATGTCACGAGCGCGATGCCACCGAGTACCAGCAGCGATGAGATCGCGAGCCGCAACGAGATCGCCTCGCCCGTGAACAGCACGCCGCCGAGCGCTGCGATCACGGGCACGCTGAGCTGCAGGTTCGCCGCGACGATGGCGCTCAGACGCGGCAGCACGGTATACCAGGCCGCATAGCCCAGCCCGGACGCGATCGATCCGGACAGCAACGCCAGCAGCGTGCCGTTGCGATCGATCGATGCGTGCGACCAGAGCAGCGCCACGATTAGCACACCAAGCGGTGCAGAGCGCACGAAATTGCCGGCGGTATCGCGCAGCGGATCATTCGAGCGCCGGCCGCGCAGTGAGTACACGCCCCAGGCGATGCCTGCGCACAGCATCATCGCGGCCTTGTCGATCGGGGGCGCGGACACCCCGGGCAGCAGCAACAACACCAGGCCGCTCACCGCCACCAGCCAGCCGCAACCGATCTTCCAGTCGATGCGCTCGCCCGCAACCAGCCCCATCGAGATCATGATGAGCTGCACGGCGCCGAACAGCAGCAGTGCACCGGTGCCGGTGGTGACGGCCACGTACGCAAACGAGAACGCTACCGCGTAGATCAGCAGCGCCGCGGCCGAGGCCCAGTCTCCGCCAAGCCGCTGGCCGCGCCGGCCGAATCGCACCAGCAGCCAGAGGGTGGCAGCACCCGACAGCAGGCGAATGCCGGTGAAGCTCGCGGGATCGATACGGGTGTCGTGCAGCGCCAGGCGGCACAGCACGGAATTCGCCGCGAACGCCAGCAGCACGAAAGCCGCAACCAGCGGCGTCGATCTCACGCCAGCGCCTGCGACAGATCATCGATCAGATCAGCACTGTCCTCGATGCCGATCGATGCGCGCAGCAGATTCTGCGGTGTGGTTGAAGCCGGTCCTTCGATGGACGCGCGATGTTCGATCAGGCTCTCGACGCCACCGAGGCTGGTCGCACGACGCAGCAGCCGGGTGCGCGCCGCCGTATCGAGGGCGATATCGCGTCCGCCCTCGACACAGAACGACAGCATGGCGCCGAATCCGCCCGGCATCTGCGCCGCGGCCACTGCATGCCCTGGGTGCTGCGGCAAACCGGGGTAGTAGACGCGTTCGATCGCCGCGTGCTCGGTCAGGAAACGTGCGATCGCAAGCGCGCTCGCGCACTGCGCGCGCACGCGCAGGGCCAGCGTCGCGAGACTGCGTCGCAGCAGCCAGCAGTCGAATGGCGCCAGCACCGCTCCGGCGAGCACCTGCCAGGCACGGATGCGCTCGAGCAGCGCTGCGTCCTCGCGCACCACCACCACGCCGCCCATGACGTCACTGTGACCACCGAAGTACTTGGTGGCACTGTGGATCACCAGATCGACGTCGAAGTCGAATGGGTGCTGGCAGACGGGCGTCGCGAAGGTGTTGTCGCAAACCACCCAGGCGCCAGCGCGGCGCCCGAGGGCGCTGACGGTTGCCAGATCAGTGATGCTGAGCAGCGGATTGGCCGGGGTTTCGATCCATAGCATGCGCGCACCTGGCCGCAGCGCGGCCTCGACCGCGGCGGGATCGCGGCAGTCGACGCATTGCACGTGGACGCCTCGCTCGCGTACATGCTCCCCGAGCTGCCGCAGCGTGCCATGGTAGCCCTCCAGTGGTGCCACGACCCGATCGCCGGCACGCAGCAGTTGCCATACCGCCATGTTGGCCGCGAGCCCGGAGGCAAACGCGACCGCCGCCGCGCCGCGCTCGAGCCTCGCGACACAGGACTCGAGCGCCTCGCGATTGGGCGTGCCCTCGCGGCTGTAGCGGTAGCCGCGCGGATAACTGCCGTCCGCATCCCGCTCGAATGTGGTGCTCAGATGGATCGGCTGCGCCAGCGCGCCGGTGGCGGCATCGGGCTCATGCGCCGCGTGCACGCACTCGGTGTTCAGACCCAATGATCCTGTCATGGTTGACTCGCCTGATCGGAGGTTTTCACGGGCACACCCTGATTCCTGGCCGATTGCAGCAGTGCTGCACAGTCAGCGTTCTTTGCCAGATCGGCGTCGACGAAACCGAGTATCTCGAGCGGCGCGCGCGCAACGCCGACGGCGATCGCCTTGGTGGTTTGCGCGGCTGCGCTGCCGCCCTGTATGCCGAGCGACGGATGCGAGAGCGTCCCGCGTACCAGCACCGGCGCGTGCAGCCGCATCAGGTGGCGGCTCTTGGGTTGACCGTGCAGGGCGAGTTCGATGCCTTCGGTGTCGAGGCGAATGTCGCCATCGCCGCTGATCAGCACCGGATCAGTGTCGAGCAGCAGCGTCTGCGCATGCATAACGCCCTGCTGAGCCTCGAAGCTCGCGACACCGCAGCGCACCGCCGTCTCCTTCTGATCCCGGGACAGCAGCAACCCGAGACCACGGGCGAAATCGGCGCCGATGAGTTCGACAAAGGCTGCACGCAGCGTGCCGTGCGGCACCACCACGGACAACGTGCCGTTGGCATCGGCGGCAAACTGGTGGATTGAACGGCCCTGACCGGTCAGATCCAGTCGCGCCTGGATCAACCCATCGAACGGTGCCGGGGCACCGGAGGTGTGCTCGAGCAGCGTCGGATTCATGTCCGCCAGTTTCAGCTCGAGCCGGGCCGCCGCAGGCTCGCGGGTGGCGTCGAGCCGCGCGCGACCGGTAAGTTTCCCCTCGTATAGGCTCGCCGAAAACGGCGACAGGGACAGGATCCCATGATCGATCGCGACGTGGACGGCGGCTGAGTGCAGCGGTACGCGTCCTATCTGCACGGTGCGTGCGCGATATTCGACCTGCGCGTCGCCCGCGCGCAGGCCGTCAAGCGGCAACGTCGCCTCGGGCAGCAGCAGGGGCGGCTCGCGCGCGGACTTGGGCGCACGGCCGGCCGCCGCGGCGCCGATGTCGGCCGAGCGCAGCAGTTGCGAGCTCAGCTCGCCCTCGATGCGTGGGCGGCCGCCTGCGGTCTCGATTGCAATCGTCCCATGCAGGTCGCTGTCACCCGCGCTAAGCGCCAGATCGCTGTAGCGGAAATGCGAGTGCTGGCGCTCGAGCTTGACCAACAGTCGATAGCGTGCGGTGTCCGGCAGCGACACTCCGATCAGAAAGAACAGATCCTTGAGATCCTCGCCGCCTGCCTCGGCGGTCGCTTCGAGCACACGAAAATCGAACGGCTGCGGTATCTGACCCCGACCCTCCAGGCGCGAACCACTCGAGCGCTCTGCGAACGCAAACCGATACGGTCGGCCGTGGCTCACCGTCGACAGTGGATCGCCGTTCAGCGCCACGACCGCCGCGTGCCCGTTGAGGTCTCCGGCGCCTTCGAGGTGCCAGGGCACGAAACCCTTCGCCGCCGGCACGTCGCGTGCGCTGACAACACCGGTGAATTTGAGATGCCGGGGCGCATCATCGAGCTCAAGCCGCGTGCGCGTCACCGACAGGCTGTGAATCAGCGGCGGTCCACCACCCGCGCCGGGCGTGTGCGGCGGATTAGACTGCCAGTTGGCTCGGCCCTCGATATCGCGCGCCAGGTGCAAACTGGCGTCCTCGACTTCGAGCTGATGGATCTCCAGTTCGCCGCCGAACACCGGCCAGCGCTCGAGTACCAGCGTCACCTGCCCGATCTCTGCGGTGACGCCGGGCGGCACCCAGGGCGGATTGCCAATGGTCACGTGCTGCGCGACCACGCGCGGCGTCGCCGACAGCAGCTGGGTCTCGATCGCACCCTCGACCTGCACCGGTCGGCCCAGGCGCGCGGCGATGAAGTGCACGAACGGCGTGCGCAGATGATGGCCATCGATCAGCACGGCGATGCACAGGGGCACCGCGGCCAGCAACAGCAGCATCGCCAGTGCGCTGGCCGTGCACCACAGCGCCGTACGGCGCATCAGTGCGCGCGCTTGGTGAAATGCGCGATGCCGCGGCGCGCATCATCCAGGGTGGCGTTGCTGGCCATGACATCGCCCGCCAGCGCGTAGGCCGCTTCGATCGACAGTTCGTTCTGGGCGTAGAACAGGCGCTTGCCGGCAGCGATGGCATCGGGCGACTTGGCCACGATCGAGGCGGTCAGCGCTTCGATCTCGGCATCGAGTGCCTCGGGTGCCACGACTCGATTGACCAGGCCGCGCTCGCGTGCGGTCTGCGCATCGATGAAATCCCCGGTCAGCAGCATTTCGAGCGCCGGCTTCTGCAGCACGTTGCGCGACAGAGCCACCGCCGGCGTCGAGCAGAACAGTCCCACATTGATGCCGGAGACCGCGAAGCGTGCCTCGCTGCTCGCCACCGCCAGGTCGCACATTGCCACCAGCTGGCAACCGGCGGCCGTTGCGACCCCTTGAACGCGAGCGATCACCGGCTGGGGCAGGCGCCGGATCGTGAGCATGAGCTCGCTGCAGGTCGCGAACAGCGCGCGCATGCCCTCGAGATCCACCTCTGAGCCCATTTCGGTCAGGTCGTGGCCGGCCGAGAAGGCGCGGCCTTCGGCCGCGAGCACGATGGCACGCACGGACCGATCCGCGCCCAGCTGCTCGAGCGTCTGCCTGAGACAGGTCATCATGGCAGCCGACAGCACGTTGTACTTGGCCGCGCGGTTCAGGGTAAGGCGGGCCACGGGCCCCTGGTGCTCGACACGAACCAACGGCGGATCTGCGGCACTCATCGTACGACTCCTAGGCGCCCGGACGGATTGTACCCCCGAAGCTTTGCCGATAGATTGGCACTATAGAGCCGGCGCGGGGGAGCATCGGACCATGGCACACGCCAAGCAAGCACGACGGGTTTCGGCGGAGGCCGCCGCCGGGCAGGTTCAGAGCGGCGATTGGGTCGACTACGGCTTCTGTCTCGGGCAGCCCGACGCGTTCGACCAGGCACTCGCGCAGCGCGCGCAGCAGCTCCAGCAGGTCAAGATACGCTCGGCCCTCACGGTGCGACCCCGGGCCGTGCTCGATGCCGACCCGCACGGCGAGCATTTCCTCTGGCTCAGCTGGCACTTCTCCAGCTACGACCGCAAGCAGCACGATGCCGGTCGCTGCAATTACATCCCGATGAATTTTGGCGAGGCACCTGACTATTACCGGCGCTTCGTCGATCCGATCGATGTCGCCTGCATCAAGACCGCCCCCATGGACGACCGGGGCTACTTCAATTTTGGCTGCAACACCACCTATCTGCGCGCCATGACCTCGCGTGCGCGCATCATCGTCGTGGAGACAACCTCGGCGATGCCGCACGCCCTCGGACCTGACAATGCCCTGCATGCGAGCGAGGTGGATTTCGTCGTCGACGCCGGCGATTCATCGCTGCCGGAGGTATCCGCGGCCCCGAGCGGCGCCGTCGAGCGCCAGGTGGCGCAGCTGATTGCGGCGGAGATCGAGGATGGGGCCTGTCTGCAGATTGGCATCGGCGGCATGCCAAACGCGGTGTGCTCGTTGCTGCGCGAAGCGAATGTCCGCAACCTCGGCATTCACACCGAGATGCTGGTCGACGGCATCGCCGATCTGATCGAATCCGGCATCGTCACCAATGCCTGCAAGCAGATCGACACCGGCCGGAGTGTGTTTTCCTTCGCGCTCGGCTCGAGCGCGCTCTATCGCCTGATCGACCGCAATCCTGCGCTCTGCGCCTGTCCGGTGGATTACACCAACCTGCCGCACAACATCGCCAGGAATCACAAGGTCGTGTCGATCAACAACACCACGCAGATCGATCTGCAGGGCCAGGCGGCCTCCGAATCCTGCGGCCATCGCCATGTCAGCGGCACCGGCGGGCAGCTGCAGTTCGTACGCGGTGCCTATGCTTCGCAGGGCGGCAAATCCTTTTTGTGCCTGTCCTCGACTTTCAACAAGGGCGCAAAGCCCGCCAGCCGCATCGTCGCCACGCTGACACCCGGCAACATCGTGACCACACCCCGCACCGACACGATGTACGTCGTCACGGAATACGGCATGGTCAATCTCAAGGGCAAATCGGTGGCCGAGCGTGCCGTGGCTCTGATCTCCATCGCTCACCCCGACTACCGCGAGGAGCTCGAGCGCGCGGCGCGCCAGCAGAACCTCATCCCGAAGGGCTTCCTCAGCTATCGGCCGACCATTACGGTGCCAGCGTAGAGCACCAGCCCGACGATACCGCCCACGAGCGCGCCGTTGATGCGGATGAACTGCAGATCGGGGCCGATTTCGAGTTCGATCTTGCGGCTGACTTCATCGGCATCCCAGCCCTTGACCACCTCCGCGATCAGAGCCGATATCTGACCACCATGGCGCGCGGCGGCGGTACGCACGAAGCGCAGCCACGAACCCTCGAGCCGCTGCACGATCGCGCGATCGCGCGCGACGCCCTGGGCCAGAGCGACGATCAACGCGGCCGCGGAATGCCGCAGCACTGAATCCGGGCGAGCGAGATCCGCCTCTGCGCGGGTGGCGAGTGCCTCGCGCAGGCGTTGCAGGTCCTGATCGCCGGCGAAGGCGGCGACTGCGCCCCGCAGCCAGCTCTGCGCCGCTTCGCGCTGCTCTGCGGACTCGACCAGCGCGCGCGACCAGTCGCGCAGCGTGGTCTCGAACGACTCGCGCAGTGGATGCGCCGAATCGACCCCCACATCGTGAATCAGCGCCCGCACCCCCTCGAGAAACTTGCGCACGATGTAGCCGTCGACGAAGGCGGGTGTGTACTTTGACGCCTGGGCAAACTTGTCCCGGATCAGCGCCTCATTCTCGATCAGCCAGCCATCGAGCAGTATCAATGCGCGATCCAGCAACGCGCTGTGCAGTCTGGTATCGAGCAGCAGTTCGATGAACTTCTGGGTCACGCGCGCGGCATCGAGCGCCAGCAGCCGCGGCACGACCGCCGTGCGGAACAATCGTCGCAGATCGGCATCGTCCGGTGCTCTGAGCAACGCCGGCAGCAGACCGGTGAGCGCATCTGCAAATGCGGCTGCATTGGCTGGCACCACGAACCAGCCGGCCAGCTGCCTGGCCGTCTCGAAGCGCTCGAGCTTGGCGACGATGGTGTCCGGGGTCAGCAGGTACTGCGCCACGAACGTTCCGAGGCTGTCGGCAATCTTGCGCTGATTGCGCGGGATGATGGCCGTGTGCGGGATGGGCAGTCCGAGCGGTCGCCGGAACAGCGCCACCACGGCATACCAGTCGGCAATCGCGCCGATCGCCGATGCCTCGGCAAATGCCTGTAGCCACCGCAACCAGGGCCAGAGCGCCTGGTAGCGTACGCTCGCCGTCAGCAGCACGAGGCTCGCGCCGAGGAGCGCGAGGTTGAGACGTTGCATTTGGCGCAGTCGCGCGCGTTTGATGTCGTTCATGCCCTCATTATGCGCTGCACATTGCCGGCAGCGGCGCACGACTCCGATCGCGGCGCGGGGCTCATGCCGGCCTCCTTAGCGATTCGGGCGAGACGCTTCGTGTCGAAACGCTCGCCCGTTACCTCGCCGATGCCACGGCCGCCGACGCGGCAACTCGGGTCGGACTCAGCCGCACACGCGTGCGAAGTAGCCCTGTCCATAGAAGGGACCGGTCTGGACCCACTGCGAATGGCAGGTACGAACCAGGATCGGGTTACCGAACTGGTCGTACACGATCGCGGCGGCATTGGCCGAGCCGATTGCGCCGAGCGTAACGGCCGTGACGGCTAGGGTGCTCATCAGGATCTTCTTTGCGGTGGCTTTCATGATCAGTGCTCCTTGAGTGTTAGCGACAGTCTGTTTAATCAACCCACGGCTGTCAGCGTAACGATCGAGCCACGACGCCACCATCCCTCATAATAGGGAGATTGAGCGCTAGCCGAGATCGACCAGCAAGCGATTGCGATCCAGCAGTTGTTCGAACACGGCCGGCAGCGGCACACGCGCCGCGCCGCGCCGATGCGGATTCGGATCGTGCGTGAATGAAAGTGCACGATCGTTGAGTAACAGCTCATTCACACCGCAGCCGCCGGCCCCGACGCGATACCGGATCTCGATCGGACGGCCGCGCAGCGTGGTCTCGACACGCATGCCATCGAGCGCCTGCGGCATCACCGGATCGATGCAGAGTGCGTCCGCCTGCCAACTCAAGCCTAAGAAACGCCTCAGGATGAGCGCCAGTGAAATGCCGGCGCCACTCGAATACACCCGCCAACCGCCATCGAGCGCGATGGTTCCGCGCACCACGCGCTCGTATTCGGCGCTGGCCTGATAGCGATCCTCGAAGGCCGCATCGGAGCTCGAGTAGTAGCAGTTCGCCTGTCGCAGTGTTGCGCGGGGCACCACGGTGCGGATGCCGATCGGATTGGCCTGGCACAGCGCCTGGAAGAAACGCTCCGCCTCGCCCACGTGCGCCAGCGCCTGCGCGTAGCGCAAATGCGCGTGCATGTACATCAGGCCGATCTCGCGACCGAAGAAGGTGGCACTCTCGGCGCGCTGGAACAGCCGCTGCGGCCCGCCGTGGTAGGGCATCGGTCGATCGAACAGCCGCAGTCCGTCCGGACCACTCAGGTGCGCATCGATCAGGCCCAGATGATGCCGTGCCTGTGCGGGCGTGAGCATGTCCTCGAGAATCGCGTGGATGATTGCAAGTGCACTGTAGTGCACGCCCGTGGTGCCGTCATTCGGGTGCAGCAGCTGGCGAACCTGCCCGCCTTCCTCGAACAGCGCGTAGCCGGCGAGTACGCCGTCCACGAGCAACAGCCGCTGAAAGTCGCGCAACACGGCCGCCGCCACGCTCTGAAGTCGCGCAGCCTCTGCGCCCTTCCCGGCCGGATTCAACGCCTGCGCCAGTAGCGTCAGCATCTGGAAGTGCAGCGTCACGGTCCAGGCGCTGCACATACGCTCGCGCAGCCGCGGATCCGCGGGTTGCAGCGCGTCGTTCCAGTCACCATGGCCGTAGGCCGCCAGAGTCGTGCCCGGAATGACGCGCCTCTCGACCAGAGCGAGCGCGCGTCGCGCGTGCTCCCAAACGGTCGCGCTCTCGCCCGATTGCGCGCCGCGCGGATCGAAGAAGGCGACCCGTTCATCGAGGACTTTGGCATCACCGGTGGCGATCAAATACTGCGCCAGCACCAGCAGCGGCCAGAAGACGATGTCGCCATGCGAATCGCCGGCGCGGATGCCGCGCTCGCGCTCAAAGAACATGAACCATTGCGGCCAATCGCCGTCGGGATTCTGCGCCGCCATGACGCGCAGCAGTAGATCGCGCACCGGCTCGGGACGGTCGAGCGCCAGCAGCATCTCCACCGGCCCCTGGCAGACATCGCGCGTTCCCCAACCGCCGCCCGAATACTGTTCCAGGCCACGCGGCGAGAGGTAATGAACCAAAGCGTTGTGTGTGAACCAGGGGACGATCTCGCCCAGGCGCGCGACGCGCTCGGTGAGCGCACCGGCCGCCGGCGCACTCAGCGTGGGGGTCGGGATCAGGTCTGTCTCCCTGCCGACCGCCAAGGGCGCGGGTGAAGCCTCGGGCACGAGTTCCCCGCGATAACGCAACCCGAGCGCGCGCGCCGCGCCGGTAACGATGCAGAGATAGGGTTGCCGACGCGACCGGCCGTCCAGGAACAGCAGCTCATCGCCCGCGATTGTCTCGAGCCGCGAGCCGGCCACCGGACTGATGCGAATGCTGCCGTTGGGGAAACGCCGCCCGACATCGGTCTCGGCCGCCGCCGCGAGCACGATGGCATCACCGTCGCGCCGCCAGCAGGCTGGGCCCGGCGCGTTGCCATCATCATCATTGAGCGCCACGTGATGCGAGAGCAGGAACCGCGTGGGGCCGCCGCGACTGACTTCGAGCGCCAGCAGCATTTCGCGCGCATCGTCGCAGGCTTCGGCGCGTACCAGGATTTCGCCGCCGTCGAACCGATAGATCCAGCGGCAGGCCTGGGTCGACATCTCGAACGCAGAAGGCAGCTGCAACAGATGCCAGCGATCACCGATATCGACGAAGGCGCGCAGACCGTGCGAGCGGAACAGACCCAGGTAGCTGTGCACGGTCGAGAGCACGCGATTGATGCTCACGTGCCCCTGCGTCAGCATGGAATGAAACACACCGTTCATCCACGCCGTCGACGTCATCCCCGTTTCATCCGGAGTGATGTGACGGCCGCTGCGCAGAATGTGCCCATGCGGCCGCAGCACCCGCAATTCCTTGGCGCGCAGTACCACGTGGCAGTCGCGGCCGTAAAAGAACGACAGCAACGCGCCACGCTCGTCGCTTTCGACGTGCCGCCACTGCGTTCCGAACAGCCCCTGCACCGCCGCGGTGTCGAGATCGATTGCCTCGAGCAGCGGTGCGGCACTGAATAGCGTCGCCGCGACACCCGGCGCAGCGGCGACGCCCGCAGCCGCGACTGCTGACTGCGCGGCGGCGTGCTCCATCGTCGCCTCCGGCAGCGCCAACACGGTTGCCACCCGGTCGAGATCCGCTGCCGCAGTCGCATCGCGATGATCGGCCACGAACGCGCCGAAGAATCCGGCCTCGACCGTGCGCTGCGGCTCCAGTCGCAGCGGCTGATCCCGGATCACGACCATCGAGTGCTCATGCTGCAGCCGCCGCGACGGCAGCTCCGCGGTGAGTCCAACCGGCGCATCCCCGGCTCGGCCCGAGTGCCCATGAAACTGCAGCGCATCGGTTGCAAACGATGCCGCCCGGCGTCGCGAACCGATCAGGCTCCACGGAAAACGGCCGTCGACCGCCTGGTTCTGTCGCGAAGCGATCACGACGCCGTGCTCGGCATGATTCAGCGGCACATGATCGATGTATTGGCTGACGTAGAACTCGTTCATGCGCACGGCCCCGTACGGCGCCAGCGCCAGGTCCTGCGCATAGGTCAGATCGAGCTCGCGCGGGCTCGAGGCCGTATTGGTGAGACGCAGCGTCCAGAACCACACTGGCGCGCTCTGCGCCAACACGAGTGCGATCGAGTAGCGGATGTCGCGCCAGACGCCCTCACCGAGCAGCGCGCCGCCCGGCGCATCGGCAAAAAAGCGCGTCGGACTCGCCGGTCCCAGCAGTGGCGTCCACGCGAATGACCGCGCACGATCACGCAGGTAAAGATTCGCGGGGCCACCCTCGGTCCCGTTGCCGATGAACAGCGCCAGCGACACCGTCTCGCAGTCGAATCGACGCAGCGAGCCGTTGGCATTGAATTCGGCCCGCAACCCCGATGGACTGTCGAGGCCAATCCCAGTCGAACCATTACGCGCATCGGGCATGTCCGCGTTATCCTTGAGCCCACCAGCTCGGCGTCGAACGCCGGATAATAGCGCAGCGGAGCGAACATGATTGCCGAGGTCAAATCGGACCCGATGGCGCAGGAGTATTCAGGACTCACGCGACTGGAACCGTCGTTGCCGAGCCACTGGTATTTCGATAGCGCGCAGTACGCGCTGGAGCTCGAGCGGATCTGGTATCGCAACTGGATCTATCTCTGCCGCGCCGATTCGATCGCGGAGACCGGTAGCTTTCGTACTTTCACGATCGGTACGCAACCGCTGCTCGTGCTGCGTGACGAGCACGGCACGCTGCGGGCATTCTTCAACACCTGCCGCCACCGCGGTTCGATGCTCTGCACTGAACCCGCGGGCCGGCTGGCGGGCCGGGCGATCACCTGTCCCTATCACGCTTGGAGCTATCGTCTCAGCGGCGAGTTGGCGCGCATACCGAACTCAGGCCGGCCGCATCACGTGCCGCTCGAGCAAACGGCGCTGTATTCGGTGACGCTCAAGGAATGGCGCGGCTTCATATACGTCAATCTTGCCGGCTCCGATCGCGGCCTGGCCCAAAACTTCAACGCCAACATCGAGACCGTGGCAAATTGGCCGCTGGAACAGCTTGTGGTCGGTCGCCGCCAGACCCAACGCATGCGGTGCAATTGGAAGATCTTCTGGGAGAACTACAACGAGTGCCTGCACTGCCCGACGATCCACCCGGCGCTCAGCAACCTGGTACCGATTTATCGCCGCGGCTTCATGGAGCAGCGCGACGATCCGAACTGGCGCTCGCACGCGCAGGACAACGATCCGGCCCGCAGAGGCGGATTGCGCACCGGCGCCGCCACCTGGTCCAGCGACGGGCGCGCACTGGCGCACGAGTTCGAAGGACTCAGCGACGAGGAACGCCGGATCGGTTATCACTTCGTCACCAGCCTGCCTTCGCATTACCTCGTGGCGCACGTCGACTACGTGCGTTCATCACGACTGCTGCCGCTGGGTCCCGAGGAGACCGAGATTGAGGTCGAATGGCTGTTTCCGCGTGAGACGCTCGAGGATTCGCGGGTCGACATCCGCAGCGTGTGCGACTTCTCGGCCCAGGTGCTGGCCGAAGATGCGGCAGCGTGTGAGCTCAATCAGCGTGGCCTGCGCTCGTCCGCGCACGCGCATGGCATGCTGATGCCCGAGGAATACGATCTGTTCCGCCTGCACGAATGGCTGCGTGCGCAGTTGCGCGAGCCCGGTGCGTGACCAGTCCATGTCGCCGCGCCACCGCAGTAGTGTCCGGTGTCTGCTGCTTGGCGGTATCGTGGCTTGCGCCGAGGCCATCGCGGCAGAGCCGCCTACTGCGCCGTGGACCGTAGGTGAGCCCATATTCACCTATGGCAACTGGCGGCCGCCCGCGGAAATTCAGGCCACCCTCGAACACCTGTATGGCTGGCCGGGCGGCTACGATCCGACCACGCTGACCCCTGAGATTGCCCGCCAGGCAGCCGAGGCCGGATTCAATCTAGTCTGGATCAATGATCTGTCGCAGCTGGGAATTGCCGAAGGATACGGGCTTCGAGCGCAGCTCGTCATCGCCGGCCATCAGCCCCAGAACAATCTGTTCTTCGAGCGGCCCGATGGCTGGCCGCAGGCGGATGAAGCAGCCGTCAATGCCCTGATCGACCGATTCAAAGCGTCGCCCGCTGCCTACAGCTACTTCATCATCGACGAGCCGGGTGCGAATCGATTCAATCATCTGGCGGCCATCGTCTCCTATCTCCAGCGGCGCGATCCGACGCACCTGGCTTATATCAACCTGTTTCCGCCCGATGAAATCACGAGTGATCTGCAGACATCGGACTACGGCGCGTACCTGGATGCGTTCATCCGAACCGTACGGCCGGCACTGCTGTCCTACGACAGCTACAACCTGTTCGCGAACGGCGATCGGAGTCTGTTTCTGGGGAACATGCAGCGGATTGCGCGGGCTGCCTCGCGGGCCGGAATTCCCTTCATGACGTATGTGCAGGGATGGCAGATGGATCCGAAACGCCATCCGCTCACGGTCGATGAGCTGCGGTTTCTGACCTACACGCCGCTGGCGTTTGGGGCCCAGGGAATTGCGTATTTCAACTACTGGACCCCTCGAGGTCCGGCCGCAGGAGGTCTGGCGCCCTTTCCGGACGGCAAGCCGACCGCGGTGTACGCGGCGCTGCGGGCGCTGAGCCAGCCCTTCAAGAGTATCGCCAGCCAACTCGCCCATCTGCAGTGGCTCGGCACCTACTTGAAAGGCTACGGCGGGTCGTCAATGCCGCGGTTCATGACACCGCCTCCCGGCAGAGCGCCCTTCGACATACCCCAAGTCTCGAATGCCGCCTCATACATCGATGGCGCGCCGCTCAAGGGAATATTGCTCGGCTACTTCGGCGCCGCCGCTTGCACCGAGTTGGCGTGCGCGACGCATGTGCTGCTGCAGAATCTCGATTACTCATCGTCGAAGGCATACCGCCTCGAGGGGACAGGTCCGCTATCGGTATTCGACGCTGGCACTGGTACATGGACCCCTAGCGGTCACAACTACACCGACATATCGCTCGAGCCCGGCGCCGGTGCGCTGGTTGCACTCAACGCGGCGCTGCCATAAGGACGCGACGATGACTGACAGCGGGCACACGCTGCGCGCGCGATATTGACGGCACGGATGGCTATGAACGATGCACCGGATTTATTTCAGGATTGTGCCGACCCCGCGATGAGCGACGTGTCCATTCGCGCGTTGGTTGCGCTCGCGCACAGTGAAAACCTTTGGATCTCACGGAACGAACCTGACGGTCAATGGCTGATCGACGGACCAAGCCAATCTATTGCCGTAGCCTATGGAGCGACGTATGAACAGTGGCGACGAGCGCTGCTGCAGGCCGCGGGACTCTAGGAATATATAACTTTATAAATATATCTTATCTTATTGATAAATATAACAATTAGTTGAATGATCTCGGCTCGCCGAGCGTCAACGTGAACGGCGTTCCATCAGCAACGCGACCGAACGCTCTTCATCGATCAGATTACGACGCCCGTCATCGCTGCGGGTGGAACCATCCCGGATCAGCTTGATGACCTGTTCCGGTGTCAGCGAAGGATCGAGCGCGAACAGCTTTGCGGCCAGATTGGTAACGTTCGGCGAGGCCATGGAGGTACCTGAGAGTTTCAATCGCGCGCCACCCGGCACGAAACTCTCGACATGATACCCATTGGCATCGACCAGCACGGTCTCGCCGTGGCTCGTGAAGGAGGTCTCATCACCGGCCTGGTTCACCGCACCCACCACCAGAAGATTGGACAGGTGCAATGATGCCGGCACGTCCTCGATGAACCCGACGTTGCTATTGCTGTTGCCAGCCGCGGCGACGAACAGCGTTCGCGGTGCCGCTCTCATCGCAGCCTCGATCGATTGTGCCCAGAGCGCAAACAGCTTGGCCGCCTGCTGCTTGCGCGCGACCGGATCCCCGCCCCCGCCGGTCTTCGACAGCCAGGTCTCGAATTCCTCGGGCTGGTCGCCCCAGCTCATATTCACCACGCGCACGTGGCGCGTACGGAAGTAGTCCGCCATCTGCCGAAAGTCGTCGCCGAGCCGCCGCGCCCACTGTTCCGTGGGCGGAAAAGGCAAATCGGGCAGGTTGTCGTTGAATCGCGCGACCACCAGCCGCGCCGCCGGATTGCCGCGCACGGATATGCCGGCGACGTGGGTGCCATGCATGTAGTGCCCGAGAACTTTGTTCTTCTCGAGCATGTCGTGCATCTGGTCCGCGCTGAAGGTCGCGAACAGTTTCAGCGTCGCATCGGCTGCCGGTGAGTCGATGCCATTCTGCAGGTCCATGATACCCGTGATCAGCTCACGATACTGCGGGTATGCCTGTTGTTGCTCGGGTGTCAATGCATGCAGCCAGCTCTTCGACGGCACGCCGTCATCCTCGAATGCGAGGCCGTGGTTGCCGCTGGCGGTGGACTTGGCGTCGGTGGAGAGCTGCTTCGGGAATAGGGCCACATCGACACCGGAATCCCAAATGCCGACGCGCACCGGGGTCAGATGCTGAGCCGCGGTGAGCGTTACCTCGCGCTCGGCCCAGATGTCCGGTTTGACGACCTTGTGCGCCTGGATGTACGCATGCAGCAGATCGCCACGCGCCTGGGTTACCGGGATCACGAATCTCAGCAGGTCGCGCCATTCGACCAGATCCGCGGCTTCGAGATTGTCCACGGCACCCGACTTGACCGCGGCGGGATCGATATCGGTCTTGACGCGGCCAATCACCGCCGCGTGCGTCGCAAGACGCGATCCGGCATAGGAAGCCTTGATGTCATCCTGCACGATCTCCCACGGCAGCGGCTCGATCGCTTCCCGATAGTGGTTGGCAAACGCCTGCTCATAGGCCGCCCCGCTCTCGGCACCGGTATCGATAGCGGCCTGCAGTCGCGCCCGCGCGAACAGTCCAGCGGTCAGTTTGGCGGAAGGTTTTTCCTCGAGCGCGCGCACGGCATCGACGGTTTCGAGCGCACCGTGGATATCGCCCGCCAGCTCCTGCAGCTGCTGCTTCTGCTCCAACAGCTCGCGCAGCGTGGACTTGTCCTCGATGTCGTAGGTCGCCAGTACCTGATCGAGATCGGCCCGGACGCGGGCGGCAAAGACGCCGAAGGTCGCATCATCGGCATCGACCAGGACCGAGGCCGTGCCGTCGAGATGGTAACTGAAGCGCGGTAGGTCGGATTTACTCTGAACACGGGTTCTGGCCGGGGTGTCGAGCGAATGGGCTCCGGCTGCCGCGATCAGCGCGGCGCTCATGGCGACCAAGAACGGGCGTATTTTCATGCGATTGACTCCCTATCGG
>Ga0210394_10003456_pt1 | contig 19841 bp, 14 predicted proteins | sample IncBWC12MmetaG_FD_160121 | JGI IMG/M metagenome (GOLD analysis project Ga0210394, IMG submission 160121) | Forest soil microbial communities from Barre Woods Harvard Forest LTER site, Petersham, Massachusetts, United States - Inc-BW-C-12-M | ecosystem: Environmental > Terrestrial > Soil >...
AACAAGAAGCGCAACAAGGAATTGCCTTGCTTGCTGATGTGTCCTAGTCGCTGCTTGTGAGCACTGGACTCTTCACACGGAATCATCCCCACGTACGTGCCGATTTGCTTGCCGCGTTCGAACCGCGTCGGTGTTCCGATGATCAACACATAGGCGAGGGCCGTGAGCGGCCCCACGCCAGGATGCGTCATCAGTCGCAGCACCTCCGGTCGCTTCCTGGCTTCCCGTTCGACGGCTGCCGTTAGTTCCGCAATCGTCGGATTCATGCGGTCCAGCAACTCCAACAACTCTTGCCGGCGTCGACTGGCCCAAGGCGCCAACGCGAGCTTCTCTAACTGGGCTCGTCCTTGTTCGCTGAACAGTTTCTTCTTCCAGCGATAGCCCTCGTTCATGGCCAACGCCTGCAACTGATTCATGATCCGTGTGCGCATCTGCACCATGCGATGCCGATGCCACAACAGTTGTCGCAGATCCCGATTCTCCGGACCGGGTACCCAGATTTGCGGAAAGTTGTTTTCCCGCATCAGGCGCAGCAGCAGTCGGGCGTCCTCGCGGTCGAACTTCTGCTTCTTCACGCGCTTGGCCTTAATCTCCGCCGGATCGCCCATCCACACTTCGAACCCTAACTCTGCCAGCAGTCGCTCGAACCAGCGGGAATATCCGGTAGCCTCCATGCCTACCCGCACGCGGATTCCGCGCTGCTTCAGGTCTCGATAGAATCGCTCGGCTTGTCCATCGCTGTGGTTCAGTTCCTGCTCACCACACTCTCCCGTCTCTTCCATTAAAAATGCAATCGCCTGAAAGCTCGGGTGGTAATCTACGCCTATAATCATCATGTTCGGCTCCTTCTCCCGAACCTATGGTCGTCGAACAACCACAGGGTCGAAAATCACGGTCGTTGTGTGGGAGTAGGGTGTTGAGAGCTGGGTAGTTCGATCCGGTAGCCGAGGCTTCGGAGTTGCCGGATCATTCTGGCGGTGCGCTTTTGCTTCGATCGGGTGGTGACCGCTGGGCCGTGTTCCTCGTACCGGACTGCCTTGTGCAGGATCAACCAGATGAGCCGACACTGTCGGTGGGCAATCGCACCAATGGTTTGATTATGTCCCAGGCGGGGGACGTATCGGTGATATACAATCTCGAAGATGCTCCCTTTGGTCCTGGCTGCCGCATTGGCGGATTGATTGAGAACGCGCCGCATGTGGCGATTGCCGTTCGGTGACCGGTGGCTGTAGTTCACGCCCGCACTCTCTTCGTCGCCAGAGCAGATACCCACCCACGACGAGAGCTGCTTCGCTGAAGGAAAGGTTGCTGCGGTGGGACCGACTTCGGCAATGATCTGCTGCGCGGAATCGACACCAGCCCCGGCACCTCCGCCAGCCGCTTGACTGCATCCTGGTGCTGGCTGAGTAGAGTGGCCATCTCCTGGTCCAGCTTCCCGATCTGTTCCTCAAGAAACTGCAACTGCTCCAGTACCATCTTCAGCAGCCGTCGGTACACGGGCTTGAGGTCCGTGCACGCCCCGAGTGCATCACACAATTGTTCCGGTGTGGCGCGCAACTGCTTATCGGCCAAAGCAGCCAGAGCCGCCGGGTTGGTTTCTCCGTCGGCCAGTGCCTTCATCATGCGCCGAGCGCTGGCACCGAGTAAATTCGAGACCAGACTGGACAACTTAATGTGGGCCTCTTCCAGCAGAGACTCCAATTGGTTCTGCAGCCGCACGTGATCGCGCGTCAATTGGTACTTTCGCCGTGTCACCGTCCGCCACACACGCTGCTCGGGATCGGGCACAAAGCTCAGAGTCAATTCCCGGGCCACTAGCCGCTTCACTAGGCGTTCGGCATCGGGAAAATCTCTCTTGCGTCCCCGCCGCCCACGATTGGACTGCGCCTGCGCCAAATGCAGCGTTCCGCACTTCCGGCCTGCGCCTTCCCGCTTCTCGCTTATTGGTTTCCAGTACCGTTCCAGTGCTTCCCACACTGGTTTCCAGTATTGGGCCGTCGATTCCATGACCACTTCCTCGACCTCTTGCGCGACCAGCCAGGCGGCTAGTGATCGCAGTTGTTCGGGGTTACTGCCAAACATTCGTCGCTCAAACTGGTACTGACCGTCCAGTTCCACGTCCGACACAACTACAGCCAGCATTTTTTTGTGAACATCGATTCCCGCTATGTTGTAAGGCATTGTCTCACTCCTGGCAGGAGCGGAGAGCGTGCTGCAAGTTACATTAACCAGGGTCGCAGGCTATCGCCGTTCTCACAGAGGAACACAACGACGCCCAATTATTCGCTCAATCACGCACGCTCCGGATCAGACAGTCTAACAGCCTTGACTTCTCCAATGTGGTTACGACCTCGCCGCTCCGGACCGATCCAATCTTACCTCGGAGTGATTTTCATCAGGTTTCGCGGGCCCCCAGGCCCTAAGTGACAGTCTACTCGGATCGAGGAGCCGCCATTGTTATGGTGCAGCAACGCTAGCTGTCATTCCAAAGGGTGAGAGTCCCTTCGACAGAACGGTCCAGTGACTGTCGTAGTTATACCCAGCGGCGAGGAGGGCGACCGACTCGTCGGAAGCCTGGAGGTAAAAGTCCCGGTGGCCGGAAGAACTCTGGTCAGATCTGCACAGGGGGCGAGCAACTTGACAGGCCGCAGCAAAAGCGAACCAGGAAGCCCCGAAAAGTCGGCCCTGCGTGAAGCGGATAGCAGGATTGTGGGGAGAGCCGAGCCGCTCATAACATGGCGAAGGCCTATGTCGGAACCGCAAGTCTGGAACAAACCGGTTGCGATCTCCCCGGGGTCGTAGAGGACGGCATGTCAAGAAGGACGGGCAGCGAAAGCGTGGAACCACTCGGAGGTCGCCTAGGCGTAGTGTGCACAGCGAAGGCATCTGGTATAAGCCGCACAGCGGTGAAGTCGGGATGCGCCTGCGAGTGGGGCGGATGGGGCCGATTAAGCGTGGATGGACCGGGACAGAAGAACCCGGACCGGAGCGAGGGCCCCTGGGGTAGAGCGGCAGAAGCCGCTCGAACGGAGGTGTTTCAGCGCACCACGTCCCCCGGCACAGAACGGGGATCCGACGAGGGCAGCGGGGAGCACGAAGGACGCAGGCAAACTGCTCGTCGCGAGGGTTGCGTCGCACGGGAAGGCCTTGTCTGATCAACCGGCCTTGAAGCCGTACTGGGGAAAACCCGCCGTACGGAATCTTAGGGAGGGCAATGGAAACGTCGGCATCATTCGAAGCCCGCTACGCGCCATTGCTCTACCCGACCAATCAAGTGCCGCGAAAGTGTGACTTGATAAACTCCTCGAACGCAGTTTCTGGTCTGCAATGGCAAATACCCCTGGGATCTAGAGTGCGCGTCAGTGATTGATTGTCAAAGACAATGGAAGTGTGCGATTTACTCCGGAGGAGGTGCCTTGCACAGTGATCGTCGCGTTCGTTGGGGGCTTTACGATAGGACCACCACCTCCGCCTCCACCGCAGCCGCTCAAGCAACCAAGGCTCAAAATCAGAAGCGCCAGAGCAGGAATAGCGAGACGCTTCGTTTGCCTTATATAGAGTCCCACCCAGGCCAGGAGGAACATCCGCGCCAACACGTAGACGAGTGGAATGCCAAAACGGATGGGGAACTGTGGCACGCTTGGCGGCTCCAAGAGAGGTAGCGTTAACGCGTTGGCAGTGTTGTTGACTGTCACTGTGAACGCGTAGGAGGACGATCCGTTCGGCGGCGCCGGAGTTGGTGAAACGGCGCAAGTCGAGGGTGTCGGTGCGCCGCTGCAAGTAAGCGCGACTGTGCCGCTGAAACCACTCACCGGCGAAATCTGAAGGTCGTAGGTGGCAGTTTGACCAACGCTGATTATTGAAGAAGTTGTGCAGTTTCCAACAGCGGGACAATTTGCGCCCGCGGCCGCAGCGAGAGAGAAATCCGTCCCCGTGCCCGTTAATGAAACACTCTGCGGGCTTCCCGATGTGTTATCGGTGATTGTGATGCTTGCGGCACGGTTCCCGGTAGCGGTAGGTGTGAAGGTCACATTGATCGTGCATTTCGTTCCAACCGCGAGGTTCGAATTGTTCACGGGGCAGGTATTGGTCTGCGCGAAATCGCCGCTGTTGGTGCCGCTCAAGGCGATGCTCGAAATTGTCACTGCAGCGGTGCCGGTATTCGTGAGTGTCACGCCCTGTGGTGCGCTCGTGGTGGTGATCAGCTGGTTTCCCAATGAGAGGCCTGCTGACGAGAGCGTCACAGCGGGCTGAACGCCCGTGCCCGAAAGGGCCACAGTTTGCGGGCTTCCCACTGCGTTGTCGGTGATGCTGACACTGGCCGTGCGGTTCCCGGTCCCAGTGGGCGTGAAAGTGACCATGATTGAACAATTCGACCCTGCAGCCACGCTTGCGCCACATGCATTTGTCTGGGAGAAGTCGCCGCTATTTGCGCCAGTGATCGCAATGTTTGTGATCGTCAAAGTGGCAGTGCCCGTATTGGAAAGATTTACCGTCTGAACGGCGCTGCTTGTGGCGACGGGTTGGTTTCCAAAAGGTATGCTCGTCTTGTCAAAGGTAGCAACAGGCGCTACGCCATTGCCGCTTAGTGCTACCGACTGCGGACTACCAGCTAATTTGTGCGTAACAGTGATTGCGCCGTTCCGCAATCCGGTGGCTGTAGGTTGGAACGCCACGTTGACGGTGCAATTCGCCGTAACCGCAAGTGTTGCCGGGCTCACGGGACACGTGTTGGCCTGGGTGAAATCGCCGCTGGCGGCGATGGTGATGGTTGTCGCTGCGGCGCCATTATTTGTGATCGTGATCGCTCGCGTCGCACTCGTGGTGCCGACGAGTTGGTCAGCAAAGGCCAACCTCACCGGCGTAACGCTGATCGGTGGGGGAGTCTGATTCAGAAGGATGCTGACGATATTCTCGCCCAGGTCTCCCGCGGCCACGTCCGGCGCTCCATCGGCGTTGAAGTCTCCGACAAGCACAGGAAAGGATTGTGCCCCGGTGAGATAGTCCTGCGGTGCCGCAAAAGTCCCGTCGCCATTTCCCAGGTACAACTGCATTCCAGCCGGCAAGCCGCTGGGATTTCTGGCCTGCGTGTTATCCGATATGTCGGTTCCCACGAGCAAATCCAAGTTGCCGTCTAGATTGAAGTCACCCACCGCCATGGCGATTGGTATTGGACTACCAATATTGGGCTGGACATCATTCAAGACCAGAGACGTATTGAAAGTCCCGTCTCCGTTGCCCAGGAAAACGTCTATCGTTCCGAATTGATTGGCGACCGCCAGGTCCAGCTTCCCATCCTTATTAAAATCTGCGATGACCGGCCATGTGGAGCCTGCATGTGAGGTAATAAGTGTTGGCGCTTGAAACGTGCCATCTCCCTTCCCCAGCAAAATCGCCACTTGCCCAGAGGCAGACCCCACATAGTCCGGCACTACAAGATCCAACTTCTTGTCCCCATTTAAGTCTCCCGCTGCCATGGCTCCCAAAAATCCATCCGTCGCCAGTGCTGGAGTAATCTTCGGAGCTTGAAATGTTCCGTCTCCGTTCCCCAAAAGAATCGACACGGTGTTATCGCTCTGGTTGACCACCGCAATGTCCAGTTTCCCGTCTCCGTTGAAGTCTTCGGTAAGGATTAGACCTTCGCCGGACCCTCCGGTCGTGAATCTCGCAGGCGCCGCAAACGTTCCGTCTCCGTTGCCAAGCAGCACAATTACATTCCGTGGAGCTGCCCCAGTCGCGTCACTCACTACCACGTCTTGGTTGCCGTCGTTGTTGAAGTCCCCGGTTGCGATTCCAGAAAACGCGCCGGAAACCGGGGTAATGATCCCAGGTTGGAACGTGCCGTCACCCTTCCCCAGCAGCACTCGAACGTCGTTCGAACTCCGATCCACGGCGACCACATCCAACTTACCGTCTTTGTTAAAGTCAGCGAGGGCCACAAATGGCCCGTTGCCCAATGCGTAGTTCACTCCGGCCCGAAACGTGCCGTTCCCGTTTCCCAATGCCATCGTCAGGACGTGCCCCTGCGTATTCCCCGCGATCCAATCTGGGTTTCCATCCCCGTTGAAGTCCGCGACCGCCAGTTGCCCGGACAATTGGTCCACCGTCACCAGCGAAGCGGGCAAAAACGTTCCGTCTCCCTTGCCGAGCAGGAGACTGACACTGCTGCCCAGACCAAGACTGCCGTTAATCGAGGTAAGGATGTCCAGCTTTCCGTCTTTGTTGAAGTCCCCTACGGCAAGGTTGGTAGCGCCTCCTCCCAGCTGTCCAGCGCTATAGCTGACTGCCGGCTGAAAACTGCCATCGCCTTTTCCCAGCAGGATGATCACCGCTTGTGCGATCGGGCTGCTTGCCACGATATCGGGAATGCCATCCCCATTGAAATCGCCCACGGCCACGTCAAATCCACCGCCGGAATTAAGCGGAATACTGCGCGCCGCCTGAAAATGCCCGTCTCCGTTCCCCAGCAGCACAACGACTTGGCTGCTGTTCTGGTCCGCAAGCACGAGGTCGAGTTTGTTGTCTTTGTTGAAGTCCGCCGCCGCCATGTAAGTTGCGGCCCCAATCCCCAAACCGGCAGTATTAATCGGCGCCTGCATCGTGCCGTCGCCATTCCCCAGGAACATGCTTACGCTGTTCGTCGTGCGATCCACCACCGCCATATCCAGCTTGCCGTCTCCGTTGAAATCCCCCAGCGTCAGCGACTGCGGATTGGAAATCCCCGTAAGTGTCGTCTTCAATGTGAAGGTTCCGTCTCCATTGCCCAGGAGGATGAAGACCGCCGCGGCATTCAAGTTCGTAGGCACAAACCCGATCACCGCAAGGTCCTGCTTCCCGTCGCCGTTGAAATCTCCCGCGGCCACGTAGTACGGTCCGCCTAGGTTCGCCGTGAAAAGCGGCGCTTGGAACGTGCCATCCCCGTTGCCGCGCAAGATGGTGAGGCCGCAGGTATTGCAACCGGTATTTGTCACCGCAAGGTCTTGTTTGCCGTCTCCGCTGAAATCTGCGGCTACCTCGGACACTGGAACTCCGCCGCCGGTGTTCACGATCACGTTCGCGGTCAAGAACAGATTTCCCAGGCCGTTGAGTGAAGTAGCATTCGAAGAGCCGCTCGACTCGGATGAGGCTCTTTGAGGGTATTGGGCTGCCGCGCGCAAGTTCAGGGTGATAAGGAAGGTCAGAAGCGCAAGGCTTCCTGTGCCAAGGCTGCAGAGAACACTGTTCCGGCGAAAGCGAAACTGCACACGCCGAGTTCTAGGATGCCGAGGCCCGGGGAACTGGAAGCGAGAAGGCTGCTGGCTCACACGCATCGTTTTTCTCCTCAGCGCTGCTTCCTTGGCGCGAAACCATGGGAGCGCGAAAACAGCCGGTTTGGTTTTGAAGGCTGCTTTTTCTGCAATGGAGTGTGAAAAAATCAAAGGATGTATCAAGAAAATGGCGGCTAACCGCCAGTTTTCTGCAGCCCATAACCTATGGGAAGTGCCAAACAGTGCGGTTCCGGATGTACTATCGGAGTTACAATCGCACCTATCCGCTGAAAAGCTTAGAGAGAATCCAGTAGCACGGAGTTGATGGTGTCCGCTTTGGGAGATGCTGAACTCGTCACAAGTATCCAGAATGGGCAGACGGACGCGGAGGCGGCGCTTTATGAAAAGTATGCAGCGAAGGTTTATTACCTGGCACTGCGCGAATCGCGATTGCCGCACGATGCCGAGGATGTTCGCGCGGAGACCTTCTTGCGCGTGTTGCAAGCTATTCGAGGCAAGAGCCTGCGCTCACCCGATGCCTTGGCTTCTTTCATCCTGGGAACAACCCGCAATGTCCTGCATGAACTTTTTCATCGGAGAAAACTAGCAGGCAAAACGAAGGAGCCTGAGGCGGCAGACTTATCGACTCCCTCTCACGAAGAGCGATTTCTAGATTCGGAAGTGCAACACGCTATTGAGCGCACCATCGTGCGATTGAAGCCGAGGGAGCGCGACCTGCTCCGCATGCACTTTTACGAAGAGTTGCCAACCCAGGAGATTGCCCGGCGAGCGGGGATTGCTCCGGAACGCGTGCGATTGGTCAAGTCTCGCGCCCTGAAGCACTTCCGGGAGTTTTACTGGCGCTTGGATCGAGCAAGTGCACCAAAAAAGATTGATACACCAAGGAGGTGAAGTACCACTTAGCTATGATGCACCCCCAGATCGAAGACGAAGAGATCATTGAGCGTTACGTTCGCAAGCAGCTTGCAGAGGAGGAGCGCAAGGCTTTCGAAGAGCACTTTTTTGGCTGCAATGATTGTTTCGACAAGTTGCAGGTCGCCGAGCGATTCGTAGCTGGTGTGCGCGACGCCGCCAGCCGCGGGATGCTAGCCGGAGAAGTCGAGGGAAGAGCTGGCGGTTGGAGCTGGAGCGCCCGGCAGGTTCCGGCGTTCGCAATAAGCGCAAGCGCAGCGCTGCTACTCGCCGGCCTGAGCGGCTGGCTGTACTTTTCTCAAATGCCGAAATTGCGAAGGCAGCTCAGCCAGTCCACGGAAAACCTGCGCGCTCAACAGGCAGCTCGTGCCGCGCTCGAGCACCAAATAGCGAGCAGCATTCAAGCCGAAGCGAATCTGCCTCTCGTGATGCTTCAAGCCAGGCGTGATGTGCAAACCGCTCCCAACGAAGTAAGTATTCCCTCAGGAGCAAAGCACCTAGTCCTTTGGGTCGAGGTGCCTGCGGGAAAATCCAACAGTTTTCGTCTACAGGTGGACACCGCAGACAATCGCACGGTTGAGGCCCTCGACAACTTGCAACGCAACAGTTATGGGGCCCTGGCCGTCAGCCTTCCCGTGGAAGCATTGCAACCGGGAGACTATCGGATTAGACTCACGGCCGGACCATCCCCGGCGTCCCTCTTGGCAGAGTACAGGTTGACAATCCGCAGGCCCTAAGAACGCGGAGTCGCACATGAAACCTGGCCCGAGAAATTGGCTTTCCTCGTCTGTGTGGATTTGTGTTTTCTTCCTTTCCTGCTCTCTACGTACTCCGGCACAGCAACCTATCCATCAACCGAGCGCCTCCCCAGCGCCCGCCCAAACGCAGCCACCTCCCTCTTCTGATCTTGCTGCGCAAGAAGACCAGTTAATCAAAAAATGTAATGAACAGTTGAATGCCAAAGGCCAATTCAAGGACGCCGAAGAATCGGCCGAGCAAGCCCTTGAACTCAGCCAGAAAATGGGCGACAAAAAGCGGATTTTGGTGGCCATGCTATACCTCGGATCCGCGTATTATGACCAGGGCCGTAGGCCCGAAGCCTTGGAGATCTTCCGAAACACGGCAGCGCTGGCGCGCGAGACTGACAATCGAAAGGGGCTCTCTCGCGCACTGAACAACATTGCCGGCGTGCTCGGCGACCTGGGGCGTTACGAAGAATCGATCAGCTACCTCAATCAATGCTTAGATGTTGCGCGGGCGCTGGGCGATCAGCCCATGCAATTCACGGCCCTGTTGAACGTCGGCCAGTTGTATATACGCCTGGGAGATCCAGACAAGGCCGAGGCTCCGCTGCTCGAGTCACTTCGGATTGGGCGCGAACTGAAGCACAGCGACCTGGTGAGCAATCCTTCCAAAGTGGCTACGGAAGCGTCTCTACGGCTCCTGGGCGACATGGAGATCGCACGCGAGAGATTCCAGCCTGCGTTGAAATATTTGGACCAAGTCCGCGAAAGTCATCCTGATAACGCGCAAGCACAAATCGAGCTCCTCGACAGCTTGGCCGTGGCTCACCAGCGACTTGGCGAATACCAGAAAGCCGCGGAGGTTCTTCAAGAAGCCATACCCATCGCTGAGAAAGCAAATAGTGGGGGATACCCGATTCTTGTTGCCAACCTGGGAGAAGCCCAGGAATCGCTTGGGCAAATGAACGAGGCGCTGGCGTCGGAAGACCGCGCCATGACCGCTCTTCGGCGGACCGGCGGAAACTCTGACGAAGAATGGCTCATCGAGAGGCGCATAGGCCATATTGATCGGGCCCTTGCCCGCAACGAAGAAGCGCTCGCGCATTACGAGAATTCCATCCATGCCATCGAACTCCTTCGCGCCGCTGCTCTGAATACCGAGACTGGCCGCGCCAGCTTCGCGGGTCGCAGCCGGATGGTATATGCGGAAACCGCCGATCTGCTTTACGACATGCACCGCGAAGCAGAGGCTTTGGAAATGACCGAGCTTGGCCGCGCCAGAGCTTTTCTCGATATCTTGGCGATGTCTCACAGCGGGATCCCGGATGAACTGAGGCCTGAACAGCGCAAACGCGAGGACGAGATACTGGTACACATTTCCGCCGTGCAAAAGAACCTATGGAAGGAAAACCTCTCTCCGGATGAGGAGAGAAAACTCAAAGCGGAGCTGACCTCAGCCGAGGATGATCTCGAAACTTTTCATGTTGAAGTCCGGCACAGCAATCCGCGTTACGCAAGCATTCAGTATCCGGAGCCGGTCAACGTCAGCCGCATCCAGAGGGACTTGCTCGATGCGCAATCCGTCTTGGTGGAATTCCTACTCGGTGAAAAGCGCTCCCTGGTCTGGGCGGTGTCCAAGGAAAAGTTGAGCGTGGGCGTCCTTCCTCCGCGTAAGGAAATTGAAGATGAGGTTTCCGCCTATCGAAATGCGTTGACCGGGAAAATTTCAACATTGACGCTGGCCGCTTCAATGGCCGAGGTAGCACCTGCCGGCAGGAAATTGTATAGGTCTCTTCTTCAGCCCGTGAAAAATGCACTCGTAGGAGCACGCAGTTTGGTGATCGTGCCTGACGGTGCTCTGGATTATTTGCCTTTTGAGACGCTGGTACTCCCGGCGCGTCATAGAGCGTCTGATGAAAACGGCCCGGCGTATCTTCTGGAGAAGTTCTCTATCGTCTACGGCCCGTCGGCTTCAGCCCTCGTGGTAGTGAAAGAGATGAACCGCGAAGAAGACTATCCCCTCAAGACACTTTTGGCCTTTGGCGACCCCATCATCGACGTTCCAGCGAGGCCGGCAGAAAACGGAGTGCAGGCCACGCGCGCCCTTTCTCAGGAGCCGGAGCCAAAGTCCGCCGCTACTGTAGCCGAGGAATACGCGGAGCGCGGTTTTTCTTTTTCGCGGCTCCCTTACACCCGGGCGGAGGTGCTCGCCATCGGCAAGCTTTACTCGCCAAATCAGCGCCAAGTCTATCTCGGCGAACGGGCGCGCGAAGAGACCGTAAAGACCGAAAACCTGGAGGACTACCGCTACATTCATTTCGCAAGTCACGCATTCGTCGATGAGATCCACCCTTCGCGCTCCGGCATATTGTTCTCGCGCGACTCCCTGTCCACGGAAGATGGCGTGCTGCAGATGGGAGAGATTATGCGCCTGAAACTGAACGCGGACTTGGTGACGCTATCCGCCTGCAGCACCGGCCTGGGCAAGCTGGTGAATGGCGAAGGGATCCTGGGTTTGACTCGTGCGTTTTTCTACGCCGGTGCGCGCAATGTCACCGTGAGCCTCTGGAACGTGAACGATGCCTCAACCTCAACCCTGATGAAGGCCTTTTACGAAAACCTCAACGGGGGATTGTCAAAAAGCGCGGCCTTGCGCCAGGCGAAGTTGACTCTCTTGCGCAGCAAGGAGTCCGTTTGGCACCATCCTTACTATTGGGCAGCATTTGTTCTAGTGGGCGAGGGTAGATAAGGCGGCCAAGGTATCTGCGAAAATTTCAACTCTAACCAATAGGTTTCCGATTCTCTGTGTCGGGCCAATTCGTCCGCCGACGTGCCTTCAGCAACTGTGCTCAGATAAATTTTGCAATCTTAGTAGTTCGCCCCTGAATTCGGGAACAACTCAGCCGAAAAGGATTTGCTCTACATGTCTCCCCCTTCCCGGCGATCCTCAACAACCTCGAAGTAATTGCCCTCAATCGGGACAAAGATGTACGCAAGAATCCCCGCCGGCGCACATGTGGACTCCCCGGACGCTCCGCGATCCTTCGCCGGACAGCGCGGAATACTCGACCTAGTTCTTCCTCTCGGAGTAATAATGATACGCGCCTCTGGCCTGATGTACCTGCCATTCCGGACGCCATAAAAAACCTTGGATTACGCAGAAGAATGATTTATCTTCGGTAGCGAACCTTGGACGTTTCGCGAGCTTTGGTCGGTTGCGCTTTTTGTTGCGGTTGCGCGCCTTTTGGTTCTTGACGTCGCCAATTCGTCGAACTTTTCTAAGGTTCGGTGAGGGCTCCTGCCATGAAGCCTCCCTTTTTCGTCCGCGCCCTTGCGGCCGTGTTTTTTTGCGCTTGGTCTTATTTTGCTCCCTCTGCTCGGAGCGGCGATTTGTCCGGCTCATCCCAAAAGGTGTCCGCGCAGCCTCCGGAGTCGGGAACTCTCTCGATTCCGGGTCCGCTGCGCTCATTTCTGCGTATGGCGGCCATCAGCCAGAAGATTTCGCCGGAAGAAGTCGCCCCCTTACTGGCGCGCAATGTCTTCCAGCTGGGCTACGAAGGTCGGCAACCCAAGCGTATTCCCACTGAATTCTTGCTGCTGTTGATCCGCTACGTGCAACAAGCTCGAGAATTGTCGGCTCTTGCGGGCCCTGAAGGCGTCATTCGTGTTTCTAATTGCGAAGAAGCCAGGCCCCTGCTGAGGGTTCTGGGTTACCGCACTCGCCCAGATTGCGGGCAGCAGAACGTATTCCTGCAGACGGACGACCCGCAAAGAGCGTTCCTAACCGTCGACTCCGGCTTCCCGCTCCCCCAGCTTGAGCAGAGCCTGCGTGACGCACAAGCTTTCACCTACCCCTTCGCCAACACCCGCGTCCCCGCGTTGCTGGCCGATAGCGATTGGTCGAGAAAAGGAATCGCCAAGGACTGGGATCTACTCGACGCGCTCCTGCACGACCCTGCATTGGCCCGCTTTTACTATGCCCTCGCGCGAATGGATTCGGAAACTCAAGTTGCCTTGAGGCAAACGCAAGCCTTAAAGAAAATGATTCCGTTCGCTGCGACCCTGGATTTTTACGGGACTCATATCCGCATTCGATCCGGGCGCGTGCTTGTGCCTGGAGGACCGGCCGCTGAGGAGGGTTGGAAAGCTCTCGTGGGCGCGGCCCCTGACGTTCCTGCGGAGTTCGTCCCTCGCTTGCTCGCTAAGGACGATGGCTGGCTGGCCGCTTACTTTGACTCCTTGTCCCGGGTCAATCAGCTTCTGCAAACGCACTATACCGAGGCCTTCCAGTTGCATCGCTACTACGAAGCGCTTCGCGGAAAAGACACTACCCCGAGCGCCGCATCCGGCGTGTTTCGCCCAGACCCCGGCCTGCTGCTTCTGGTGACTCGTGTCCGCTGGGAGTCCAATGGCGATCCACACGTTCCTGGGAATCTCGATGCTTGGAGGAAAATTCTCCGCCAGAAGATGTTCCGCGAATGGGGCAAACGCTCCGCCCACCTGGACACCCCTGGCCAACTGCTGGAAACCATGTTCGGAATTTCTCGAGTGCAAGCGGATGGCGGGCCTTTGCAAGCTTACCTGCTTCTAAGCGAGATGGACGCACGGCGGACTCAGGGACACTGTCTCAGTCCGGAAACAGTCGCCTTGCTGGCTGGCAAGTTCGCCGACTTCAGCGATCAGTATTTGATTTTTTCCGAATTTCCAGACTTGAGCGACGCTTCCATCGCAAGTTTTCTCTCCACTGCTGCAAGTCTCGAGAAAATCTCCAACAACAGTCTGCGGGGCAACGCCCTTGGAACCTTCCAGGCCACCGTGGGACTTTGGCAGGTTTTGGCGCGTCAGGGTCAAATCCCCAGCGCCGAGTTGAACGATTCCTGGCGGGCTATCATTAAGCCTTTCGTGGCCATAACTTCAACTACGCAGTTGTTCGATGCCGGCCGAGGCTCACTGAGAGAGCTGCTGCAAGTTGCGGCCGGCAAGCCGAACGTCTCTCAGGACGAATTGGTCGGTTTGCTTACGGGCCCTCCTCAAATTACTCCAGAAGGCCAGCGCATGCACCAGCTGTTGGCCGGCAAGATTCACTCGGTCTTGGATGACCAACGCTTGGTTTCCCTCGACACGTTATTGGCCCTCGGTGACGCACTTCGTGACGTCGCTCACGTGAAGGACGCGGCCAATTATTTGCTTCCTCTGGCTAGAGAGCTCCGGGAATTTGAGATGCCGCAGCCTATCTTCCATGCCACGGAAAGAGATGAGTGGGCGGTAGGTATTTACAATAACAGTCATACAGAATTGGAGATGCGTACGGATCTGACCAATGTTATTAAATGGCCTGCATCTGCCGCGCAGCTGGCGGAAGCGCGCGGCCAGCTCGCTCCCTTTCTTCGCGACACCTTGGTAGGTCTCAATTATGCGTACTACGAGCCTCCGGGCGCTCAGATTCTTCACCACAACCCTCTTTTCGTTCGTTCGCATGACTTTGCCGGAGACACCCTCATTGGAATGGAACACCACGTCTGGCAAGCACCGTTGTTGTTTGGGGTCGGCTCCCCGGCAGGCGGCGGCGCGCATCTTGTCGGGTCGCTGGCGGACTTGCCGTACGTTCTTGCCAGTGCGGAACAGGACTTCATCGCACCGGAAAACGTGCAGGCCCTCATCTGGCGGGAAGTCGTGCCCGGCCTCTTGACCGATGCGATCGTGCCGCGATGGTGGAACGTCAGCTCCAACGAACTTCACGCTGTAACTCTTTACCAGCGAGTAGGAGAAGAGCTTTTGACTGCTTCGGGACAGGACGAAGAGCTGCGGAACAAGGTCATGAGCATTCTCAACGATCGCATATCTCCGCGAACGTCGGAACACCTTGAGCATTCTCTTCGTGGAGGAAATATTGCGGACGTACTTCCGCAGCTGACGCCCGCGGATACCTTTTACCTGGCGGGCGAGTATCGACAAAGATTTCCTCACCGGAGCGACTCTCTTGGTTCAGCAAGCAAGGAGCTCGAAAGTCTTTGTCAGCACTACCCGACCGATGGCAATTTAGAGCGGCTTTCCCGCGACTTCGGAGTGCCTCACCCGACCTTGGAGAGGAGTTACGGCCGTGATCTCCTGAATCTGCCGCCCTTTCCGGCGTTCACGGGTTACAACAACCGTCTGCTGGCTGAATCTTGGGATTCCAACAATTTGTACTGGGCTCGCCTCGCCGATGAACAGGGTTACGCGCCAGTGATGCTGAATCGCATTGTTCCCGAGCTGACCCGCCGTATGGTGGAGAAGATTTTCGCGACCGAGATGGAGGATTGGCCAGCGCTCCTGCGCGCCGCGAGAGAAACCGGCGACGAGTTTCGCAATGCCAAGATGGCGCCATTGGCCAACGCTGCCCCAGCCTCCGAGCGGTAACTCACTCGGTCCGAGCGAATGGATTTAACCGGTGGACAATTATCGCAAGAACAGATAACTAATCAAAATGAAATACAGAATGATGCAAAAACAACATTTGGTGCTCGCTTTCTCACTCCTCCTCGCTCTACTCTGGGGTTCCGGGACTCCGACAATCGCGCAGGAAGGCCAAAACGGAAGTCGTTTGCACGTGGTGGTCGACCTCGTCCAGCTAAATGTCGCCGTAACTGACAGCAAAGGCAATTACGTCACGAAACTTCGCCCCTCGGACTTCATCATCACCGAAGACCGCATCTCGGAAAAAATTGCCAATTTTGAAGAAGGCAACGGACCCACCCGCACCTTGGTCGACATGCAGGAAGGGGCCAACGCGGACGTGGCAGACGCTTCGGCGGCTCAAGGACGCGGTCCGGCGGTCGATCCACCCCAAAGCCTCAATGCAGCACTCGCCGGAGCCGATGTTTTCATTCTGTTCGATACCAGCAACTATATGTACCGAGGTTTTGTCTTCGCGCAGGATGCAATTTCCGATTTCATTCGTTCTCTTGAGACCGTGGACAAGGTCGCTTTCTATTCGTACAGTCGCAACCTTTCGCGCGCCGCGCCTTTGACCGCCGATCGCGCCAGCGTTGTGCGCGTGGTGCGCACCACCGTCGCCGGAGACGACGCCGCGCTTTATAACTGCTTGTTATTGACGCTCAAGGATGCCGCCCGCTATCCGGGCAGAAAAGTCGTTGTGGTCTTTTCCAACGGCCCCGACGACGCCAGCATGGTGCCTCCGGAAGACGTCGCCGAGTTGGCCCAATCGGTCGGCATCCCCGTTTACATGATCAGCACCGCAGAAGCCAAGCTTGAGCCTGTCTCCACTGCCGTCTTTGAGCGTATGAGCGCGGCCACCGGCGGCAAAGCCTATTTTGCGGGTAGTTGGCGGGACGAAAAGAATGCGTTTGCTTCGATTCGCAATGATTTGGCACATCTCTATTTGCTCAGCTACTACCCAGCGCCGAATCCCAACCGTGGCTGGCGCGCTATCACTGTGAAACTTGCTGGCGAGCGCCTGAAGAAGTATCACATCCGCACGCGCAACGGCTATCGTCCCCAGCCGGCCCGCTTATCTGCGGTCGGTGCCCCAGCCGCCCAGTCCGAGGCGGTCCCGAACTAATCGGACTCGTATTCCGAACGGGCGGAGCAGATTGTACAACGATAAGACGGGTCAAAGTGGCATCGCGAGATCGCTCAACGTATTAATTCCTCTTAATTCCTCCGTATTTGTAGTACCGGAGATTTGAAGTAACACCTCACAAGTCTTAGGACTTCACATGTCTGGTAACGGCTGTTTATCAGGACCTACTGAATTTGCGGCGGCGCGCGAAGTTGGCCTAACACCTGCCAAAAATAAGCTTGAAATGGGGAATCGATGGCGAGATACTCCCCTAAGAATCTTATGGGCAGGAACCCTAACCAAATGACCCAGAAAAAGTCTGAAACCGGCGATCTGTTGCGCGACACACTCGACATGCTGATCCTGAAAACTCTGACCCGCGGAGAGATGCATGGCTACGACGTCGCGGAGTACATCCATGAGAGGAGCGACCAGGTCCTCGGCGTCGAAGAAGGCGCTCTGTATCCGGCATTGCATCGCCTGGAAGTTCGCGGACTGCTCGCGGCGGAGTGGGGCGCGTCCGACAACAATCGCCGGGCGAAGTATTACCGGCTGACGGCGGCAGGACGGAAACAACTCGCGGAAGAAACGGCACACTGGAAGCGCATGGCCAACGCGATTGCGAGAATTCTGGAGCCTGCCTGAGGAGGAACTATGGCGCGGCAGTGGATGACAAATGCGTGGCTGCGGGTGAAGGCCCTGGTGAACCGGAGGAGGCTGGAGCGCGATCTCGAGGAGGAGCTTGAGTTTCATCTGGCGAAGCGCGCGGAGAAGAATCGCCGATTGGGGCTTGCGGCGGATGACGCGCAGGCCGCGGCGCGGCGGCGATTTGGAAACGTTGCGCTGGTGAAAGAAGATTGCCGTGAAATGTGGATTTTTACCTGGTTAGAGACGCTATGGCGGGACGTTTGCAACGCGGCCCGGATCCTGGCGAAAAGCCCGGGCTTTGCCGCCGTGGTGATTTTCACTCTCGCGCTCGGCATCGGAGCAAATACCGCGGTCTTTAGCGTGATGAACGCGGTGTTGCTCCATAGTTTGCCTTACGAGCATCCAGAGGAGCTGGTAACGATATTCTCCACACAAAAATGGAATCCCACCTCAGGAATACATGCCGTGCCGCTAGCAGACGTAGCGACCTGGAAAAAAGCGAATCACGTTTTTGCCGACATTGGGGCGGTAGCTGGTGTCGGCGAGGCTACCCTAGCCGGGCTCGGCGAGCCGGTGCAGGTGCCCGTCCAATACGTAACTCCCAACTTTTTCACTTTGGTTGGAGTGCAACCCGTCTTAGGAAGAGTGTTTCGCGTTGAGGAGAGTCACGAAGACACTCAGACGGTGGTTATTAGTGACGCACTATGGAAAACGAAGTTCCATGGCGACGTGGGAGTACTTGGGAAGACCTTCCGCATTGACGACGTTGTCTCAACGGTCGTTGGAGTGATGCCAGCGGGCTTCAAAACATTCGGGCCGTGGTTCACGGGAAAACAGGCAGACGTATGGCAGCCCACCAATCCAGAAGACGCGAGATACGCGAACCGTGTGGGCTTCTGGATTGTGCCGCTGGCGAGGCTGAAACGCGGAGTAACTCTGCCGCAAGCACAGTTGGAGATGGACGTGTTAGCGCAAGCGCTGGAGAAGGCTTATCCTCAGCAAAACAAGGGAGTCGGGGCAGAAGTCGTTGGGCTCTATGAAACCCTCTACAAAAACTCGCAGAATATGTTGTATCCACTCCTGGGGCCCGTGGGATTCATTCTCCTCATCGGATGCGTCAATGTAGCAAACCTCATGCTTTCGCGGACGGAGAGCCGTCGAAAGGAATATTCGGTGCGGGCGTCGCTGGGCGCGGGCCGGCGGAGGCTCATGCAGCAGTTGCTGGTGGAGCCGCAACCTCGAAGGTAGGCGCCTTGTGGACTCACAACTCACATGGATTGCAGGATCAGATCTGCCAGGCGCGGAGAACATTCGCATCAACTGCCTGGTTTTGCTCTTCGCCGGCGGGCTCAGCCTCTTAACCGCGCTGCTGTTCGGGATGGCTCCAGCTTTCCGAGCTTCGCGCGCGGATCTGCATGATGCTCTGCGGGAAGGGGAAAGCAGGACCTCGTCCGCGAAGGGTGGACGAATGCGTTATCTGTTGGTGATTTCGGAAGTAGCCCTCGCAATGGTGCTTTTGGTGGGGGCCGGCTTGATGATTAACAGCCTGCTTCGCATGTTGCTCCCGTCTCCAGGCTTCGATCCGGCAAACGTCTTGACGATGACAGTGCTTTTCCCCCCCACGGGAGGTAAGTACCTGGAGAAGAGTCCAGGGAAGCCGATGGAGAGAATATCTCCCAAAGTAACCGCCTATCACCAACAATTGATTGAAGGAGTTTCGGCGCTGCCCGGCGTCGAGTCCGTGGGCATGATCACCATGCTTCCGCCGTTGGGATCAGGGGGCAGGACTTTTTCGATCGTAGGGCATCCCGCACCGGACAAGCGGCCTTTCCTAGGCTTCAACGAAGTGAGCCCCAGCTACTTTCGCACCATGAAGATCCCGCTCAAGAAAGGCCGCTACTTCGATGAACGCGACACGACGAATGCGCCATGGGTTGTAATCATTAGCGAGACAACGGCAAACCGCTATTTCGCGAACGAAGATCCCATTGGGCAACAGATTCTGCTTCGCTATACGTACGTCAACGATGTGGACGAAGAGTGGCCCCGCCAGATCGTGGGTGTTGTGGGCGAGGTCAAGCAAGCCGGGATGGGCGGGCTCCACCCCCAGGTTTACGAATCATACCTTCAGCAGCCGGAAGTGTATCCTGGCGGCAGTGATGGCTTCCATTTGGCTGGAACGCTGGTAATCCGGACCACCTCCGACGTACGAGCCCATGCAGCAGATATCACAACGTCGGTGAAGCAAATGGTGAAGGACATGGACCCGGATCAGCCCGTGACGGACATCAGCACCATGGAGGATATGCTGGGGGAATACATGAGTTGGGATAAGACCGATGTCCTCGAGCTCGGGGTTTTCGCCGGCATAGCCGTGGTTTTGGCGGCGATCGGCGTATACGGCGTTCTTTCCTATTTCGTCAACCAGCGCACGCGCGAATTGGGCATCCGTTTTGCTCTCGGGGCTCAGCCCGTGACGTGTTCGTGTTGATCGGCAAGCTGGGCCTGCTGCTTGTGAGTGCAGGATTGGCTGTTGGCGTTGCGTTAGCGCTCGGACTCAATCGGTTCATGAAGGAGCACTTCTGGCTTTTTCACTTAAAGGCGACCGATCCCGCGACCTATGCCGTCGTCGGAATCCTGCTGCTGTGCATCGCCTTGCTCGCGTGCTATATCCCTGCTCGCCGCGCTACCATGTGGATCCCATGACCG
>Ga0210394_10003457_pt1 | contig 19840 bp, 18 predicted proteins | sample IncBWC12MmetaG_FD_160121 | JGI IMG/M metagenome (GOLD analysis project Ga0210394, IMG submission 160121) | Forest soil microbial communities from Barre Woods Harvard Forest LTER site, Petersham, Massachusetts, United States - Inc-BW-C-12-M | ecosystem: Environmental > Terrestrial > Soil >...
GTCCAACCAGTTTGTCGTATTGACCGTGCACATCGCCGATGACGTCAAAGGCCATGTCTCACCGCTTGCTCGGAATATGATTGCGGCGCCGGCGAGCCGACATCTGCGTATCACAGCTTGGACAACGGCTGCGATCCATGACCCAATCCGCCTTCCTGTTGCTTGGCGCCCTATTGTATGCGCGCCAGGCCCCGCCCGACGATTCAATGATTGGATAGATTGGCAACGATTTTCTTGCTCCCCGTCATATTGCGGATCAACATCGCTTGGCTTCAGCGGGTCCCCGACCGGTTCGCGGCGAAGTGGGCAGTCGGTGCGCTACTCATCTCAATGCTGCCACTCTGGTCAAAGACCTCTTGTTGTCCATAGGCGCGTGCGCCGCGACCTTTGCGCTATCCGGACTGATATTTCGTCGCATTCCACTTCTGCGCAGGATTCTATGAAGAAATTGCGGGCCCGAAATCGCTCACCGGATCCCGGGCGATACCCTTTCCCTGCCAATGGCCGCGGACTTCAGATCAGCTGTTTGCACTTATTTAATCGACGCTCGCAGCGCTTTCGCAACTTCGCTCGCGATCTCGTCCTGCACCGCCAATTTATCGTCGAATGGACGATCATAGGTCTCAGACCACACGACGTACCCGTCGTTCGCGCGAATGAGTCGCGCCGCCACGCGCAGCGCGGTGCTTGATTTGCGCACGCTGCCATCGAGCACATAGGCCACACCGAGAGACTTGGCGATATCGGCGATGGTGGTCTTCTTGCCCTTGAAATAAAACGAGGAAGTCGGCGCCGGCACCCGAAGGCCGGGGATCTTGCTGAGCTTGTCAATCAGTTCCTCGGTCATGCCGTCGGCAAAATATTCCTCGTCCATTTTCTGACTGGTCAGATCGAGAAATGGCAGCACCGCGACGGATTTTTGCGGTGCACCGGCTGTTGCCGCGGCGCGATGGTCGTTCACGGCCTTGTAAAACAGGACCGCAACAACCCCAAGCGCGACGCAAAGTGCAGCGCCGGCGGCTAGCGCAGGGACCCTGCGGCGCGGGCCGGGAGTCGACTCACGGGTGATCGCCCCGCTGGATGTAGCGGCGGTCAAAGCCGGCGCGGGGGCCATCGGCGCGATCGGCTCACCGGCCCAGGGACTCACTGCGGCCACCATTCGATACCCGAGCCGAGGGACGGTGGCAATGTAAGCAGGCTCCTTGGCATCATCTCCCAGCTGACGGCGGAGCGAAGCCACGGCTTGATAGACAGAATCCGGAGTGACAATGACGCCGGACCAAACCTGGTCGAGCAAATCATCGATGCTCACGACCTCGCCGGCTCGCTCGGCGAGGCACAAGAGTAGCCGCATGGTCCGGGCTTCCATCCGGACGATTTCTCCCGCTCGCGAAATCTGGCCGGAGGTCGGGTTGACGCACCACGCGCCAATGCGAAGCGCTATTGCAGTTGGGCGGTCCATGCTTGCTCAGGGTTGTGCTTCGCACTATAACAATTCACTGCGGCAGGGGTGCACCCAGATCCCAGCACGTCCGGTGCAGCCTGCTTTCAGAAGATTTCAACCAATTTCAGGGGGAGTTTCAGGACTTACTTGGTCTGGCGAGGGCATATTTCTTCGCAGTTGTCTACGTGCTACCCCCGCCACAGGAGTCCAAACCATGATTTGTCGTATTGCTCTCGCCGTATTTGTTCTCGCGTCAATGCCGCTATATGCCACTACATACACGCTCGAACCGGACTATACGCAGGGGGTATTCCGATGGAATCACCTGGGCTTCTCGAGTCCGGCCGCGCAGTTCGCCCAGGGCGGAGGCACGCTGGAATTTGATCAGGCCGATCCGAGCAAGTCGTCGGTCACCGTCACGATTCCGCTGGGCAGCCTATACACCGGTGTGCCCGCTCTCGATGACCATTTTCGGTCGAAGGATTTTTTCGAAACAGCCAGGTTCCCGACCGCGACATTCAGGAGCACCAGGGTCGAAAAGGGTGCAGCGGCAGATCAGCTCAAGGTCACCGGCGACCTCAGCCTCCATGGAGTCACCAAGCCGGTCATACTAGAGGTCAGGGTCATCAAAATTGGCACAAATCCAAGGAGCAATCTTCCGACCGTCGGCTTTGACGCGACAACGACGCTCAAGCGCTCCGACTTCGGCATGGGTAAGTACGTGCCCCAGGTCAGCGACGAGATCAGAATGCAAATCATCAGCCAGGCAGTCGAAGCGAAGCCGTACGCGGAATACCTGAAAGCACAGGCAGAAGCCGCGGCTGCCAAGGACGCGGCGAAGAAATAGCCGCGGTCCCCACTACTAGCGGCAGACCGAATGGAGTTAGACTAATAAAAGAACCGCAAGGAGTGACCCATGATCGGCTACGCCACCCTCGGCACAAATAATCTGGCGCGCACGCAAGAATTCTATGACGCACTGCTGGCTGAAATTGGCGCCAAGCGGCTTATGGAATTGCCGCATGGCTTTACCATGTATGGGGTCAGATTGGACAGGCCGGCGCTGGCGATCACCCCACCTTACGATGGCCAGGAAGCGAAACCGGGCAATGGCAACATGCTGGCTCTTGTTCTCAGTGAGAGGGCAAAGGTCGACGCGCTTTACAAAAAAGCCTTGCAGCTGGGTGGGTCGGACGAGGGTCCGCCAGGCGTGCGCGGTGAGGAAGGCCCGCAAGCCTTCTACGCGGCTTATTTCCGTGATCCTGAAGGAAATAAACTCTGCGCCTACCGCGTCGGCCCTAAATAGCCGACTACCGCCCGCGGGCTATGAAATCGAGGATTTCGTGGCCGAGGTATTCGTCGGGCGTATTGAACGCAAGCACTTCCGAAATGTGGTTGTGGCCGTTGAGCCGCACAAAGCGCGGGCAGGCGCCGTCGCGTTCGCACAGTGCGGATAACAGCTCTGCACCGAACACATCGAGGCCGGGTTGTTCATATTCGGTAATGACGAGGAACACAGGAATCCGAACGCCGTCGCGGATATGGTTGATCGTGGAGCGGCTTTTATACTGCGACGGATCCTCGCCGAAATAGGCCTGCATGTTGCGTCCAAAGGGATCGGCTGGATCGTACACCAGCCGGTACCGCCCGCTGATGAGCACCGCGCCCGCGACGCCTGGGCCTTGCGCCGGCTGAAGCGCCTTATCGAATATGTATGCCGACACGTGGGTCGCGCCGGCCGAATGGCCGATCAAGAAGATGCGATTGGGGTCTCCTCCATAACGCAGCGCATTGGTCTTTGCCCAGGTCACCATGCCGCGCACATCCTCAGCGCCCGCCGGCCACCTGGCGGCCGGCGCAAGCCGGTAGGTAGCGTTGATGCCGAGCATGCCCTGACGTGCAAACCAGGTCGCGACGTTGCCGTAGTGCTCGCCGACGTCCTTGTTGCCGGCCACATAGGCGCCGCCATGGACAAAGATCACCACGGGCGCGCCGCTGCGCGCCGTCGGCTGGTAGACATCGAGAATTTGACGCGGGTCAGGCCCGTAGGCCTGGTCGCGTGCGATGAGCACGCCATCCTTGGGCGCCGCCTTGAGCAGCGACTGGAATGCATCGACGGTCGCAGCGAAAGCTGAAACGCTGTCCGACTGGTACCGAGGTCCGAACTGAGCGAGCGTATCCTGCAGATAGGGCGGCAGCTTTTCCACCTGCGCGTGCAACGGGGCAGCATCGAGAAAGCAGCTGATCATGCAGATGGCAGTGACAGTCGTCAAACGCTTGTGCGTCAAATTGATTCCCCGCAGACAAACCCAAACACGCAAAGACGGCCGCCATTAGACCCCGCGAGCACCTGCGCGTCTATTCTCTAATCGGAGACTGCCATCCTCTTGTCTCGCGACCCGCCGGTCCATTGCGCCTGTAATTTTTTCAAATGACGGTATAGATAGATTCACCTACGCTGTTCACGCCAGGCTCCTTGCATTGACGTGCGCGAGTTCTACAATGGCGATGATTTCATCAAACCCACTACTTGAAAGGAGACGATCATGGCGACCAAGTCAATTCCCGACGGTTATCACTCGGTCACTCCCTATCTCATTATCAAGGGGGCTGCCGGCGCGATCGATTTCTACAAGCGTGCCTTCGGCGCCGTCGAACTGATGCGCATGCCGAATCCCGATGGCAAGATCGGCCACGCAGAAATCCGGATTGGCGATTCGGCCGTCATGCTCGCAGACGAGCATCCGGAGATGGGCCGCCGTAGCCCGCAATCGCTGGGCGGAGCCGGCGTGAATCTCATGGTATACGTCGATCGGGTGGACGAGGTATTCAAACGAGCGGTCTCTAGCGGAGCAAAACAGCTGCAACCCGTCAAAGACCAGTTCTACGGAGATCGATCAGGGACATTGCAAGATCCATTCGGACACACGTGGACCGTCGCGACCCACATCGAAGATATTCCGCCCGACGAGATGCGCCGCCGCGCCGAGAAATTCATGCAGAGCGCGAACGCATAACACTGGACGGACCGTCGACTGGCCATTTCCACTGGTTTGTCGACGGTCCGGTTGTGCATCCCGGGCGAAACGCTTCAGGGTCCCGCGGAGGGCTCCGGGGTGATCGTGCCGAATAGGCCGTTGGTCTCACCGTTGGGACCTGCCGAGAAGTACAGAGCGTCCGAACTCGAACCCCCGCCGCCGCCCAGCGTCAAGGTCCACAAGCCGTCGATGGCGAGCGGCTTGCCGTGCGCATCCCTCAACCCCTCAATGAAGCCTCCTTCATTGTCGAAGACGCTGATGTGCCCATCACCGAAGTTCCCCACCAGGATCTTGCCGCTGAACCGACCAAATGCGAACGAGGCCCGCGTCACGCCCCAGGGCGAATTCAGAGGGCCGCGGCTCGCGAATCGGCGCAGCAGATGTCCGTCGGTGTCGAACACATCAACGAATCCATGCCCGGGTCCGGCAACATCGTCGTGCTTGGCGCCGTTCTGCTTCGCGTAAGTGACGAACAGATCACCGTCGATGTTGGCAATGCCGAACGGTGCGTAGCCGGGCGGAATATTCGGATCTGTGAAACCGCCGTCGGTCATCGTCGGCGTGAACAGGCCGCTCGCACCGTTCGGTCCGAATACATCCACCGTACCGGCACGAAAATTGGTTGCGTAGAGGAGGCCTCCCTTAGCGCTCAGCCCGAACACAAGAGCCTTGTAGACGGCGCCGTTGGCGGCAGTCGGTGTCGTCGAGTTGTCGGCCGCAAGCACCGCATCGGCCGCCGGATTGAGCCCACCTGCCCAAGCGGAAAGGGTTCCGTCCTCTGTGGCAAAGATGAACGCGGCCGGCAGCTTGGTGCCCGGCACCAGGAAGGAACTCGATGGATTCCAGATGATGCCGGTGGGTGCCGCTGGAGCCGGATTCGGCGGATTATTCGGGTCGACTGCCTGACAGGAGGCGGAAGGCACGACATTGCCGGGCAGCGGGATGGAAACCTGCAGCCCGATTTTCGCGCCGTTGCCTCGATAAAGGGTCGAGCAACCCGTTTGGTTATCATTGACCCAGAAGGGACTGCCCGACGGGCTGAACGCGATTCCCCACGCATTCTGCAGCACCGGATCCTGCGTTACGGCTGCGCCGGCCAGATTCGAGACGAGCGGCGTGACCACGTAGGCGTTGCGGCTCTCCAACAATTCAACATCATCGGCGTGTGCAGCAGCCGCGCCGGCGGCAACGGCAATGAAGGCTGCCGCGGCAGATCTGCGAATGAATTCGTGCATGATAAATTTCCCCTTGACTGACGAGTGAACTCTGAGCATCGGTGTGTTCCACGGAGGCTCCGTCCGGTTCAATGTTGCAGCTGCATTTTTCGCAGCCCACTCGGGCGGCCTTTTCAGCCCTCCGACGGGGTAGTTCGGGCCCTGGCACCGCGCCCTCCGCGGATAGCCTCCCGTAGGCGCGTCACTATGGCCAAAAGTTGTGATCGTGTTCATCGTTTCAGGATCGTCGCGCGCGCATAATTTTTCTATGGGCCACGATGCGAAAGACGAACTTCTACCCTGGGTTGCCGGCGGTGTTTTGCTGATCGCGGCGACGATCGCGGTTGCGGCCATTGCCGGCGCGGGCGACGATCAGGCCGTCCCTACTGCGGTGCAGCGAAGCGATTCACGCGCGATAGACTTATCGTCCGACCCGCCAAGGGTTGCTGCCCAGCCCCTTCCGCAACAATAAAGGTACTCACATAACCTTCGCCAGGACTCAAGCCTGCTTCAGGTGAATGGACCCATCCCCCGTGTGGATGGTAAGCGTCTGGCCACCGCCGTTCATTTTACCGCGGATGCGCGATTTGCTGATGATGCCTTCCACCGTGATCGGAATGTCCGAGCTGATATTTCCGTCGCCAGTGCTGGCGTCGATTTCAACCGGCAGATCGTTTGCCAGTGCAACCTCAATGCTGCCGTCGCCCGAACCGATGCTCCAGCCAGAATCCAACTTGGAGCCGCGAAGGGCGCCCACATCGATTCTTCCGTCCCCGCTCTTGGCTCTCAGAACATCAAACCGCCCCACCAGACGGATGTGGCCGTCGCCGGAGACGGCGTCGCAGCTGCCATCGAGATCGCTGCCTTCGATCGACCCGTCTCCGGTGCGCAGGCGGACGACCCCCTTTAGCGAATTCACAGAGAGGTTGCCGTCGCCGCTGTTCAGATCGATGTTTCCCGACAGGCCACCGGCCTTGATGGAGCCGTCTCCCGTTTTGACACGCAGATCCCCGTCCTTCGGCATGCGAACCTCGATATGCAATTTTCTTATCGTGCCCAAGGAGAAGTGCCACATATGGGGAATACGGGCGCTGAGCTCGATCTCATCGCCCTGTTGGTGAGATTCAATGGTCAGATTCTTGTTCAACTCATAACCCTGGTATGCAACACGGAATTCAACCTGCTTGGTATCGCTCGTGGTAATACTGACGCTGCCGTCATTCGTCTCGACATGAACGCTTGCCCGATTCGTAACGCTGTATGATTTGGCGTAATCCTCGGCGTGGACGGCGTTGGCAAATGCCCCTGTGCCGAGCAGGGCCATGCAGATACTTGCCGATCGGCTTGCGATGAGTTGTTTGAAAAGTAGTTTCATTGCGAAATGTCTCCCCGCGTTCTAACTGAACTACTGCCAAGTACCGCGATTGACTGGCACGGTGCCCCCACCGTACCAGCGACGATGTGAATAGAACCCCCTCGGACGATAAAAGTTGCAACTGGTGTTTTTCCAATTGCTAGAGACGGCGTACGATACCCCAATGGCATCTTTTCAGTTGCCGGCAGATGCACTGGAATACGTCGTTTTGACGAAGCTCTGGGAACTCGGCACCGCTTCCGTTCGCGACGTGCATGCGCTGCTGGGTGAACCAGAGGGCCTGGTCTACACGACGATTGGAAAGGTTATCGATCGACTTCACGGCAAGGGACTGATCCAGCGCGAACGACACGGCCAGGCGTTCGTCTATCGTGCAAAGATCCCTCGAAAGGAGGTAGAGCGCGCCCGCGCGCGGGACGCCGTGACCCGACTCCTCGGTCCAACGCCGCGTGCCGCCATGGCGGCCCTGGTCGATGCGGTCGATGCTGTCGATCCAAAGCTTCTCGATGAGTTGGAACGGGCAGTGGCCGCACACCGGAGATCGAAGCGTGGAGCGTGAATCTCTCCTGGCGACGTTGATCGTGCTCTTTGGCGGGTCGGCTTTACAGCTGTTCGCTGTGTGGCCAGGGCGCATTAACAATCAGTCCGCATCGCGCCATCTGGAACAACTTCATTGGCTCGCCCTGTGGTGGCCGACCGCGCCGGCATTGACCGTCGCAGTATGGCTTTGCGGCTGGGCGCTATCGCAGCCCGATCCAGTGCCAGGCCACGTCGGCAGGTTGATCTTCATTGCGGCTGTGCCCTTCGCCATCGTCGGCGCGCGCGCGGTAGTGCGTGCAGCGTGGTCGCTGTGTCACTCGCCTCGCGTATTCGGAATCGTCACCGTGGGTCTGCTGCGGCCGCGAATTGTGGTCGCGCCGGAGCTTGCGAGAACTCTTGATGAACAAGCGATGCAGGCTGCCTTGGCGCACGAGCGCACGCACGTTCGGCATCGGGATCCGCTGCGCATATGGCTGGCTCAGCTCGTTACCGATCTGCAATGGCCCTGGGGTCCGGCACGGCGGCGCTTTACTGGCTGGCTTGCAACCTTGGAGCACGCACGTGACGATGAGGCGCGTGCCGAGGGGGTCGAAGGCGCCGATTTGGCGGCGGCTGTGCTCGGTTCGCTGCGCTATCAGCTGGGAATCGATACGGCAGCCGCCACGCTGATTGGTCATCCCGAGGCACTGTCAGCACGAATTGCACGCCTGTTGCGGCCGCTTCCGGATTGTCCACCGGACGAGGATCCACCGTATCTCTTCGTTGCGGCCGGCTTGGGGATGGTCTGGCTCGCAGCCATTGTGCTCGGCATCTGCTGCGGCGAACGCTTGATCGGTGCGTTGCTCGCAATGAGTTCCTGAAGATTACACGCGGCTCGCGTGACAAATTGATGTCACGCGGTAGTGCGTGTCCCCGTGTACGACCGCCGTCGTAGCGTTAACGCCAGTGTCATGGGCGCGCTCGAAGCTCGTTGCCTTTTGATTCCCGGGGGGGTGGGGATGCCTCGTCGACTCATACACGCACGATGCGCAGGGCGCTTGTTGTTGCTCGCCGTTGCCGCCTTGACGAACATCGGTGCGGCGGATGAATCGTCCCCCGCGGAGGCCGTCGCGGAAAATGTCGACCCGCTTGCGGGCTTGACCCAAATAGTCGTGGTCGGCAGCACGCCGCTGGTCGGGTCGGATTTGAATCGCGACCAAGTCCCGCAAACCACCCGAGTCTTGGACGCCGGGGACGTCAATCGCACCGGCATCCCCACGCTGACCGGCGCCATTCTCGACAATGTGGCGTCCGCGACAATCAACGACACGGAGGGCAATGTCTTCCAACCGAACATCCTGTTTCGCGGGTTCACGGCCTCCCCGGTGGCCGGCACTCCCCAGGGTCTCGCTGTCTATGTGAATGGTGCCCGCTTCAACGATGCATTTGGCGACACGGTGAACTGGGATCTGATCCCTCCCGCAGCGATCGAGTCGGTCAACTTGGAGGCGGCAAACCCGGTCTTCGGCCTGAACGCGCTCGGCGGTTCCATCAACATTCGGCTCAAAAACGGATTCACCACTCAGACGAAAAATGTAACGGCCTACGGCGGCTCCTATGGACGCGGGTCCGCTATCTTGGAATTCGGCCAACAGTACGGTGATTTCGCGATCTATGCGACCGGCGATGCCACCCACGACAATGGTTTTCGCCAGACCAGCACCTCGGATCTGTACCGGCTCTACACCGACCTCGGGTGGCGCAGCGGCGATGGCGAGTTGCATCTGGGCGTTACCGCCGCGCATGACACGCTCGGCAACCCCGGCGCCACCCCCGAACAGGCACTCAACGCGAGTATCTCCAACATCTTCACCGCACCGAATACGGTCAGCAATTCCTACCTGGGCTTCAATCTGAATGGCAGCTACAAACCCGGTGCTTCCACTGCACTTCAAGGTCTCGCGTACTTCAAAACGCTCAACCAGGTCATCCCCAATGGCACCACCGTCAACGTGGCTCCCTGCGGCAATGGCACCAACTTCTTGTGCAATGCTGATGGCAGCGTGGTGACCACTTTCAATGGACAACAGGTGACCGATTTTCTGAACGGTGGCCTCTATTCGGGCCTGAGCGTGCAGCAATTGAACAGCCACGCGTACGGAGCCGCCGCGCAGGTCACGGACGCCGTACCTCTGGCGGGCCACGCCAATTACCTCGTGGCAGGTTTGAGCTTCGATGGCTCCGACACGATCTTTGCAGGCGTGGCGGAAATCGGCGGCTTCAATCCGTACACCCGCGAGTTCGTGGGTCCGGGCGTCGTCCAGGATCAGCAGAGCGTAGGAGTGAACCCCGTGCGCGTGAAGAGCGACACGCGCTTTTACGGAGTGTTCGCGAGCGATCTGCTCACTTTAGCTCCCAATCTCGACTTGACTCTCGCCGGCCGCTTCAACGACGCGCAGGTCGATCTGGGGGACGAACTCGGCGGCCCGGTGAACGGGGATCACACTTACAACCGGTTCAATCCCAGCGCCGGACTGACCTACCGATTTAAGCCCTTTCTGCAATTCTACGGCAACTATGCGCAAACCAATCGCGCGCCCACCCCGCAGGAGCTTTCCTGCGCGAGCGCCGCGGCGCCCTGCAGTCTTCTGAACTTCTTCGTGGGCGACCCGAATTTGAACCAGGTCGTGGCGCATACCTATGAGGTGGGTCTGCGCGGCCGCACGGCAGCGGCAGCTAGCGGACATTGGAGTTGGAATGTGGATGCCTACCGCACCCAAAATACCAACGACATCATCTACGAGACGACGGTTTACAATCCCAATCTCGCGTTCTACACGAATGCCGGGCGAACACTGCGGCGAGGCGTGGAGGCTGATCTGCGCTATGACACTGAGCGAGCGCACCTCAAACTAGGCTATGCATACACGGACGCGACGTTTCAGACTTCCCTGTTGCTAAACAGTCAAAACAATCCTTCGGCCGACGTCAATGGCCAAGAACAAGTGCTGCCGGGAGCTCGCATTCCCGGCATACCGCTTCATCGCGGCAATTTGGTCGTGGATTACGAAGTGACCAAGCATTTCAGCGTAGGCGGGTCCGTCGTCCTGCAGAGCAATGTTTACCGGTTTGGCGATGAAGCCAATCTCACCCAGCCACTGGGCGGATATGTGGTGGTCGACCTGAATGCCGCCTTTCGAGCCGCTGATCGCGTCACGCTGTTCGTCATCGTGAACAATGTGTTCGATAAGCGCTACTACACCTACGGGTCGTTTGGACCGGTCGGCGATGTGCCGTGGCCGAACATTCCCGGAGGCGTGACCGATCCGCGTACCGCCAGCCCCGGAACACCCATCACCGCCTATGGCGGACTGCGGCTGACCTTCTAGCCCTCTCCCCGACAGGGGAGAGGGCTCTTGCGTCGAAGCGACTGCTGTCAATCGTCCTGGTCTGCCTTCGGAGTCCGCAACATGGCGACGAACTCGGTCGGCGGGCGAACCTTGGTCTCGCCGGGATAGGGCCGCTTGAAGTTCGTCGCTTCATACCAGTTCAGATGGTTGACTGTGTCCTGGTCCTCGGCGTCAGGCTTGGTCGACTTGCCGGCGAAGATCTTCACCTTCGCCTTCCTCCAGGCCTTTGCCATATCGCTGAGCCGTGCAGTGGCTGGCGTCACGCCTTTGTCCAACGGGACTTGGTTCTGCAAGTGTGTAAACGGATTGAAATTCTCTTTATCGGGCTTTGCTTCGACGAAGGCGGTCGTCATCGGCGAGGCAACGAGGTCGAACTGGTTCATCGGCGGCAGGCCGAGGATCTGCTCGATCGTGCGGGTCATGTTGACCTGGGTGTAATACGTGTGGTCGGTTGGCCCACGTTGCACCGCATACGGGCTGACGACGTAGCCCGGGCTACGGTGCCCGTCCACGTGGTCGACGCCGTTCTGCGCGTCGTCTTCCTCGATGAAGATCGCGGACGATTTCCAGACGTCGCTGTGGCTTATGTAGTCGATGATTCTGCCAACGGCGAGGTCGTTGTCGGCCTGTTCGGCATCCGCTGTCGGCGGGCCGCCGGTATGGTCGCACATGATCCACAGGATGCTTAAGCTAGGCACGGTGCCGGACTTTAGATCGTTATTGAAGTCCTGCACCCAAAGGTCAACGCGAAACTGGTCGGGAATGTTCAGATCGAATGGCGGGAAGTACTTGATGAGGTGTTTCGACACCACAGGGATTGAGGACTCCACGGCGATCGCGTTCTGATACTTCAGCGTCTTCTCCTTGCCGGCCTCGAAGTTCTGCGCATCGGCATAGAACTGCGACCAGCTCGGGTGTCCAAGCGCGGTCGGGAAAGTCTCGTTCTCGACATATTCGCCGTAAATCTTCGTCGCGAGGCCGGCCGCCACGGCCTCCTGGAACAGGAAACCCTTCTTCGTATAGGCCATCGCATCACCCGCGTTTCCGCCCGGGTAACTGCGCACCCAGTCCGGCGACTGAATGTCGTCTGCGTAAGGCGCCATGGCTTCGACGATCCACTGGTGGCCATCAGCCGACTGGCGGCTCGGGTCGTAGAAATTGTCGAGTAGCGGGAAACGACTGACGATGGCATGCAGGTTCGGCGTATCTGCGCCGCCAAATACGGCCAGTGAGGCGTCGCCATTGCCGGCCGCCACATCGCCCAGCACCTGATCGTAGGTGCGGTTTTCGCGGATGATCAAGAAGACATGCTTGATCAACGATGGATCGCCGATCTTTGCCGGGATGGGGACCGGCTCGACAGAACCGCTGCCACCCCCCGCGGACTCGATATTCTGCCGCAGGTCCCAGTGGTTGTTCTGATAGACCTGCTTCGTCATCGACGCCAGCGTCTCCTTGTTCGGCAGCGGAACTATGCTGACGGTGCCGTTGTCCTGGTGGGAGTTGTAGTCGGTCACGCCATAGTCTGTCTCGAACGAAAGACGCGTGCCGATGCCCTTGTCGTTGGCCACGAGCAGTTGATGATCGGCCGCGTCAAGCACGACCGAGGCAGGGGCGTACGCCACTGGGATCATGCCCAGGATGGGCTCGTGTGTCGAACCGCTCAGGTCAACCACCGCGATCGCGTTGGCATTATAGAGCGCAACGTAGGCAACACCCGCGTTGGCGTCGACCGCGATCGAGTCCGGACCGGCGCCGTAGATCGGTTTCTCATGCTCCGGCAGATTGATCGGCAGCCCCAGGTTGATCGTCCGCATGACCTTGTTGGTGGCGGTGTCGATCACGGAGATTGTGTCGCTATAGGTGTTTGCCACCAGCAAGGCGTCCCCGAACAGGGCCACCCCGGTCGGGTGAAGACCGATGCCGTCCTGGATCGTATCGACGACCTGCATCTTCGTCAGATCGACCACGGAAACGGTGCCGGTTATCGCAGATCCGTTCACGGCATTGGCGACGATCGGCGCGCCGGAAGAGTAGATTTGGAAGTCCGACTCCGTCGCTTCCCGCCCGCCTTCATTGCTGATGTAGGCGGTTTGGCCGTTGATCACGATGCTATGCGGCGCGTTGCCGACGCGAATCTGCACGCCCTGTGTCAGCGACGGTGCGGTCAAGTCGATCTTGGTGAGCGTGTTGTTCTGGTTTAGCAACGCGTACGCGCTCTTGCCGTCCGCGGAGAACGCGACGCCGCCGGGATACGATGTGCCCGTGGAATAGAACGTGCCGCAGGGAGCTTCGTAGTTGCCAACCGGGCTATTCGGAAAGCACTTGATGAAACTGCTGTTGGGCGGCACCGAGACGTGGGCGTAGTCGGCCAGCAGACCCTGGGACGAGACGCTGGCGATGGCGACGTTGCTGCTGTCCTGGCTGAACATGAGGTACTTGCCATTCGCCGAATAGGTGATGCCACTGTAGCTGCCGCTGGAGTCGCCGAAGGGCGAATAGTTCTGCAGAACGATCCCGGTGTGGGTGTCGAATACCTCGACGGCCTGAGTCGCACCCAAGGTAAGTACCGAGGCGGTGTGGCTGTCGGGAATGGGGTTCAGAGCAATAGCCTTGGCGCGGACTCGTATGCCAAGGCCGACCTGGGTGCCGGCCGGGTTGATGATCTGGCCGTTGCTCACGACATAAGAGCCGTCCGGCTGTGGGCCGGTCACGTAGGTCGGGAACGGCACGGACTGATCGGCGAAGGCCGGCGCGGTAATGCCCATCGCCAACAGTCCGGCCAACGGACGCAGTCGCTTCGCGCGCGCTAGATTTCGAGCCAAGTTTTTTTTTCGAGCCATATTCGAGTCTCCTCTTTTTAGGTTGCAACCATATATAGCCGGAGTGGGTTGTGCAGTTTCACGGCCGAAACGTGACACCCACGTTCAAGCCATGGCCGTGATCAGTACCTGCAATCCGGGGATGATAGTTACGGGAGATCTGTTACATGGATTGGTCAGCTACGTGAATAATTCCACGTTCGATGAGACATTGGCCCTCAGCCCGAGGGCGCAGATGCCAACCGACGACTGCGATGCAACACGCTTTAGAGAAGCGAGCGCAGCGCACCCAGCCAGGGTTCGTACCGTCGCCAGCGCTCGACCGAGTGGCGATTAATCGGTTGTCGGGTCTGCCACTTGCTCGGCGTCTTTACCGCGCGTGGATTGCGTTCGGGGCGGAGGCAGGCGTCGTCCCATGCCAAGCCACAGGCCGCGATGATCCGCCGGATCACCGGTTCGGGATCGCGAGTCAGTTCTTCGTACTCGACCTCGATGAACTGATCCGCCGGCAGCACCCTCCGCCAATGGTCGGTCAACCGCTGGTAGCTGCGAATATACGCGACGAGTTTGGCGCCGCCCGTCGGAAACGCGAGGCCCGGGTGGAACAGGGTCTGGTGGATCGAGAGGGCCGTATCGATCGCGGCGCGGCGGCAATGGATGATTGTCGCGCGCGGGAATGCGAGGTGAATGAGCCCGGCCCACAGGAAATTGAACGGCATCTTGTCAGTCACCCGCGCCGACCTCGGCCCAATGGCGCGCAGCACGCGACGATAGTGGGCCGCGGCCTGGCGGAGGAACGGTGCCTCGGTCCCCGCCGGGCCGGCCTGGTGCCATGCGGCTCCGCGCTCGTTCCAGAAATTCAGCTCTCCGCCGGCGCGCACCCCGGGATGGCTGGAGACGATCTGCTCGACGAGGGTTGTGCCGGACCGTGGCATGCCGATGATCAGTACCGGCGTGGTGTCGCTTGTGCCTAGTTCCGCGGCCCGCGCGATCGAGTCGGGGGTACACCGCTCGATCAGACGGTTGATCTCCGTGTCGAACGCCGCGGAATCGAACGACGACGAGCCGTGGCGAAGGGCGTCGGCCGCGTCGAAGTGTCGCATCGCCAGAGCGTGATCGCCCAGATCATCCGCGGCCTTGCCCAAGGCGAGGTGAACTCGCATACGGTGCGCCGCTTCCAACCCCGGCGTGGCGAGGGCGGCCTCCATTCGCGCAACCAAGACCGCATCGGCCGTCGTGACAGGGCGACACCGGACTAAATCGTAGTAGCTTCCCGCCATCAGCGGCGCGATTGTCACCGCGTGTGTAAAGCATTCTCGGGCCTCTTCGAAACGCCCGAACTCGGCGAGCAGGTTACCCAGCAGGTCGTGCGCCAGGGCATCGGCGGGATCGAGCACCAACGTCTTTCGCAACACCCGTTCGGCTTCGACGTCGCGATTTTCGGCCAGAAGCGCCCGCGCCGCGCCGAGGCGTCCGAATCTCGTCTTCGGCCCCGACGCGGCGGCACGGCGGAAACAGCCGATCGCCTCGTCACGATGGCCCATCGTGTAGACCAAGGCGCCAGCGCGGAACCACGCCTCGGTCAGCGTCGGCTGCAGCTCGGTGGCACGGTCGTAGGCCACGATGGCCGAGCCGAGATCGCCCAGCTGCTCCAGGGCTATGCCTAAGCGAAAGTAGGCGTCCGCGTAGCGCGGGTTGCTTGCGACAGCGCGCTGAAATGCGGCGATCGCCTCCGGCACAAGACCGATCTCCAGGCAGGCTAAGCCAAGGTCGTGCTGGATTAGGGGATCGGACGGCTGCTGGCGCGCCGCTTCACGCAATGGCGCGATCGCATCGGCCGGTCTCCCGGCCTGAAGCAGCTGGGTGGCCAGGGCAAGCATCGGCCTGACCTGCATTGAGTCAGGCCCGTCGGAAGAAAGGGACATGATCCATTCTCATCATAGCCGCGGCCGCGGCGCGCGGGGAGTCACCTGCGCGATGCGACGCACATCACGTTACGGCGTGCGCGCAGAACGCCGCAGCGCGATATTGACCTACCATGGGGCTAGGAGGATCAGGAACATGACTAAGTTTGCAATTACCATACTCGCCGTCGTCTCGCTCGTGCAACCAGCGCTGTCAGTTGCTGGCGATAAGCCGAGTTCATATGTCCCGCACCCTCATACCAATCACCACGTCTATGGTGCACCCATTCAAACGCCCATCCTAGGCCACACAAAGGCTTCTCATCACAAACCAACGCCGAAGAAGCGATCCTCGAGCGCCACGAACAGCGAAGCGCGGTAAATAAAGCGGGGTCGTACTCGGCTCGAGCAACGACGGGCCTCAGGTAAAGGTTATACCCGTCAATGCGCTCAAATTGGCTGCCAATGCCACTTGCTCGATGCAGCGCAAGGACACGCCGTCTGCAGCGCCTCATGCATCAGCAGATCACTGCGACTGGCAATATAGGTGACATCCTGCACGACGATTGGCGGGGCGGACATCTGCGCAATCGTGCATGCGGAGCTCACTCGCCACACCTTGATACCAGCTATCAACGCTGACACACCAAAGACCAGCGAGCACACCATCATTGCAGTCAGCACCGGATTTCGGCGCAGCCTGTACGAGATTGCATCCAAATAGTAAGCGGCGCCGTGCATCATAGGGGCATTCTCCTCTCGCTAGAACATACAACAGCGCGGAAATAGAAAAGTTCAGTTGTTCCTCTCCCTGGGACTGGGCTGTTCGTACATCCATGTACTCGGGACTCGGCACGCATCAAACCGTTGCGATCATCAAGTCAACATCAAACCCGACATGCGATGCAATCAGCCGGATTGCTTCCGCGGCACAAGGCGATACCCGGAAACGAAGCGGCCTTCGGCCGTTTCGGTCCACTGCCATTCGACGTCCTCGTCCTCGGCGCAATAAACGTTTAGTACCGTTGAACGCAGATCCGGATGGCTCGGCGCCGGAGCCGGCACAATTCGACGTGGATTGAACGATTGTCCTGTCATGAGCGTTGCGCCTCCCGGTCTCCGGCTCTGCCATTGTATGCGCGCCAGGCCATATGCGCTACGCCGCAAGAATTCGCTGCAAGAATTCGAGCGCATTGCCGAGATAGTTGCTGGCCGGCCGTCCGGGCCGCAACGTTTGTCAATTTCGCGAAGTCCTTTTCCCACCCTTTTTTTCAACGCTCGGTTCGCTGCCCTTCTTTTCGGCTTGCGCCGCATTTAATAAAGCGGTAATGAGTTCTCGCGCGGAACTCGCGCCGTATGTGCTTGGCACTATTGTGCCTTCGTTGATCATCGTGGCAAGGCCGTGAACCAGCGCCCACGATCTAAGACTTTCGAGTGGCTCGTCCTGCGCGTGGCCGGGCTCAGACACCTGAACAAAATGCACCGCCGTTCGCAACACTTCGTAGGCGGATGTTCGCGCCGCATCAAGATCAGGATCGTCGGACACCTTTAGGACGCTGGAGCCTAACATCAGCTTGAATAGGCCCGGGTTGGACGTTGCAAAAGCGACGTAGGCTATGCCGCTCGCATTCAGCCGCGCCTGCGGATCCGCAATCGCGTCCATTTCTTGCCGCATGGCGGCGGCAAATTCGTTAAAGCCTTGCGCTGCGATCGCGGCAAGTAACGCAGCCTTGTCGGCGAAATGATTGTAGGGGGCGGCCTGGGAGACGCCGACTCGCCGCGCGGCGGCACGTAACGTCAGCGCCTCGTAGCCTTGAGATTCAAGAATGTCGCGCGCAGCGTGGATGAGTGCGGACCGAAGCGCCCCGTGATGATAGCTGCTGGGCTTCTTGGGCGCTGCTCTGTCGCGTTTCTCGGTCCGCGTGTGTTTCGCCTTTATCGACATGCCCGCAACATAGCTGGTGCGGATCGGAAAGGCCAGCCAATATTGACACCGTTAATATCCATGCTAGAATGTGTTAACGGCGTTAACATTGATCTGGATGGCAGGTGCTGAATGAAGAATATCCCTGTAGCTCGCTTGTCCTCGCATCGACGCTCGCGTGCCGGAATCTGCTGCGCTGGCGCGCTCGTTATCGCCTCTTGGATTGGTTCGATTGGCATGGCGGCCGACGCTCAGGCGAGCGCAACACTGACCGTGCACTTCATCGGTTTGAAGTCCTCCCAGGGTGCAGTGATGGTCGCCGTGTACAACAGCGAGGCTGCCTACGAGAATTCTGCTGCAGCCCCTGACACGGCAATGCGTACCGCGAAGCTCGAGATCAGGGATGGAGCCGCAGTCACCACCCTCGAAGGTCTACCGCCCGGTCAATACGCCGTCAAGGCGTTTCACGACTTGAACGGCGATTCAAAATTGAACGCCAACCTCTTTGGGATACCCACCGAACCAGTCGCCTTTTCCAATGACGCGCCTGTACACATGCGCGCGCCGTCGTGGAAGGAAACTGTCTTTGTCGTTCACGCGGGCGACAACGCAATCTCTATTCATATCGACTGAGAAGCTCGGCCACCCTTGGGCTCGTTGAGCGAGGAGGAACGCGATGAAAATACTTACTCGCCGTGAGGTGCTGGGAAGCCTTGCTGGCATCGCCTCGTTGCCGTTGTTCCCGGAATTGGCGCAGGCCTTGTCGGGAATGCGCACCGCGGCGGACTGGCGGATTGCATTCGCTGATCTGGAATCTAATCTGCCATCGACCCCCCTCACCTGCGTTCAGGGTAAAGTGCCTCGTGACCTGTCCGGAACTCTTTACCGCAACGGCCCTGGCAAGTGGCGTCGACCAGGCAAATCCGCTACTCACTGGTTCGACGGCGACGGCTTGGTCCGCGCTTTTTCCCTCTCCGATGGCAAGGCTGTGTTGAGCGCGGCGTTTGTCGATACGCCTAAGCGACGCGCTGACGAAGCGGCGCATGCGGTGGTCAGCGGTGGCTTTGGTACACCGATGGCGGAACATATCACTGTCAGCTCGAGCGATGACTTCAACGCAGCGAATATTGCCGTCGTGTTGCGGGGTAATGAGCTCTGGGCGCTGTGGGAAGCGGGATCTCCGGTTGTGATCGATCCACGTACGCTCGCGACCCGGGGCCTCAAAACACTGCGCGAAGACCTTGCGCACATGCCTTTCTTGGCGCATCCCCGTATAGATCCCGATGGTGTGCTGTGGAATCTGGGTGTCACTGGATCTCAAGCGGTGGTCTGGCGGCTCGGGATTGGCGGCGATGTGCAGGCGGCAGTTCCAATCACCCTCCCGCGTGCAAGTTACGTGCACGATTTCACCGCGACCGATCAACACCTCATCATCTTGCTGCAACCCTGGGTGCAACGAGCCGGAGAAATGCATTCCGACCTTGCCGACATGATGGAATGGCACCCGCAATGGAGCACTCAGATTCTCGTCCTCGACAAGGCAGATCTCACTCGGCAACGCGTGTACGAATTGCCGGCGTTATTCTTCTTCCACTTAGGCTCCGCCTGGCGCGATCCGAGCGGATCCATACTGTTTGACGTGTGCCGCTATGCCGATCCTGGGATCGCGCTGCGCGGTGCGCGCGATGTCCTTCAGGGGGTTTACCGACCGGACGCTATCCCCACGCTGTGCCTGGTCACTCTTACGCCTGACGGAAAAGCGTCTTTGCAAGATACCCACATCGCCGCCGAATTCCCACGCACCGATGCGCGTCGTTCCGGCCTATCACGATCCTACACGCTACACGCCACCTCCAAGGCATCGCGTGAACCCCTCTTCACCGGTGTCGCACTCCATGATTGGCGCACCAGTCAGTCTCAACATTTCGACTTCGGACCCGACCATCTTGTCGAAGAAATGATATTTGTGCCCCATCCGGACAGCCGCTCGGAAATGGACGGTTGGATACTGGGCCCGAGCATTAATTTACGCGCCGGAAAAACGGAATTGCACGTCCTTGATGCGCGCCATATTGCCGACGGACCCATATGCACCTGGCGAGCGCCCGTGGCGCTTCCGCTCAGCCTGCACGGTGCGTTTGTGAACGCCTAAAGTAAACCATCCTTGGCCGAGCTGGCGGCGACGCCCCG